>Ga0307422_1001174_pt1 | contig 13854 bp, 15 predicted proteins | sample SalMarWE160290MG_FD_202153 | JGI IMG/M metagenome (GOLD analysis project Ga0307422, IMG submission 202153) | Salt marsh sediment microbial communities from the Plum Island Ecosystem LTER, Massachusetts, United States - WE1602-90 | ecosystem: Environmental > Aquatic > Marine > Intertidal zone >...
ACAGCAACGAAATCAAAGATTACCAACATCCAGACGAGTTGATCAAAAAGGCAACTGCAGAGCTTCCAGATATATAGAATATGGATGTATTGGTATGTTATGCTGTCTTTTTGCATTTCTTAGGTTTTAGATTGGATTGCATGCTTTAGCAAACATATTTCTAATGTTATTTTCACTTTTAAATTGCCTAACGAAAAATAGGTAGCAGTATGCATTAATCATTTTATATCTCACCATGTATATTGGAATTTGCTGCTACGCTGCATTCTTGATATAAACTAGAATATATTATAATATTTTAATAATAAATATTACTTTGGTTAGGTTGTATATCTCTTCTATTTCTTAGAAATATTGTTGCATCATTTCTTATTTTGGGTATTGAAATGATATAAATATAAAATTTTATATACTCGCCTACTTATATCAAATGTGTGTATTGGATGTTGCAGAACCCTTTACTAATTAAAAGACGAAGGTATTTTTGCGTTAAGTCATTTTATTTGATGGATTAACTGTTGCTTGGGAACAATTACCATGTAATACATAATATCCTATACATATCGGCATATTAGTATACTTAAATACATGCATAGAGATTAATATACTCATAAGATGATTATGGTGCAGTTTATACTAATTTTGCACGATAATGTATAAATTTAGAAAAGTTTAAATATGCATAAAACATATGGAATTTAATAGAAGAGGTGAAAAGATGAAAAAAGAAATTTATAAAAAAGGATTTGTTTTTGGGGCTGTTGCTATTCTTTTGACTGTTGCGTTATTTACTCCATTAAGTGCCGAAAAAAATATTATCACTATAAACAATCTTGATATCGAACATGAGGAAGCAGAAAAAGTAAAATATGAATTTGTCTTTAATAACCCTCGCACATGTCGAAGTGATGAGGTCATATCCACTGATACCGTTAAAAATAACCAAAACGCTGCCATATTTTCTGTTGAACTACTCAAGGAAGATGCTGTAGACTTGGAAAAGCAACTCAATGAGATAAAAAGCCAGTTAAAGATAGAAAAAAATCCTCAGAAAATCAAAGAATTAACCGATAAGGCGCTAAAACTCTATGTAACTTACGGAGTTTTACCAAAATGTTTCACATATGTAAATATAACTAATTTTATAGAAGAGTTATCAACGTCGTTTACAAAATCTTTTGTTGAATCTGGGAATAAAAAAGTTGATTTGTTACCGGCAGATTCGGATTCGTACAAAACACAGGAAGATAATGGCTCATCATTAACACTAAACTTCGCGGCACCTGTGTCTTGTCTTTCTTATTTTAGTTTATTAGGGACGGTCAATCCATTTGGTATAAGTCATTTAGATGGAAAGATTTTTCCATATGCAATTAAACTTATGAATATGACAATAATAAACGTAACTTTAAACAGTACTGGCATTTTTATTGAAAACGAGTCTTTACCAGACATAGGATTTGGATTGGGTAAATGGTTAGAAAACATAGGGCCAATACTCCTGACAGGTAAGATATGGCAATCTATTTGGGAAAAGTATCCAGATTATGAATACAGACAATACAAAATGTTTTGGACAACAGCCCTATACAACTTCATTGAAATTTTAGTTGGAAATGCGATTTCTTCTGGAATGTTTACTGGATTACAATTAGATGGAAGGGATGGGGAAATTAAATTAAACCAGCGATTTGTTGGTAATTTTCTATGGGTGGGTAGCCCATACACCCTTCCTTTCAGTTTCACCCTTTATAAAACCTGGCCTCAACCATGGACTGTTGCTTTAGAAATAGGTGTTGTCCCTTGTGCCGGCATATCTGGATTAATATCTCTTCTATATCTTGAACCACAACATTAATTTTCTGAAAGAGGATAGCTGATTACACTTTCAGAGATTTGAAAAAAGGAAGATAATCATGAAAAAAATCATTATTTTCATAGTGACGCTTTTTCTAGCGTCAATATTGCTTTCCTCTATATCTGCAGATCTTTCAAATGATTTTAAACATAATCAATTTTCCTCCGCACAAATTAATTTAGTACTCATTGCTCCTGACAACTTTCAAAAGATAAGTCAGCAGCTTGTTGATCACAAAAACAATATGGGTATTAAAACTTGTGTCAAAACTACAGAAGATATTTACGAAGATTACGAAGGCAAAGATTGCCAAGAAAAGATCAAGTATTTCATTAAATATGCTAAAGACAGCTGGAATATTTCCTATGTGCTATTAATGGGGGATTTCAGGCAAATCCCTGTTCGATATTGCTACAATGAGGATGATTACAATTCGATGGAATCGCGATTCATCAGTGATCTTTACTATGCTGATATCTATGATGATGCCGGTAATTTTTCTAGCTGGGATACTGATGGTGATGGTATTTATGGTGAGTGGAGTGGAGAGGAATCACCGGACAAGAACATTAGTCTCACACCAGAAATCTGCCTTGGAAGGTTGCCATGTAGAAATAAAATCGAAGTGAAACTTGTTGTGAATAAGATAATACATTATGAGGAAAACACATATGGATTAGACTGGTTTAAAAACATGGTCGTAGCTGGAGGAGATACATATTCGGAAGCTGGAGGCTACAAAGGAGAGCAATTTAGTGAGTACGAAGGTGAAGTAAATACTCAAAAAGCAATGGAAATTATGACTAATTTTGATCACACTAAACTATGGACCTCGACAGGTGATTTGACAACAATTAATTTAATAAAGACAATCAACGAAGGTTGTGGATTTTTATATTTATCTGGCCATGGAAACCCTAGTGTTTGGGTAACTCATCCACCGAATAGCACAGAAAACGTAGGCAATTTGCCAACGCCACTTATGCCCTTTTTGGTAAATCAATATAAACTTCCTGTCTGCATTGTTGGTGGATGTCATAACAGTCAATTCGATGTATCCATCTCGAATATGATAAGAGACATAAAAGAGTATGGTTTTAATGGATATTTCTTTGATGATCCATACAAATTTTATCATATGGAATGGGTACCTGAATGCTGGGCTTGGAAGATTGTCAGCAAACCATTTGGTGGTGCAATTGCGACGTTAGGATATACAGGATTAAGTTGGCTAGGGTGTGAAATCGGGCATGGTGGTACAAACTGGTTGGAACTACAATTTTTTAGAGAATATGTCAATGGAACAGAAATAATAGGCCAAATCTGGAAAAATGCTATTAACCAATATCTCAAAGAGTTTCCAATTGATTGGAGTTCACCGGCTGGTGGAACTTCATCTCTTGATGCCAAGACAGTACAGGAATGGGTACTTCTTGGCGATCCAAGTTTAAAAATTGGGGGGTATTCCAGTTAATCTTGCAGCGAAAATCCCCTTATTTTTAGGACATCATGTAGAAAAGTCCTATGTTAACATTTCCCAAAACATTTAAGTTAAACTAATATATTACAATACTATAAAAAATATCCGTATGGGAGGAAAAAACATGAAAAAAGAAATAATCGTTATTTCTATTTTAATACTGCTGATTTCCACCGCTACTATTATACCAGTAGCAAATAGTTCTACTGCTTCTATTTTAATCAATAAATCAGGTAAAATTGATGAAGTGATTGATATGGATTACTCGCCGCATGATGAGGAGATAGAACAGTTATATGAGCAATTTAAACACAAGATTTATTCTAAACACGATCCGTTGATGGAGGCCAATAAACTACTTTCCTATCCAGAAATACAAGATGAAATCAAAGAATTATCTGATCGGAACACGTTTCAAACAATAAACATGCTTTTTTCAAATTCAAACCCTCTGATTAAAAAAGTAGAAATACTGAAATACAACACAATTTTAACACTCAAATGCAAGAATGAAACCATTCAAAAATTCGATAATACTTTAAGAAATTTAGTTCAAAGAAAAGTTGATTCCGTAGAAGACATTTTTAGAATCTCATCTGAGTTAAATTTGAATATTTCCTCGCAAAATATTTCAATGCTATATGCCCATTGCGAAAATTATCTGCAACAGAATCTACGTCTTAGCTCCGCTTTGTCAAATATTAGCAAAGATATTGCAAAACTCATTCTTATTGCCGTTCTTTTGCTTTGGGGTTTTTTCTTAACTGGAACTGCGGTTGCATTTCCAGACTTACTTCCAATGCTTGTAAAATACTTTGAAGTAATATCCGTAGGTGTAATTGTAGGTGCAACGGTTGAGGCAATACTAACTTTATGGTGTGGGAAAACGAATCATACAATTTTAAATCAAATTATCAATGGCATCAATAATAGTTCAATAATACCTCCAGGATTGGCATCATTTCTCGCAAATATGCTGGGTTCCCTACCTAGTTTAATTATGGCTCCTGGGGTAAGAGGAGGGGTTTCATCACTATTTGGCATTATCGCAGCGGGCACCTTAGCTTATCTATGGGATATGAGTTTGCTTACACAATTCATTGGGGGTGGATTATTCTATTTACTTGTTGCGGTACCTATAATTGTTTTAATTGAGTTAATAGATCAAGCATCAGGTGATGAAAGCCCAACGGAGATGCTTTACCATACTATTGGACAGAGAAGTAATTAGAAAGCAAAAATGCTGGTGTTAATTTGAGCTTATTTTCTTGAGGTAAAACTGGTTGAGTACCTTGCGTTTATGAAGGGTACGCCGAGGAGGAGATTCGAACTCCTGTGAGGACGAATCCTCACGAGATTTCCAGTCTCGCGCAGTTCCAGGCTGTGCCACCTCGGCAAAAAACAAATACAGGGAATAAACCTCTCCTTTAAGACTTTTTCCAGATAGAAGGATATGTTCCCTTGTTCATTAAGACTCTTTCGATATCTGCACACATTCCCGTATCTTTTTGAATCATCTCTTCTGTGCTCACAAGAGCATTTACTAATGCAACTCCTTCGCCCTTCAGTGTTAAAATGGCAACCATGTCTCCTTTTTTGATATCTGTGTCGATTTCTACGACTCCTGGTATTGCTAGATTTGCTCCGTGACAAAGTGCATCTACAGCAGAATCACGAATAATGATTTTTGGTAAATGATCAAGCAATCTTTCCATGGGAAGAATCTTTGAGCGAAACTCTTCTTCATTTTTTTCTTCCTTCCAAAAAACATAGGCATCTTTCACGTCATGTAATATTACTGAATCTTCTTCTCTTAGATTTCCAGCTCTTGTACGCTTGAGTTCTGAAAGATGGGCGCCACAACCAAGCTTTTTACCAATGTCGACACACAAAGTTCTAACATACGTGCCTGCTTCACACCCAACACGAAACAGCACTTCTCTGTCTTTAATCTCAAGAACATCTAAATAATAGATTCGACGCTTTCTTTTCACTCTTTTAACTGCGGATCTGACTGGAGGAATCTGAAAAATATCCCCTACGAAACTGTTACAAGCATCTAAAATTTTGTTTTTATTAACGCTTTTGTGAAGTTTCATAATGCCAACATATTCCTTACCTGCCAACAGAAGGACCTGTAGGGCTCGTGTGGCATTGCCTATGCCAATAGGCAAAACTCCTATTGCATTGGGGTCTAGTGTACCGCCATGTCCTACCTTATCGACTCCCAGTATTCCTCTGATCCAGGCATCAATCTGATGTGACGTAGGGCCGCATGGTTTATCCAAGTTAATCATGCTATTATCGAGTAGCTCTTCAACACTACGTTCATCTGGAGATTTACCATAATTTGGGTTGGTTTTAGCTTGGACTTTGATAAGTCGTGTACGTTTTTTATCAGAAGGTAATATGTGTTTTTGGCTGCTCATTTCAATGCAACAGAATGATAACTACTATATAAAAAATGCTTACCTATCAATTTTTTCGAGTATTATCTCTACAATTTCTTCAGGTGTTTTATCTGTAGAATCGATAACGAGATCGTAGATGGATGTGTCCTTAAGATTAATATTGTAATAGTTTTTATATCGCTTCGCTTCGCTTTTCTCTCTGTTAAGAATCTCTTTTTTTCTTTTTTTTGTATCTCCTTCTTCACGTTTTACAATGCGTTTGGCCCTTGTTTCTAGATCTGCATCCAGCATTATTTTTAGGGCAGATATTTTGTTACGATGCGCAATCCATCCGGCAAGTCTCCCCTCTAAAATTACATCTCCCTTTTGCAATATTTCAAGTTGGCGTCTGTCTAATTCCTGGTCAATTTCTTTGTTATTCTCACAATATTTTCCAAATTCCTCTAGAGACATATCATACTTCTTTGCAGTTTCTCGAAAAATTTTGCCAGAATAAACATACCTTGTTTCAAGCTTTTTCTTTAGAAGTTTTCCAACTGTACTTTTTCCACTTCCTGGAGTGCCACTTATCGTGATTGTTACCATAAGTCAAATTACTTTGAAAAAGGCATTATTTTTGCTTTTGTTTCTTTCCACTGCTCTGACCAGCTAATTACCTTAAGGCCCTGCCTGATTAACTGCCCAAATACCATGGAGGATATCAGATAAAGCCATAACCATGCTTGCATTAGAAAAGGTTTATAGTAAAGAGAAATGCCTCCTCCCCAAGGTACTGTAAAGTAATGGTGTGGTAAATCTCCAAGAAATGCTCTAAGCCACATGAAAATTGGCCAGATGAATATAATCAAAAACACCATCGGCTTCATCATTCCGCTAGATGCGTCAGTTTGCTGTTTCATAATTTGCGGTTGCATCTTCATAAGTTTATTTACTTTGTTGGTGTTACCCTCCTTACGTGCCTTTGTTAGCTCTTTTTGGAATGTCTTTGACATCTCTTGAGATTTGCCCATTTTTATCCAATCAGTGAAAAAATTTGTAAGCACTGAAGAAAGAGTCACCACGATTAGACCCGAAAAAAACAAAGTTAGCAAAGGATAATTTCCATTAAAACCTATTGCCGGCTCTAAAACCGCTCCGAAATATACACCAAGTATCGGTCCAAAAGTGGGCATGAGAAACATTATAATCATCATAAAAACCATAAGCAGTAAAAGATTGCTTCCCTGTGCTGCATTGTTATCCATTCTTTCCATACTCTCACTCCAATACTGGTGCCGCTTCCTTTACGGCAGCATCTATAGCACCATCATGATTAAAAACTATTTTGACCGTTGCGCCGGTAATTGCTGCATATGCCATGGCAACAGCTCTGTTCATTTGTTGATGCTCTGCTATTTTCTCTTTTGAGTCAGGATCCCTGCTGCGGGTCGTGTCGCTTGCTCTTCGGTTATAGATTTCCTCAGGATCTGCCTCAACCAATACTATTGCAGTAGGTTTAAGTTTTTTTATGACCCATTCTGGCAGTCCAGGCATGTATCCTTTAGGGGTTTTTATTGTACAATGAGTATCAACAATGGCGTTTTTTATATTGCCAGCTTTTTCTGCTGTTCGTATCTGTAGATCTCTTTGCTGATCTAGTGTTAGTTTTCTCATTTCGTCTCTGTCTTTTACAAGTCCCATTTCCTTTGCTATATCAATCATTACCGTTCCAAAGGTAACGAATTCGATGTCCATGCCTTCTGCAGCCTTTTTCATGACGGTTGTTTTTCCAACACCTGGTATGCCCGTTACTATAATAACTCCCATTTTGCCACCTATGTGCTGTTTCACTCGTTTCCAAAGAATCCTCTTAGTACAGGATGCATTTCCATCGCTTGCTCCTTGGCAATGTCTTCATACAGACGGATAATAATACCAACAGTAAGCAGTACACCAGTACCACTGGCTTTACCGACAGTCCCTATACAATCTGCAAATCCTGCCAATGCACCAACAGTAGCACCACCTATGACTGTTACCATGGGAATATATCTTTCCAACACTTTCTTCAATACACGCGGATCTTTTCTAAAACCTGGTATCTGCATTCCAGAACCTTGAATCTGCTTTGCTACATCTGCAGGTCCCATATTTGTGGTTTCTATCCAGAATTTCGCAAAAAGTATAGATCCAAAAATAAGTATAACTAGGTAAATAATGACCTTAAGAGCAAACTGCCAGGCGTCATGCCCTCCGTATCCTCCTGCAAACATTGGTATGAGCCAACTATTAATTCCGCCAGGACTGGAAAGATACCATGCCCCGCCAGCTATTGGTTGTGTACTGATCGCAAGATCATACTTGCCAAGCCACCATTGATGACCCAACAGCGGCAAATTAGATCTATACAAAAGCATTGCAAACATGTTTACGTTTGCTAGAAGAGCAGACATAAGAATTACTGGAATGTTTGATGCATAGATTAATCTGATAGGATATCTTCCACGAGCTCCTCTAACCTTGGCATGGGTTAAAGGTAGTTCTATACGAGAAGATTCTGCATAAACAACGATAAAAAATATAAGCAGCGTACCAATCAGCGGAACTATGGCATTTGTATATCCGATTCTCGGTGCTCCTAGAAAGATTGACTGATAACCTCCTCCCATTATGTCCCCAAGGGACATATGTGAGGATAAGTAATATGTTCCAGGTATGACACCAGCAGGCGGATTGCTCATACTTGCTATACCGCCTTGCACAGGTAACCAATTGAATGTTCCGGTAAATATTGCTTGTGATACGCCTGCAGCAATAAACAAAGAGATACCAGAACCAATACCCCATTTGGAAATCAGTTCATCCATGAAAAATACAAGCATTGCACCGATAATGAGTTGGGCAACAATAATGAAACTAGCCCAATCTCCACCAACTGCACCGACCAAACCGTCGCTTGGTTGCAAGTACCCAAATATCTGTGGTATTGCTTCTACAACAATCATCACTACAACAAGTACTTTTTGGGTGCCTTGATAGATTGCCTTGTCTTCTTGTTTAGTAAGATCAAGATTTATGATTTTAGCACCGACGAATAACTGCAGGATAATTGATGCGGTGACGATTGGGCCTATGCCAAGGTGCATGATTGAACCTGATGCGCCTGCCATGATAAAACGATACTGCTCAAAAAGATCAATTGTACCACTGGCAAGCCCAAAGATCATTACATTTGTTAAAATGAAGTAGATGATCAGGGAAAGGGTGGTCCAGAATATCTTTGTCCTAAATGTTACATGCCCTTCAGGTTTTGTGATGGCGGGCCATCTTTCTATAAGTGGTTTAAGCTTGTATAGGAGACTTTTCTTTTCTTCTGTCATATTCAACCCAAATTAAATTTATTTTTATTTTAGTATTGTTACTTCTCCACCGTTTTCTTTGATTTTTTCTACGGCCTTTGCTGATGCTTGTTTTACCTTAATTTTAAAACTACCATTTACTTTTCCACCGCCTAGTAGTTTATCAAAACCCTCTTTATCAAGATCTATACTTTTCTTGCCAGGAAAACCTTCCTCCAACTGACCGACGTTGATACATTTATCTTTCTTTATGATGCTTTGGGGCCTTTTGAAGCCATGTCTTCCAAAAAAATGATCCGGCATATATTTTACCATATGCATGTATCTGTGCTTGCTTAATCCAGCGTTTCCTCTGCCTCCTCTAAGTCCTGCCCCCCTTCCGGCTTTTTTGCCTCTGCCGTGAGTCATTGATCCTCTGAATTTCTTTGTTTTTTTACGCGCCAATTCAATCACTTTCCTTGTTTTTCTTTTAGTTATAGGTCGAAAGCAGATAAGGTAATATATTATTATACTTTCGGATAGGTTTAAAGGAATCTCACCTGGTAATTCATTTGTGTTAAATAAAGGTTCATTGTCTGTTCAATTGACCGTTTGCGATACTATTTTCCTTTGCCTAATAGATATTTTTTACTCTTGCCAAGATCCAAGAAAAAGTCTGTAACCTCTTTTAATTTATGAGATGTTGTTTTACCAAATGCCAATACTTCTGTTCTGCATCCTAGACTTTTTGCATGTTCCAATAAATCAGAGAAGTCTCCGTCTCCGCTCACCAATATAATCGTATCTAGTTTAGGTGCGAGTCTCATTACATCCATTGCTATTCCTACGTCCCAATCTCCCTTTTTTGATCCACCATAAAAGACCTGAAGATCCTTTGATCTCACTTCAAATCCCATTTCTTCTAAAGCATCATAAAATGTGTTCTCATCCTTAATGTCTGCCTTTATGACATATGCTATGGCTCTGATAAGTTTTCTACCAGATACGGCTTCTTTTAATATTGTCCTGAAATTAACTTTGCTGTTGTGCAAATGTTTTGCAGAGTAATACATGTTTTGCACATCTACAAATACACCAATTCTCTGGTTTTTATTTCTTGATTTTGTCATAGTATGCCCTCACAAAATTTGTATCCAAAGATAGGAGAGTCAATTAATTATACTTTCGTTTGGATTCTTTGGTGCAGTTTTTTCCCACCGGAGCATTAAAATGAGCAATTAATTATTTTAATAATATTAGGAAAACATTTAAATAAAGGTGAAATGTTATTATGTTTATAATGGCAATTATGGAGGCAAAAAATGAAAGAAGGTTTATTTAGAAAGGGTTTAGTAATAGGAGTTATAGCACTTTTTGCGGCTATCTATATATTTCCTGCAATTGCAAATGAACAAATAGAAGAGAAAGTGTGTGAAGAGACGGTAACTGTGGAATACACCTCGATGGATCTTGATGGTTCTACAGTTGGGGAAAAATTTAGCATATCCGAACAAGAGTTTACAGATTTAAAAACAAGATTGTCCTCATTGTTTGATACTTTAAAATCAAAAACCGATAGGAAGGATGTTATTGATGTTTTAACATCGTTCTTAGATCGCGATGATACTCCCCTTTTGAGCAAAATATTGGCATCCCTTCTCAACTCTGAGATTCTTGACAACCGTAAACTGGTAGTCAGCTATGGTTGGGGATACGATCTGAACCCGTTTAAAGACAGTAAAACTAAAGTTGTTAAACCGTTTACCTTATGGCATTATACTGGTGCAGCTAATCAAATGTCAATTCCAAGTGGTACTGGAATAGTTTCATTGGATCCCTTTGAAATAAAGACTTTTACTGGTGCACAGATGGGGTTCATGCTACGTTTCAGAGGCCTATACATCCATGTTGCTCAACCGCTATCGCAAACAAGCTACACGTTTTTCATTGGTACTGCTAAATATGCCGGAGGGTTTGAATTTACTCCTCTTTCTTCCATTTTTGAAAATTTCGGCAGTTAGATTCTACACTATAACAAACACACGCTTCGATATTCGTTACTTGCAGCATATGTTAAATGGTAATTGGCAATAAATCTATTTTCATCAATTTTTATACAAATTTCTAGATAATTGCCATAAAATCTATATGTGATGTAGCACATATTGGTAAGCAGTTATTTTGAATGGGGGATAGAAACGAGAAAAAATAAATACTTGCCTATTGCATCGATGTTTATTATTGCTGTTTTAATAATACCCGCAATCATCCCGACCTCGTTGGGGCTCTCTATAAGGGTGGGAAGACGGCCTACAATCAAAGTTGCGTTCATCTGGCAGAAATGGGATCCGCTAGATCTTTCTGCCAAAATGGGTATGAAAATTTATAAAAGAATTCTTAAAAAAACTGAGTTAAAGTATAATGTAAATTTTAAAATCTACGAATTTTGGGATAGCTGGCGAAGGGGAGATGTGCAAAATGGCAAACTTAGGAGATTGGGCATTGATGTTGTTGTGGGGCCGGGCGGTATTGGTGGATGGCACTGTCCAGAAAAATATAGAACAGAGATTTAAAAATTTGTCCGTAGAGGTGGAGGATTTTACGGCATATGCGGAGATTCAACCTTTGGTTCTCTTGGAGTAGTTAATCTGCCAAGAGGATACAAAATCCCATTAAAAAGGGTCACTGGGTCTAAAGAATTTACACCGATGCTTGGACTTGCAAATGTTTACTCCGATGCATCAGCTTTTGATCACATCTTAAAGTATCCTCTGTGGTTTAAAAAGGCAGATATGGTAAAAGTCACTGGGAAATTGCCCACTTCGCGCGTAGCCATCCGCATTGAACCTTCGAATATTCCTGTACAAAAACCATATTATCGTGACAGAGTGCGTGTTATGCTTGGGAATGTACCACTTGTGGATGGGCCATTGATATACCGTCTTTTCATGCCAAAGGTAACGACTATCGCAATCTTTAAGGGGACCGATGACCCATATGATAGGTCAATTAGAGGGGAGAATGCAATTATTGCAACAACATACTGGAGGGGAAGGGTAGTTTTATCTGTGGTACATCCAGAACTTACAATTGGAAATAGAAAAGCACATGATCTTTTCGCACGCAACTTGCTCTGGGCTGCAAAAGAGTTACCAGATACTTAGATGTTTACATTTTATAAACCACATATTCCCTGAAGAAAGAATTAAGATTCTGTGCTGATTCTCAATAATGTCGCATCGTAGTTTACCACCTTTTTGCTATGGAATTCAAACATCCATCTTATTGGAAAAATGTAATCCTTTGAGTAGTCAATATTGCCACCCAACGAGGAAACTAATTGATTTACAAAAGGAACTGTTTTGCTAAGGTGAAGAGAATATAGCACAGATGCGATCTCAAAACCTTTTTCGATAAATTTTCTATCTGCATTTCTATTGCCTTTTTGTGCACCAAATGGCGGATTCATAATGACTGTATCACATTTAATTTCAACATCCTTTACATCTTGGGCTTTAAAGATTATTTCATAGTTGTTTTTTTCTGCGTAATCTCTTGCAGTTCCTATGCTGTTCTTATCAATGTCTATACCGACAACCTTTTTAGCCCCAGTTAGAAATGCTCCTATTGAAAAGATCCCTGTCCCACAGCCCAAATCGAGAACTATTTTGTTTTCGATATCGCCCAGTTGATGTGCAGTAAAGATGATATCTGCGGCAATATCGGCTGAGGTTAGGTACTGTTCTAAATGAGGAATTGGACTATCAAATGATGGGACCTTTTGCAGCAAAATCTCCAATTCTTTTTTCTTCATGCGCCTTCAAAAAATACATCGTCCTTAATAATACTTTATACGTTATTCTTTGGGTTACTTTTTTCTGCCAGTTTTAATGTGAAATAAAATGTGCTTCCTTTGCCCTTTCCTTGACTTTCAGCCCATATCTTTCCACCATGTTTTCTTACAATGCGTTTGCAGATGGGCAGTCCCAGTCCACTACTATCAAGATCATGTCTTGAATCATCTGCTTTGTAGAACTCATCAAAGATGTGGTTGATTTGTTTTTCTGTCATGCCTATGCCAGTATCCTCTACAGATATTGTGGCAAAACCTTCTCTTTGCTTTGCATCAAGGATGATATTTGCCCCCTCCTCTGACGCATACTTTATCGAATTTGTAATAAGATTGTTGAGTAGTTCATTTAATCTTAATTTATCTGCCTTAACAATTATATTTTCATCAATTTTATTGACTACGTCGATATGATTATCTTCAAACAGGATGTGATTATTTTTGATTATGTTTTCAACTTCAGATAAAAGATTTGTATCTTCAATGCTAAATTCTATTTTATCTGAATTAAGTTTTGCAAGATCAATGGTTTTAGTCACTAGGTCCTTCATATAGTAAACATTACGCATTAGAACTTCCAGTAATTCCTTATCTTTGGGATTTTCGATGTTTCCTTTTATGATTGGTACTAATACCATCATGGGCGTTAAAGGTGTTTTCAAATCATGGCCAAGTTGATTTATAAATTCATCCTTTTGCTTAATCAATCTCTCAATTTTAGCGGTTCTGTTTTTTACCTTTCTCTCAAGATCCTTATTTACTGAATAAAGTAATTCGTGTGCGTCTCTTAATTCATTTAAAAGCATTCTCTGCTTAGTTACGTCTATGAGGGATGCCACACTTTTTTTTGTCCCTGGAACAATATCAACTGACAGAAGCATGTCTTTTATGTTACCTACTTTATCAACGAATCGAAACTCATAGCTTTTTGGAGCAGA
>Ga0307422_1001177_pt1 | contig 13839 bp, 7 predicted proteins | sample SalMarWE160290MG_FD_202153 | JGI IMG/M metagenome (GOLD analysis project Ga0307422, IMG submission 202153) | Salt marsh sediment microbial communities from the Plum Island Ecosystem LTER, Massachusetts, United States - WE1602-90 | ecosystem: Environmental > Aquatic > Marine > Intertidal zone >...
CATCGACCAACGGAGGTGGGGCTTTTGGTGCTACAATGAACCTTGAAACCAACTATATCAACCGGGAAGCATTTGGCCAGATCAGCAGCTCATTTGGCTCGTTCAATACATGGAAAAATACCTTCCAGACCGGAACGGGTCTGCTCAAAGAGAAATGGGCCTTTGAAGGAAGAGTATCCTCCCTTACCTCCGATGGGTATATCAACAGATCATCCTCCAACCTGAAATCGTTTTTTATTCAGGGAGGGTATTATGGAAATTCGACAGTAATTAAGGCTATTGTTTTCGGTGGAAAAGAAAGAACCTACCAGGCCTGGTATGGTATTGATAAGGAAATCCTGGAGAGTGACCGGACTTTTAACTGGGCAGGTGCCATGTACGATGAGAACTGGAATATTACCGGTTTTTACGATAATGAAACCGACAACTATCAGCAGGATCATTACCAGCTGCATATTTCGCAGCTACTTGCTCCCGGCTGGCATTTTAACGGTGCCTTGCATTATACCTATGGTCGTGGTTACTACGAGCAATACTATTCCAATGAAAACCTGGCTGATTACCCCATCGGAATCCAGTATTTCGGATACGACAGTCTGCCGACATCAGAAGGATTTCAATACTATTACCACGATACAATAACCTCCGGTGATATGATTGTCCGCCGATGGCTCGATAACCACTTTTACGGGACCACATTTGCATTCCATTACAATGCAGCCAAGCTACAATTCACACTGGGCGGTGCCTATAATAAATATGCCCAGGCTAAACATTATGGTGAAATAATATGGGCAGAGTTTTCAGGTGATACAAAAACAGGAGATAAATTCTATAGCAATATATCCGATAAAACGGACCTGAATATTTACAGTAAGCTCGATTATCCGCTTACAACTTATTTAAGTCTGTTTGCCGACCTGCAGGTAAGAAAAGTGGATTACATTGATGATGGAACTGATAAAGGAAACGATACAATCGCAATAGATGATGAATTTCTTTTCTTCAATCCAAAGGCTGGTATTACCTATGGCCTGAAAAATATCGGGACTCTCTATGCTTCGTATGCTGTATCTCATCGGGAACCCATCCGTACTGATTTTCTTGATGCTCCTGCAGGTGTTGTACCAAAACCTGAACAGCTGCAGGATATTGAGGCCGGTATCCGTAAACCGGGAAAAATATTCCATTATGCACTTAATGGATATCTGATGTTTTACACAAACCAGCTGGTACTTACCGGTGAGATAAACGATGTCGGATCACCCGTAAGGGCCAATGTCGGAAAAAGCTACCGTTTAGGATTAGAAGCTGATGCAGGATTAAGTCTTAATAAGTATTTCTCATTTCGCGGTAATATTGCCTTAAGTAAGAACCTTACCGATTATAAACAAATTGAAGAAGAAGAGATTGTGGAATATACCCATGTGCCCCTGCCCTTTTCTCCCTCCCTGGTAAGTGGATTAGATATAAACATTACTCCTTTTGACTTTCTTGAAGCAACTATCAACGGTAAATTTGTTGGTCGCCAGTATCTTGACCTGACAGGCAGTGACCAAAAAAGCCTCGATCCATATTTTATTAACAACCTGATTATTGCCTGGTCAATCAGGACTAAATCCTTACATACATGCAGACTTTCGCTTCAGATTAACAATCTTTTCAATATTTACTATACTTCCAACGGATATGTTTGGGAAGGCGTTCCCTACTACTATCCTCAAGCAGGTCTTCACATGATGGCAGGAATCGATTTGCGATTCTGAGTGTTAATAAAAAAAATTGGAGCTTATCTATTAAATCGTCTATATTGCGTCCTATAGAATTAAGACTGGTTTGCATTGCAACTCTCAAAATTTATGCTTTCGACCGACTTATTCTAGGTTTAGTTTTAGGGTTTTGAATCAGGGGATATCCATCCCCTGATTCTATTTTATTAGCTTTCATTATCCATTTCTTTCAGAATTTTCTCAATTTCCTCTTCCGTACCATGCAATTTACTCTTACAAAACTTGATGAGTTCAGACGCTTTTTTCACATGGGCTGAAAGCTGATCGACATCCAATTCCTGATTTTCAAGTTTTGTTAATATAGATTGCAATTCTGAAAATGCTTCACCATAACTTAATTTCTTTGATGTCATGACGTTAGTTTTTTTATTGTACTTCGAATTTTTCCCTTGTATAATAATGTTTCTATTGTATCTCCCTCGATCAGAGAATCCACATCCTTCAACGATTTATTGTTACTAAAAGTAATGGAATATCCTCGTTTCAACACATGTTGCGGATTTAATAATCGTATCCGGCCAACCACCGAAATCAGTTCATGTTTTGTCTTATTAAAGCAGTAAGTCAATTCACGGTGTATTAAATGAGCATATGATTCAATGACCATAATGCGGTCTGCAATCTGCTTATGTGCCATCATTCCCACTATCACCTCTCTGCGATGTAAATCCAAACGTTTGCTATGCACTATCTTTCGCGTACGGTTGATCAGGTTATTATTACAATGAACCAATTCGGATTGGATAGTATTCAGATTATCTTTAAGACTAAGCTGAATATTTTTTATTGTCAGTATAAGTTCATCATTCCTGCTTTCAAGAAATAGTCCCGCTTCCACTGCAATTCTATTGGCTACCTCATCGAGTAATTCCTCAACCCGGTTCAGATTATTGATAAGGAATTCGGCTACGGCCGTAGGAGTTTTTAACCGGGTGTGTGCCACAATGTCGACTACTGAATCGTCCTGTTCATGTCCTATCCCAGTAAGTACAGGAAGTGGAAATTGTGTGATATGGTATGCCAGCCAATAGCTGTTAAAACAACTCAGGTCGGCCTGCGAACCTCCTCCGCGGATAATAACTACCGCATCGAAAAATTTTTCATAATCATAAATCCTATCAAGAGCTTTGATAATCGATTTTTCAGTCTCATCGCCCTGCATTACAGCAGAGAAAAGCATACAGTAAAATTTGTACCCTGCAACATTATGCTGCAACTGATGAATAAAATCGCCATAACCGGCAGCTGTTTCAGAAGATATGACCGCAATTTTCCGGCAAAGAAAGGGTAGTTCCAATTCCCTGTTCATTTCAATCACTCCTTCCTGTGTCAGACGATCGATAATCTTTTGCTTGCGAACAGCAAGTTCGCCCACCGTATAGGTAGGTTCAATATCAAGTATGTTAAGACTCAGGCCATAAACCTCATGAAATTCCACACTGACTTTTACAAGGATTCCCAGTCCGTTGACAAGCGATTGTCCGGTGGTGGTTTCGAAATAAGGTTTCACCAGACGGAAAGTCGCTGCCCATATTGTTGCACGGTTACGGGCTATTATCTGATCCGATTCCTGATCTTTCTGAACCAGTTCGAGGTAGCAATGCCCGCTATAATTAACTTTAATCTCGCTGATCTCGCCGATTACCCAGCAGGTTTTTTCGGTACCGGCTTTAATCGCATCCTTTATCCGGGTGTTAAGCTCGAGCAGGGAAAGTGCATCAGCCTGCATAATGTATTATCGTTTTGAAAAAAGTAAGTTATAGATGCGACCTGATAAACGGATCTCAAGTATATATATACCTGTAGCCAGATTAGAAATATCCCTGATATCCAACATAAACTGCTGTCCGCTAATCTGAAGGATGTCCTGTCGTTGTAAACGGCCCAACAGATCATAGATGTTCAATGTAACTTCTTCATTGTTTGTCTCTTCAGGACGAAATACCCGTAAGTAGAAATAATCAGCTGCCGGATTGGGAAACAGAGTGAATGAAATGAAAGAGTCATCTTCAAATTCTGCAGGCGAGCGTAACAACCAGTCGGCTTTGATCATATCCGGAATTCCATAGCCATAGGCCGAATCGGGATTGAAGTACTGGGAAGCAGACTTGCGAATGGCTTCTATAACTTCAATATTAGTCGAATTAGGATTGGCCTGCCATAAACAAGCTGTCAAACCTGCAACCACTGGTGATGAACATGAAGTACCGGAACAATAGACAATATTTCCGGAAGGATGTTGAGCTATCGTCAAAAATCCCTGAGCAGCCACGTCCGGTTTTACCCTGCCATCGTATGCCGGCCCCCTGGAACTAAAACCAGCGATGATCCCTAATGAATCGACAGCGCCTATAGCAAGAATACTATCGGCATCGGCCGGGGTTCCAATCCTGAACCAGGAATTGTTACCCGAGTTACCCGCACTGGTTGTAACTATCATTCCCTTTCTTGCAGCATGTGTTGCAGCAATGGATATAGGTGCAGTACGACCATCCATATCGGAATAGGTATGATTTTGAGTGGAATCATCAAATTCGGTATAGCCAAGTGATGTATTTATGACATCGGCACCTAGGCTATCAGCAAATTCGGCCCCACAAACCCAGTTGTATTCTTCAATAAGATATTCACTGGGTGTTTCTTCAGTTCGTACCAAAATATATTGAGCATTTGGTGCCGTGCCAATAAGCATTTCGGGCTGGAACCCTCCCATAATCGAAAATACTAATGAACCATGATAATGAGAGTCGAAAATATCTCTACCGTCCTTAACAAAATCTTTCCAGGCAATTACCCTGTTCTCATCCCAAATGTGGCGAAGTGAAGAAAGAATATTAGCATTTGTAAAGCCCGCATCAAGAACTGCAATTAGCATACCTTCGCCTGAATAACCCTGCTCATGAAGAACATCACCATTCAACATGCTTATCTGATTATAAGAGAATCCATATCGTGCAGGTATCGGAGAAATATTTGTTTTAAATTTTGGATCCTCCGATTTTTCAATACTTTCTGTGATTCTTGGTTTAATCCTGATGATTTTTGATTTCACAAAATCCAACGAACGTAATGTATCCAGATAGCTGGTATCATCCAGTTCGATTATGGCCCCATTGAACCATTTGGAAACATTGATTATTGAAATGCCCCTGCTTTTTATCAGGTTCAGATATTCCAGATTGACAGGCAGATCTTCCTCTACAATTGCTATGCCCTGATCTGTACGCCGTTCTATCGAACGTGCAGAGAGGAACTCTTCCGGTCTGTCGATTGAATAAGAAGTACTGTTTTTATCGGTGAATGATATCCAGAATTTGGGTAATCCTTTCTGAGCAAGAGCCTCAAAGGCTATGCAAAATAATAGAATCAGAGGAAATAATTTCTTCACGGCTTTACCCTGTTTATACAAAAATTTTATATTAAAGATACGAATGCTTACCTCGTATTAACAAATCAATTTACTTAGGGTTTAGGATTTAATAGGATAAATGAAAATACTGGTTGTGAAATCTGAATCAAATTCCCCCTTAACTGCCTGGATTTACGATCACTCCACTTGTCTATTGGCATTAAGTTTAATCTGTTAATAAAACTCTCCGCTCCCGGGCATAACATCATCAATGGTTGGTTCTTGGAATTTGCCGATATTTTCATCAACCATTCTAAAGAATTCCTGATCCTTAGCAATAATCTCATCCTCGTTTTCAGCCTTCCCAAAATAATAGTCGATTTCCGTTTTCAATTGCCCCTCATCGGTATAGAACAACCATTTACCATGCCTTTTATTATCGACAAACTGACCTTTAATATAAAGATTCCCGTTAGGCCAGTAAAAAGTATAGGGTCCCGAAACTTCATTAAAAGCGCAGGTACTTTTGAGTTTAATGGTGCCATCGTCGAAATACTGGTTCCATACACCGTGCTTGGCATTGTTGTTCCACATAATTTCTTCCGAAATCTGACCGTTAGGATAATATTTACGCTCCATACCTTGTTTTATGCCATTTTTATAATACTCAGTTGAAGTTATGGCCCCGGAATAGTAGCTATAGTATGTCCACAGGCTATCTTTCTGATTTCCGCAATAGGTGCCCTCACCGGCAATTTCTCCGTCGCTATAAAAAAAACGGGTATTTACACAGGGTGAATTTTCCCTGTAAAACATGATGGCTTTCAATTCGCCGGTATCGTAATATCGCCGCATTTCACCTACCGGTTTCCCATCTTTAAAATATCCCTGATACATAAATTTACCATTCGGAAAAGACTTTTCCCAATAACCCTGTTTCTGACCTGAACCATCGGTTTGGTTTATGGTATCGTTTTGTGCATAAGTGCATAAGCTAAAGCCTAGCATAACAATTATTAGATAAGGAAAAACACGCATAGCCTAAATTTTTCTTTAAGAATGCTAAATGTAACGAAATTATTGTATGCGTTCAAAATAATATTGATGACCCCATATTTTAAGTATTGTGTAAATATTCATGCCCATGCACACATGCTGACACTCCAATTTAAAAAGATAAAGTGCTACATGCAGCAAGTATCTTATTAATAGTTGCTTAACTTTTTTATGTAGATATATGCACTATTAAATCCGTTTAATAAAATCCCGGCAAACCGAGCTAATAGATTTGAATATTGTAACTGCGGGTTTTTGATTCGAGCTTAATTTAGCTGAACTACTGCCTTCAGAAAATATTTCTTTTGCAACTCTGACAAATAATACGACTTTTTTGATCCAAAATTCCTATTTTTAATATAATAACCGGGGGCTAGATGAAAAAATTTCTCTTAGTAAGCATAGCCGTTTTTCAGTTTTTACAATGCATTACTCAGGAGAATCCTTTTGTGTTTAAACGTTTCTCAACACAGAATGGCCTTTCTAATAATTGGGTGCGTTGCATTTATCAGGACGATTCAGACTATTTGTGGTTTGGTACTGCTGATGGCTTAAACAGGTTCGACGGCTATGAATTTAAAGTATACCGTCCCTCAAATTCCGAGAATCAAAGTTTAGGAGACATCCATATAAATGCCATCAACCGAAAAAATGATCATGAACTCTGGGTCTGTACCGATATAGGAGTTTACTCCTTTAACTTTGAAGGCAACTTTCATGATCCCATCCTAAGTAATATATCCGTTTTATGTCTGCTTCAGGACAGCGAAGGCTACATGTGGTTTGGAACAGGTTGGGGATTGTATAGATATAATACAACTGACAGCAGTATGGTTTCCTTTCTATATAATGGGATGAAAACTTCAAGTATCAGCAGTAACTATATCAATACAATTTTTGAGGATTCTGAATCGAATATCTGGATCGGCACAAAACATGGATTAAATCTTTACAACCAAAAAAATAAATCATTTATCAGGTTTCAGGCATCCGACAATACAAAGAGCATTTCCGGTAACGATGTAATGAGTATTTGTGAAGATCGTTCTAAACGCATATGGATTGGTACGGCTCAAAATGGTTTAAACTTATTAGTAAAAAATACTTTAGGAGAGATAAGCTTTAAAAATATTAGTAGCGGACATATAATAAATATGCTGATTGATTATCAGAATTATTTATGGATTTGTAAAGGATCAGGTGAGGGATTAATAAAACTGGACTTAAATAAATACACCGGTAAAAAAGATATCCCGACTGATATTTTTCTGCACGATCCTATCAATTTTAAAAGCCTGAGTGATAATTCAGTCTTTAATATTTATGAAGATAATGCTAAGGATATCTGGGTAGGTACTTTCGGAGGAGGTATCAATTATTATAGTAAAAGAGAAAAAAAGTTTCATACGGTTCAGGTGAATTATTCAGACAATAACTCCATTAAAAACAATCTTATCAATGCCGTATTTGAAGATGAAAACTACTTGTGGATTGGTACTGAGGGTGGATTGGATCGATATAACAAGAAAAAAGGACAATTCAAACATTTTCAGTTTAAAGCGAATGACCCGGCAAGTTTATCAGCAAATCCTATTTATGCCATTCATAAGGACAGAAGGGAAAATTTATGGATAGGAACATGGACGGGCGGGATTAACCTGTACCAGGAGAATACGGAATCGTTTAAGCGTTTTCTGCCCGATAAAGGAAAAGGAGGAATCAGCAGCGGAAATGTATTTTCGATATTTGAAGATAGCCGGGGAAATTTATGGATTGGTACTATTGGAGGCGGATTAAATCGGTTCGATTATAAGACAGAAACCTTCATTCATTACATTCGCGACGAAAACAGTTCAACCAGCCTCTATCGTAATTTCGTCAATCATATTTTTGAATCGACCTCTGGTAAATTATATTTCTCTACCTATTATACTTTAGATATTTATAACTATGAGGATGATAATTTCACTCATTGTATTTATAGTCAGGAACAAATTGGGTCCACCGGACAAATTATTTCGACCTTCGAAGACAGCAGACAGAATATATGGATTGCTACCAATAACGGATTGGTACTTTTCGATGAGAAAACCCATGAATTTACTCCCTATCTCCCGGGTAATATATTTCCCGATAACACCATCCAGGGAATCCTCGAAGATTCGCATGGAAATCTATGGATAAGTACAAACAAAGGGATCGTTCAGCTTATCGATGGAATTCACCGACCACCAAACCCTGTATTCCGAAGTTACAATACAATTGACGGTTTACCGGGCAACGAATTTAACAAGCGGGCGGCTTATAAAAATAATTCCGGGATCATGTATTTTGGCTCTTCACAGGGATATGTTTTTTTTCATCCTGATAGTATCAGATTCAATTCCATTCCTCCTAAAATTGTATTAACTGATTTTCAATTGTTGTACTTTCAACCTCAAGAAAGAAAAAAATACCAATCAATAAGTCAAAACATCAATAAGACTGATCAACTGGAACTATCTTATAAAAACTCAAGTTTTATAATACAGTTTTCGGCCCTGAATTATCTTGATCCGGAAAAAAATCAATACCAATATAAACTTGAAGGTTACGATCAAAACTGGATCGATGCCGGCAGTCAAAGATCAGCGACTTATACCAACATCAATCCCGGAAAATATGAATTCTATGTAAGAGGATCGAATAACGATGGTGTCTGGTGCGAAACACCCAAACAGCTTACTATAATAATACATCCTCCCTGGTGGGGTACCTTGCTTTTTAAAATAGGACTGGCAGCTGTTATTCTATTGCTAAGCCTGCTATTTCACTTTGCCCGTATTTCCTTTCTCAAGAAGCAAAATCTTCATTTAGAGCAGAAGGTGAAGGAACGTACCAATGAATTATCCGAGATAAATACATTGCTGGAAGAAAAACAGGAAGAAATAACAACTCAAAATAATGAACTACAACATCATAGAAATAACCTGGAACAACTCGTAGAAGAGCGAACCTTAGAACTGGTAAAAGCTAAGGTAAGAGCAGAAGAATCCGACAGGCTTAAATCATCTTTCCTGGCAAATATAAGCCATGAGATCCGTACCCCTATGAATGCCATTTATGGCTTTTCCGGAGTCTTAAACGATGAAAACTTAACGGAAGAAAAGAGGGATAAATACCTGGATATTATCAATAAAAATTGCGAGTCCCTTTTGGTCCTGATGGACGACATAATTGATATATCACTAATTGAATCGGACCATCTTAATATTAAGAACACACATTTCGAAGTAAGTCCGGTACTTAATAACCTGGAACAAATATTTAAACTTAAAGATTTTAAAAATATTGATTTTGGATTCGTTAACAGGAATGATACAAATAAACTGATTCTCTTCAGCGATAAGGTCAGGTTCAATCAGGTGTTTACGAATCTGTTGAGCAATGCTTTCAAATTCACTGAAACCGGACAAATAAAATTCGGGTATGAAGAATACAAAACACATATTCGCTTTTATGTATCCGATACAGGCACAGGCATTGAAGAATCAGAGATCGAGAATATCTTTGGCCAGTTCTATAAAATTGAAACAGATCCGGGTAAAATATATCGCGGTACCGGAATTGGCCTGGCTATCAGTAAAAAAATGGTAGAGTTAATGGGAGGTGAAATTTGGGTTGAATCTGAGATCGGTAAAGGTTCTGTATTCTACTTTACATTACCAAAAATGGTACCGAATTCAAAAATTGCCAAGTCAGAGCATACCCTTAAAAAAAGTGAACTCCGGTTAAAGGATACAACACTCATTATTGCCGAAGATGACCCGACCAATTTCGAACTGATCAAGATAATGCTAAAATCTTTTGGTGCTACTATAATATGGGCAAAAAACGGAAGGGAAGCCATTGAGTGTGTGAAAAACCAAGCGGATACCAGTAAATGCCTTGTTCTGATGGATATAAAAATGCCCGTTATGGATGGCTATGAAGCCACACGTAAGATTAAAATGCATAATGATAAAATTCCAGTAATAGCTGTTACGGCTTATGCACAAAAAAACGATAGGGAAAAAATATTGAATCATGGATTTGATGAGTATATCTCAAAACCGATAAAACTTGAAACCTTGCTGGCTGTGCTATCACGATTTACTTAATTGTTACTATAAATCGATATCTCTTTAGATGCCTGTTAATACCAGGTTTTATTCTATATCCCTTACCATAACCCTATAGGAGTAACCATCCAGATTTATTGATGTCTCCAACTGCACAGGCATGTTTGTAAAGGCATCGGACCATGAAGTGATTTGATAGCCTGAGGGAATACTAAAATTAACCGAGGTATTGCGTACATTGGCAATAACAAATACTATTTCGCTGGTTGATGTCCTTGTAAAACTTACCACATCATCCGTGGAATAATCCTGTAGATCTCCTTCAAGCAAAGCTTCCGAACTCAGATAAAAATTCAGAATATCCTGGTAGGTTTGGTACATATCCGGGTTCTGTTCCCAGTCAATAGGAAAGTTTGAAAAGAAAGGTATTGGCTCGGCAACCCCAACTTCCTGGCTACCATAGATCAGGGGCACTCCCCCCAAATATATAGTTACCAGAGAAGCGGTGATCGCTCCATCTTTTCCGTGGAACAATACGATGGGTGTTGCATCCCATGCCGATTCATCATGATTTGTGGTAAACCGAAGCTTGTTTTTACCCGTCGGAATGTTTTGGTATTCTGCCATGTGAGTGGTATAAAGAAGTGTGGCAGCTTGTCCGTTAAATACACTTTTTATCTGATTATAAAAATTCCAGGAAAAATTCATCTGGAAGCCGGCTGTAAAATGATCTTCCCTGGCCCCTTCGGCAAGGTATATCAATCCCCGATCGGTGGCAGAATTAAGCGCACTCAGAGCTTGCTGCCAGAAATCGAAGGGAACAAAATCGGCAGCATCAAATCGGTAACCATCAATATTAGCTTCCTGAATCCAATAGGTCAGTGCATTGATCATAGCCTGTCTCATCTCGTTGTTATCGTAATTCAGGTCGGCAACATCATTCCAGTTTGTTCCTGCCGGAGAAATAATTTCTCCGTCTACCTGGGTATACCACGACTCGTTCGAAATCCATGGGTTGTCCCAGGCTGTATGATTGGCAACCCAGTCCAGTATTACAGCCATATCCCTGCTGTGGGCTGAATCGATAAGGGTCAATAAGTCGCTGAAAGAACCAAACTCAGGATTTACCTCGGTGAAATTCTGAACACAATAGGGTGAGTTTACCGAATTAGTTTGCCCGATCGGAAAAATGGGCATCAGCCATATTACATTTGCACCTAATGAATCGATCTGACCGATACGACTGGTAACACCGGCAAGATCGCCTGAGGAGCTGAAAGCCCTGATGTTAACTTCATACATGACAATGTGTTCCGGAAGCTGGTCTAATAAAATGTGTTCAGGCTTTGTATCCGGAATGTCAATATCCTTATTTTCCTTCTTGCCACATGAAATGGTAAAACTGATCAGGATAAATAACAAGTATACAAGCTTGATTTTTTTATCTATTGTTTTCATACGATGATTCCGCTTTAAAGTCGAACAATTGAGTAACTTAATCAGGTATTATCAGATGAGGCAGATATAAAACGAGGCATCGAATATACTGCCTATTTCGAAGCAAATACCAATATTTTTGAAAATAGATGGTGTAACTGATTAATTGAAGAACTCATGAACTGGTGAACTGAATAACTGAATCACCTCCTTAATCCCTCAATTACTAAACCACTTATTGATTATAACGAAAAGTAAATTTAAACTTCTTACTGCCAGCAAGCCTTTCATGCAATTTTACAACTATTCAATCTTTTTCCTGTCTTTCAAAAAGATAAAAAACATTCTCATGCAAAAATTTTCTTTTATAACAATACTATTTTTATTTATATCAATAAATATCCTATCACAACCGTTAACACAGATAATTCGGGGCCAGGTAGTTGATAAAGAAACTCTGACACCTTTGCCCGGTGTTACAATTATAGTAGTTAATACTAATCCATTGATTGGTACGATAACCGATGAGCATGGCAGGTTTTTAATAGCTGAAGTACCCATAGGACGATATGACATCCGGTTCAGTTATGTGGGTTACGAGCCCTATGTTGTACCAGAATTAATGATCAACTCAGCAAAAGAAGTCATTCTGACTATTTATTTAAAAGAATCGCCAATACAGATCAATGAGGCAATAGTTAAGTATTCAATTCATAAAGATCGCCCGCGAAATTCAATGGCATTAATAAGTGCCCGTTCATTTACCGTTGAGGAAACCAGGAGGTATGCAGGAGGATTTGACGATCCGGCTCGAATGGCCTCGGCCTTTGCAGGGGTGTCATCAGGAAATATGGAAGACAATGCGATAGTTGTCAGAGGTAATTCACCAAAAGGCTTACTCTGGCGGGTGGAGGGTATTGATGTTGACAATCCCAATCATTTTCCAAATGGTAATATAGTGGGAGGTGGATTTGTAACTATTTTTAGTAGTCAGTTACTCACTAATTCCGATTTTTATACAGGCGCTTTCCCTGCAGAGTATGGGAATGCTTTATCAGGTGTTTTTGATATGAAGTTACGAAACGGAAATGATGAAAAGCGAGAATATACTTTTCAAATTGGTACACTGGGAACTGAAATTGCTGCTGAAGGACCTTTTATAAAAAACAAACGTGCTTCTTATCTGATTAATTACAGATATTCAACCTTTGCTCTGATTTTTCCGATTTTGGGTACTGAACAGGTTCCTAAATATCAAGATTTGTCATTTAAATTTAATTTTCCAACAAAGAAGGCGGGTGTTTTCTCTGTTTGGGGAATAGGAGGAAGTGATCGGAATGCAGAACCGGTAGAACAGGATTCTTCTCAATGGGAATATAACTGGGACAGGGTACATTATGACATGAGGGCTGATTTAGGTGCATGTGGACTTAATCATAAATACCTGCTGGGAGAAAAAACCTATATAAACAATTCGTTGGCAGTTACGGTTAATCATTCGCTTTACGATCAGGAATTTCTTGATTTCCAGTTACAATATCAACCGGACCAGTATATTGAACTCACTGAAAGTAAATTAACGTTTACATCTTTTCTAAAACACAAATTCAATGCACACCATACTAACCAGACGGGAATTATTATTGACAGGATATTTTATAGTATGAAGCTCGAAGCTGCCGAGAATATGATTCCCGGAACTTATCAACTCTACGTTGATGATAAGAATTCTGATTATCTGTTCCAGGCATATACACAATCAAAAGTTGATATAAGTTCATTCTTAACTTTCAATGTAGGTATTCATGCCATGTATTTTGAATTAAATCAAAACTACAGTATCGAACCACGGGCCAGCATTCAATACAGATTTTTACCATTCCAGTCAATTAGCTTTGGATATGGCAATCATACCCAGATAGAACCTCTCTGGGTTTATAAAGGCGAAGTGCTAGCACAAAATGAAATTATCTTACCCAATAAAAATCTTGATTTTTCCAAAGCACATCATTTTATTCTGGGATATGATTTGAGTTTAAGTGAACATGTGAGATTAAAGGTCGAACCCTACTACCAGTATCTCTATAATGTACCGGTAATAGAAGAT
>Ga0307422_1001179_pt1 | contig 13827 bp, 7 predicted proteins | sample SalMarWE160290MG_FD_202153 | JGI IMG/M metagenome (GOLD analysis project Ga0307422, IMG submission 202153) | Salt marsh sediment microbial communities from the Plum Island Ecosystem LTER, Massachusetts, United States - WE1602-90 | ecosystem: Environmental > Aquatic > Marine > Intertidal zone >...
CCTCGGCGTGCAGATCCTCTGGTGAGACCATCTTGCGCGCCGCCTCGACGATATCGCGTGGGAGGCCCAATCGCTGGGCAATGGCCAAGGCATTGGAACGCCCCGGCAGCCCGATGCTCAGCTTGTAGGTCGGGCTCAATGTCTCGGGGTCGAACTCGACTGAGGCGTTGCACACGCCGGGTGTGAGCTGGGCATAGGTCTTGAGCTCGGGATAGTGGGTGGCGACGAAAGCCATCGCCCCGCGCTCGCGAAAGTGGTCGAGCAGCGCACGGGCCAGCGCCGCTCCTTCGGCCGGATCGGTACCAGCACCCAACTCGTCCAACAGCACCAGACTGTGCTCATTAGCATCGTCGATGAACGAGAGAATGTTGGTCAGATGCGAGGAGAACGTCGAAAGGCTCTGCTCGATGGACTGCTCGTCGCCGATGTCGGCGTACACCGTCTCGAAAGGAGACAGCGCCGAACCCGACTCCGCCGGAATGTGCAGCCCGGCCTGGGCCATCAGCGACAGCAGGCCCACGGTCTTTAGGCTGACCGTCTTGCCACCGGTGTTGGGACCGGTGATGACGACCACGTGTGTTTCATCATCCAGCGCGACGTCGATGGGCACCACCGTCTCTGCATCGAGCAGCGGGTGGCGCGCACCGAGAAAGCGAATCGTGGGACCCTGGCGAAGAGAGATTAGTTCAGGGACAGCAGCGTCGATGGCGTCCGCATACATGGCCTTGGCCAAGGCCATGTCCAGATCGGCCAGCGCCTCCACACTCTGCACGATCTCGTCGGCGTGATCGGCGATCAAGGCAGAGAGGGCGGCCATGATGCGATTCACCTCCTGCTCCTCGGCCAGTTGAAGCTCGCGCCAGGTGTTGTTGAGATCGACGACGGACAGCGGCTCGATGAAAACGGTCGCACCGGAGGCAGATACATCGTGGACGATGCCCCGGATGCGGCCCTTAAAGTCGGCCTTGAGGGGGATGACGTAGCGCCCCTCTCGCTGCGTGACGAGCGTCTCTTGCAGGTATGGCGCATTCTTGGGTGAACCAATGATGTTCTGGAGCTTGTCTTGCAAACGATCGTGGGCGATACGCGCCTCGCGGCGGATGCGGGCCAACTCTGGAGAGGCCTCATCGCGTACATTCCCGCGCGCATCCAAACAGCGGTCGATCTCGGTCACAACCTCCGGGCAGGGCTGGATGCGACCGGCGATGACGGCCAGCCGGGGAAACTGCTCCTTCAGCCGGGCAAGCACGCGATGCAGGCTGCGAGCGGCGATGAGCGTATCGCGCACATCGAGCAATTCTGGCGGCGGCAACGCTGCCGAGCGCTGGACGGCCTCCACCTGGGGACGAACATCGTGTGCCCCACCAAGCGTGGTATCGGGCTTGGCATCCAGCAGCGCGCGCGCCTCGCCCGTCGTCTCCAGGCGCCAGCGAACCTCCTGCAAGTCCGTTGAGGGCGCAAGGGCGCGCGCCCGCTCCTCTCCAGCGGAAAAGCTGGCATAGGTCGCCAGGCGGGCCAGAACCTTGGGGAACTCGAGGGTAACGAGGTGCTTGGGGTTCACTCGGCCAAGTTCTCGATCAAGTTCACGGCGCCTTTGTAGAACACCGGTGTCCCGCCGGAAAACCAAAACGACTGAGTCATATAGCCCGCATGAACCACCTGCAGGAGAATTGGCGCAAGCTTGGCTCTACGAGCGGAACCGTACTCTCTCCATCGCTGTGTGTAGCCCAGAGCGTTAAAGATGAGCGCGGCGATCAAGACACCTATGATCAGGTGAATGAGCACGCCGCCCAGATTATCCAGTATACCCAGCTTGGGCAAACTCATATCCCTGAATAAAGCCCGCGAGATACCCTCCAATGCGAGCCATATCGCCAACGTCAATACAAAAAACGCAAAGACCTTGACCCCTCTGGGCGGCTCTACCTCGCGAAAGTCACCAAAGATGGCACCGATGTAGGGAGAGGTCGGTTCATATGCCAAGGTCGCGAAACCAGTGGCGACATACAGAAACGGCAGTGTCACCAATCCGCGTATGAAGCGCTGATTGTACCCGACAGTGGCTCCTGCCACCATCACGAGCAGCAACAACACCTCAATCGGTAGAAAACCTGGAATCACAAAATACGCCAACACCGCACCAACAGTTCCCAGCGTGCCGATGACCAGCGGAAAAATGATCTCGCTGGCAGCGAGCTTTCTCTTCTCTCTCTCATCACGCATGTGTGTACTCATAGCCTTCTCCTCATATAGTACTTGAATAGGCAAGAGATGCAAAGCAACCCAACACTACTATACCACACGCACACCAAGAAGCAAGTTGCCTGGTAGTTGGTAAATTAGTAAACTGGTGATCCGGCCAACCAACCTGCCGGCAACCACAATGCATTGTGTCAAGCGCCCATCGCGTGTATAATACGAGTGAAATGGAACCATTACGGATCTTGTTAGCAGACGACCACCTGCTTTTCCGCAAGGGGCTGACACAACTGCTCGACTCCCAACCTGATTTTGAGATCGTTGGAGAGGCCACCAATGGCCTCGAGGCAGTCGCGCAGACGCGGTCACTGCAGCCAGACCTAGTGCTGATGGACATCAATATGCCCAAAAGTGATGGGTTCGAGGCTACTCGGCAGATCAAGGCCAAGGTGCCAGATGTACGAATCGTGATGCTGACCGTCTCCGAAGATGCGGACGATCTAAAAACCGCCATTCAGTGTGGAGCGGATGGATACCTACTCAAGGATTTGTCTCCGGAAACACTTTTCCAGCAGTTGCGCGGGCTAGGGTCAGGAGAAGCCCCTATATCGCGAGCGATGACGGGCAAGCTGTTTGACCAACTGGCGCGGAAAAGCCAGCCAGTCGCCCAACCGACGACGACGGGTAAGCTCTCCAAACGCGAGACCCAAGTGCTGGCGCTGGTCGCCAATGGTTACTCAAACCAAGAGATTGCCGACGAACTGAGCATCGCCCACAACACAGTGAAAAACCACCTGCGCAGTATCCTTTCCAAGCTGGAAGTCAAGAACCGGGCCCAGGCCGCTGCCTATGCTGTGAGCCATGGACTGGTGTCCCTGCCAGAGCAGGCCGAGAGAGTCAAAGATTAGCACGAAGGGGCTATTTGGGCCGCCCGCATAGCCCAATAGAACTATAGACGAACCGGCGCAATCGGGGTATAATCGTGACTGTTACCTCCAAGGCCGGTTCAGTTGATGAATCCCACACGTGTATTCATTCTCGCCAGCCAAACGCTCTTCGCCGAGGGCGTACAGAGCCTTCTTACCGAGCAACCAGATATTGAGGTCGTCGGAGTTGCTTCCTGCAACCCCAATAATGGCGACAGCCCTGATCCCAATGTGTTCAAGCAAATACAAACGACCGAACCGGACGTGGTCATCGTCGAAGCTACTGGTGAAGAGAAGAATCGTTTGGTGGGCCAGGTACTAGAGTGCGCACTAAGCGCCAAGGTCATCGGGCTGACACTGGAGGATAACCGCATCTATACCTACTTCCAGCAGATGAAGCAAGGGCACAGCGTGGAGGATTTGGTCGATGCGATCCGTGCGCCAGCAGAGTGGGACAGCCGCAGCATCAAAGAGCTGCGGCTTTTTATCTTGTATCAAGGTCATTATGGGCAGCGCATTCTGGATAACGTGCGTCGCTTTGCGCCCAAGACCTGGAAAGTGGAGGCTTGGCGCCCCCCCGCACCCTTGCCGCAGGTGATAGACGATCCACAAGAGTTCCTGCCTTTGCACCTGCCAACAGTAGACCTGATCCTATCTTTGGGTGAAAATCCCAGCGCAGCGCAACTTCTGCCCGGTGTCGTCGAGCGCACGGGCGCACAGGCCGCCGTCGCCCCGATCGACAATGCGGATTGGCTCCCCGATGGATTGGCCCGCCAATTGAGCAACCAGTTGACAATTATGGACGTCGTCGCCGTTTTCCCCAAGCCCTTTTGCTCCCTCATCGAAGATAGCTACAATGTACGCGAGTACGAAGTCTCGTTCGACAGTCCCTGGATCGCCGAGTTCGCCCGCCACTTTGGCCGACCTGCGTTCAGAATCGAGTGTACCAATAGAACCATCGCCAAGGCCAAGATAAAACGGGACACAGCTTGCGGATGCGGTCGTGACGTAGCACGGCAACTGGTTGGACTGGACGTCAAAGACGCCGTCATCCAGGCAGGGCTGTTCCAGCATCACTATCCCTGCCTGGCGACGATGCGTGTGGACCCAGTCCTGGGTGAGCCGCTGATCCAGGTTTCGGGCAATTTGATGCGGCAGGCGGTAGAGACAGAGATCGCGGCGTACTTGCCGGAAAAAGAGTGAAACTCCCGGCATGCCCGGGTTAATTTAACATTGAGCAAAAAAAACGAAACGTATCATCCAAGGAGGTCAAAGCAAAATGCCAGTCAAACGAGTCAAACCAGTTCCAAGCGACATCGAGATCGCGCAAGCAGCCGAGCTGCTGCCCATCCGGCAGATCATGGAGCAGCTTGGGTTGGTCGAGGACGACGTCGACCTGTACGGCAAGTACAAGGCCAAGGTACACCTGGACGTGCTCGAGAAACTTGAGGGCAGGCCCCAGGGCAAGTACATCGACGTCACCGCCATCACCCCCACCCCGCTGGGCGAGGGAAAGTCCACGACCATGGTCGGCCTGACCCAGGCGATGGGCAGTGTGCTGGGCAAGAAAGTGATGTGCTGCATTCGCCAGCCCAGCATGGGGCCGACCTTTAACATCAAGGGCGGCGCGGCGGGCGGCGGCTATAGCCAAGTCGTCCCAATGGAGGACTTTAACCTGCACCTCACCGGCGACACCCACGCCATCAGCGTCGCCCACAACCTGATCGCCGCCGCCATCGACACACGTATGTACCACGAGAGCCGCCAGACCGACGAGGCGCTCAAGCGGCGCGGCATCGACCGGCGGCTGGACATCGACCCGGACACGATCACCTGGAACCGCGTGGTGGACGTGTGCGACCGCAGTCTGCGCGAGATCAAGATCGGCTTCAACGACGATAAGCTTCGCGATGGCTCCCCCAGCCCCATCTTCCCGCGCAAGACGGGCGTCGATATAACCGTTTCCAGCGAACTGATGGCTATTTTGGCATTGGCAACCAGCCTAAAAGACCTGCGCGAGCGCGTGGGCCGGGTGATGTTCGGATTGGATAAGCAGGGCAACCCGGTCAACCTGGAAGACCTGGGCGTCGCCGGTTCCGTGACTGTCCTGCTGAAAGACGCGCTCATGCCCAACCTGATGCAGACGCTGGAGGGACAGCCCGCCTTCGCCCACTGCGGCCCCTTCGCCAACATCGCCCACGGCAACTCATCCATCATCGCCGACAAGATCGCCGTCAAGCTGGTCGACTATGTCGTCACAGAGAGCGGCTTTGGCGCCGACATCGGCATGGAAAAGTTCTTTGACATCAAGTGCCGCTACTCCGGCCTGATCCCCAATGCAGTGGTACTGGTGGCCACGGTGCGCGCGCTCAAGATGCACGGCGGCGGTCCCAAGGTCAGCCCCGGCGCGCCGTTGGACGAGGCCTACACCGAGGAGAACCTGGAGCTGCTGGAGGCCGGCCTGGGCAACCTGGGCGTGCACATCAAGAACGCGCTGCGCTTTGGCATCCCGGTGGTCGTGGCGGTCAACAGCTTTACCACTGACACCGACGCCGAGCTGGAAGTGGTGCGCGAGTACGCCGTCTCGATGGGCGCGGAGGACTCGGTGGTCACCGAGCACTGGGCCGAGGGCGGCGATGGCGCGGCCAAGCTAGCCGAGGCAGTGGTGGCGGCCTGCGAAAAGCCCAGCAACTTTGAGTTTCTCTACCCGCTGGAGTGGTCGATCAAGCAAAAGATCGAGCACATCTCCAAGACGATCTATGGCGCGGACGGTGTCTCCTACGAGCCGCTGGCGGATGAGCAGATCGCCAGGTATGAGAAAGCTGGCTTTGGCAACCTGCCCATCTGCATGGCCAAGACACACCTCAGCCTGAGCCACGACCCGACGCTCAAGGGCGTGCCGACCGGCTACCTCATCCCGGTGCGCGAGGTGCGGGCTAGCGTGGGCGCAGGCTTTATCTACCCGCTGATCGGCAAGATGAGCACCATGCCCGGCCTGGCGACATACCCGGCGTATATGAAGATCGATATCAATCTGGAGACAGGCAAGATTGTGGGGCTGTCTTAACAATTGAGAAACCCGGTTTTTGACAAAAATCGGGTTTCTGACACACAAACGGAGGCAACGATTATGGCAAAGGCAACGTTCGACGTCCCTACCCTGTGGGCCGACCATCACGTGCTCAAGGTGCGTGAGGCGCTGCTCGGCCTTGAGGGCGTGGATGACGTGTACGCCAGCTCGGCCTGGAAGCAGGTGCTGGTAACGTACAACAATAAAAAGGCGAAGAAAGCCGACATCGAGAAGGCGCTGGCCGACGCCGGCTACCCGGTAGGTAATGGCGAGATGCCCATCGTCGTGCAGCCCAACGAGATTCGCCGCGATCCGCAGTGGGCAGAGGGCGCGCGCATGACGCAGACCAACCGCGTCGATCTCGAGATGTCGGGCGAATTCCGACGATATTGAGAGAAACCGGGTTTTTCTAAAAAACCCGGTTTCGATAGTGCCCCTCTTGAGTGTTGTTGGCCTAATTTCACCGCCGAGCACACAGAGCGCGCAGAGAATCTCAAGAATTAGAGAAAAACTCGGCGACCGGGCGGTCTGCCCGCCTCAGCGGGCTCTGCGGTAATAAATTGCACAACACCGATCAACAACACTTGACAGGGACACCACCCCGGTTTCCAGGAGGCAAAATATGGCGAAAAAGAAAGAACGAACACCAGAAGAGGCCAGTTGCGATGCAGCGACCATTGCCCTTTTGGAATGCGCTTGTCAGTTGGATATGGAGACGTGCTTCTCGCGGGCAGATGCCCTTTCTGCCTGCCCCATTGGATCTCAGGGCCTGTGCTGCAAGAACTGCGCGATGGGTCCCTGTCGCCTGACGGGAAAGACCGAGCGCGGGGTCTGTGGGGCGACGATAGCAACGGTAGCGGCCCGCAACTTTGCCCGCGCCGTTTCCGTGGGCTCGTCGGCTCACTCCGATCACGGTCGGGGGCTGGCCTACACGCTGCTGGAGGCTGCCACGGGACACGCGCCTGACTATGGCGTGAAGGACCCTGTCAAACTGGTCGAGGTCGCCGGACACCTGGAGGTGCCGACGACGGATGAGGAAGGCGAGCGGCGGCCCATCGACGAGATCGCCAAAGACGTCGCCCTGGCAGCCCTGGCCGAGTTCGGCAAGGTCGAAGGGGAGCTGCTTAACCTGAAGCGCGCCCCGCTCAAACGACAACAGACCTGGCACGAGGTGGGGATCGCTCCCCGCTCCGTAGACCGGGAGATAGTGGAGCTTCTCCATCGTACCCACGTGGGCAACGACCAAGAGGCCGAGCACATCCTGGATCAGACCATGCGCTGCGCGCTGGGCGACGGCTGGGGTGGCTCGATGATGGCTACCGACATATCGGACATCATCTTTGGCACCCCGGCCCCCGTGCGCTCCCAGGCCAACCTGGGCGTGCTCAGCGAGGACAAGGTCAACGTCATCATCCACGGCCACGAGCCGACGCTTTCGGAGATGATCGTGGCGGCGGCGCTCGATCCCGAATTGGTCGAATACGCCAAGAGCAAGGGGGCCAAGGGTATCCAACTGGCCGGCATCTGCTGCACGGCCAACGAGACGGTGATGCGGCAGGGCGTGCCGCTGGCCGGCAACTTTTTGCAGCAGGAACTGGCCATCCTCACCGGCGCGGTCGAGTTGATGGTCGTGGACATCCAATGCATCATGCAGGGATTGGCGCCGATGGCAGACAGGTTCCATACCGAGCTGATCACCACCTCGCCCAAGGTAAAGATCGAGGGCGCCACCCACATCGAGTTCGATGAGAGCAGGGCGCTAGAGATCGCCAAGCAGATCGTCAAGCGGGCCATCGATCGCTTCCCCGAGCGCGGCAAGACGAACATCCCTGACATCAAGAGCCCTATGGTGCCCGGCTTTTCCCACGAGTACATCGACTACGCGCTGGGCGGATTCTACCGGGGCTCCCTGCGCCCGCTCAACGACGCCATCCAGGCCGGACGCATCCGGGGCGTGGTGGCCAACATCGGCTGCAACAACGCCCGCCTGCATCACGACGACCTCTTTCGACACGTCGTCACCGAGTGCCTCAAGAACGACATCCTGGTGGTAGAGACCGGCTGCGGGGCCATCGCCAGCGCCAAGCAAGGGTTCATGACGCCCGAGGCGGCTATGGAATATGCCGGGCCGGGCCTGCGCGAGATCTGCGAGACGGTGGGCATCCCGCCGGTGCTCCACATGGGCTCGTGCGTGGACAACTGCCGCATCCTGACGGTGCTCTCGCAGATGGCGACCGAGGGCGGCCTGGGCAACGACATCTCCGACATCCCCGCCGTGGGTATGGCGCCGGAGTGGATGAGCGAGAAGGCGCTGTCCATCGCCACCTACTGCGTGGCGTCGGGCGCTTACGTCATCCTGGGCGGGAGCGATGGCCCCGTCTCCGGCAGTGAGGAAGTGCTGCGGATCATGACCGAGGTCTGGGAGAGCAAGATCGGCGGCAAGCTAGAGTTCATCGAAGACGCCGAAGAGATCGTCAAGCGCACCATCGAGCACATCGACAGGAAGCGCGCCGACCTTGGTCTGGCCGAGTACGACCCCAGCAAGTGGGGCCAGAGCGGCGACAGCCGGATGGCAGAAGTGCTGGAGCTACCGTTCGAAGAGCGGCTCGAAGCCGTGTATGGAGGAGGTAAGTAAACTATGTCACGTTACATCGCTACAAGAGCCATTCGCGGCGCCAACGCACTGGTCGCTGAAGCGGAGGCTCTGCTCAACAAGGCCCTCAAGGAAAAGGGGGCAGAAACACCCGTGGCCTTCCCCAACACGGCCTACTACCTACCGGTGATCTATGGCATGCTCGATCACAAGGTAGCTACCCTGGGGGATCTTCCACCGGTGCTGGATCACGCCAAGCGATTGCTACATCCCGTGCCGGATGAGACCCTGTGGGTGCCCTACCTGGGCGAGACCCTCGATAGCGGGCAGGCGACCTTGTTGGCCGCCGAGACCATCGAGGCGGTGCGCTTTGTCTATGGTGAGCAGCCGTCACCCTATCCCGGGCTAGAGCTGACCGGCAGCACCGAGTATCCCGACTGGCAGGGGGACGGCCACCTGAACGGCCCCATCGACGACATCCAGTTGCGCTCGTGGGGTATCCAACTGGTCGATGGCCGCATGCCGGGCTTTGCCGCCCTCGTCGGCGCGGCCCGCTCCAACGAGGCCGCCGTCTCTATCGTGCGCGAGCTGCAGAAGCGCAACATCCTCATCTTCCTCTGTGGCAACACCAACGGTCGCTCCGTTATCGACCAGTTGCAGGAGGAGGGCGTGGAGATGGGATACGACACCTACATCGTGCCCTTTGGCAAGGACACCATCTCCGCCATCTACCCGATGGGATTCGCCACCCGGTCGGCGCTGACCTTTGGCGGCCTCCATCCCGGGCAGTGGCGCGAGATCCTGCTCTACAACAAGTTCCGCGTGTTCGCCTTCGTGCTGGCCCTGGGCGAGGTGGACGACCTCAAGTATGCGGCGGCGGCTGGGGCGATATCATACGGCTTCCCCACCATCGCCGACACCGTCATCCCCGAGATCCTGCCCACCGGCGTCACCCGCTACGAGCACGTCATCTCGATGCCGTGGAACGAGATCGAAGGAGAGACCGACACGGAGAAGGCGGTCAAGCTGGTGCAGCGCGCCATCGAGGTGCGCGGCGTCAAGATCAAGATCACCGAAGTGCCGGTTCCCGTGGCCTACGGCTCCGCCTTCGAGGGCGAGGTCGTGCGGCGGGCCGACATGCGGATCGAGTTCGGCGGCAAGTACAGCCGCGCCTACGAGTATCTGCGCATGGCCCCCATGGACGAGGTCGAGGACGGCAAGATCGAGATCATCGGCCCCGGATTCGAGGAGGTCGAGGAAGGCGGCTCAATAGACCTAGGATTCGTGATCGAGGTCGCCGGGCGCAAGATGCAGGAGGACTTTGAGCCGGTGCTGGAGCGACAGTTGCACTACTTTGTCAACGCTGCCAGCGGCATCCAGCACATCGGCCAGCGCGACATCACATGGATCCGCATCAGCAAAGCGGCAGCGGAAAAAGGCTTTACCCTGCGCCACTTTGGCGATATCATGCACGCCCGCTTCCACGCCGACTTTGGTGCCATCGTGGACAAGGTGCAGGTCAAGATCATCACCGACCCCGACCTGCACGCCGAGTGGCTGGAGAAGGCGCGTGAGGCGTACGACTACCGCAACCTGCGCCTGGCTAACCTGACCGACGATGCGGTTGACACGTTCTACGACTGCACGCTGTGCCAGTCCTTTGCCCCCAACCACGTCTGCATCGTCAGCCCGCAGCGGCTGGGGCTTTGCGGCGCGTACAACTGGCTGGACTGCAAGGCGTCTTATGAGATCAACCCCACCGGCCCCAACCAACCGGTGCCCAAGGGGGATTGCATCGATCCGGTGAAGGGCTACTTTACCGGCGTGAACAAGACCGCCGTCAAGAACTCGCACGGCACCGTTCCGCAGGTCACGATGTACTCGATCATGGAGAACCCCATGACGGCCTGTGGCTGCTTTGAGTGCATCGTGATGTACATCCCCGAGGTCGAAGGGGTAATGGTCGTCAGCCGCGAGGATCCCAGCATGACACCCGCCGGAATGACGTTCTCGACGCTGGCGGGTATGGCGGGCGGCGGCCTGCAGACCCCCGGCGTGATGGGTGTGGGCAAGTTCTACCTGACCAGCCCCAAGTTCATCTCCGCCGATGGCGGTTTCAAGCGCATCGTGTGGATGTCCAGCTTCCTCAAGGAATCAATGGCCGAGGAGCTCAAGGCCGTGGCCGAGCGCGAGGGCGTCCCCGACCTGATCGATCGCATCGCCGACGAGCGCGACGTGACCACGGTGGACGAGCTGGAGACGTGGATCAAGGAAAAGAACCACCCCGTGCTGGAGATGGGCGTGATGCAGGCCGCCTCCGGCGCGGAAGAAGCGGTCAAGACCATCGAGGCAGATGCGGCAGCACCCGCTGCCGTAGCAGCGCCCGCTGCCGTGGCCAAGGCCGAGACCAAACCCGCCCCTGCCGCGCCAAAGGCAGAGGCCGAGCCGGCTCCCGCTCCTGCACCTGCACCGGCTACAGCGGCGCCTGTACCAGAGCCGAAACCGGCTCCTGTGCCAACACCTGCACCTACGCCTGCTCCTATGGCCGTGCCTGCGGATGCCAGCGTGGACGCCATCGTCCAGGCAACCTCCGAGGTCGTGATGGGCTCCATTCGCCGCGCGCTAGAGGCGGCGCTGGTAGAGTTGGGTGGTGTGCCACCCACGGTGCCGACGAGGCCTGCGGCCCCGGCCGCTACGCCAGTAGCCGCTCCCGCACCGGCAGAAGCAGCCATCGAAGAAATTGCAGAGAAAGTCGCACGGCCCGCAGCGCCGACGTGGAGCGCGGAAGGGGAAGGCCTGGATTTTGCAAAGGAGAAGTGGACAGGCGCAGTCCGCGAGGTCACTTTGGGCACAACCAACGATGGCGGCACGCGCACCAAGACGGTTACCGTGGGTGGGCAGACGGCGATGCCCTTCCTCGACTTTGAGGGCACAATGCCCAACGAGCCGGTAGTCGCCATCGAGATCATGGACCACAAGCCCGACGACTGGTCGCCGCTGCTGGTGGAAGCCTGGGGTGAGGCGATGAACGATCCCGGCGAGTGGGCCAAGGCCGCCGAAGAGGCCGGCGCCGACGTCATCGCGCTCCAGCTCAGCCTGAACGACGCCGACGGCAACCCCAACACGCCAGAGAACGCCGTCGCCGCCGTCAAGAAGGCGCTCGGAGCCACCGGCCTGCCACTGATCGTGCTCGGGCCGGGACAGGTAGACGCCGATAACGAGCTGCTCGTACCCGTGGCCGAGGCCACCAAGGGCGAGCGACTGGTACTGGGTATCTGCGAAGAAAAGAACTATCGCACCATCGTCGCCTCGGCGCTGGCGAGCGACCAACTGGTCATCGCCCGCACCGCGATGGACGTCAACCTGGCCAAGCAGCTCAACATCCTCATCACCGACATGGGCCTGCCGCCTGAGCGCATCCTGATGGACCCGACCTGCGCTGGCGTGGGCTACGGCATGGAGTACGGCTACTCGGTGATGGAGCGCCTGCGGCTGGCTGCTCTCCAGGGCGACAGCATGACCCAGATGCCGATGATCGTCACCGTGGGCTACGAAGCCTGGCGGCAGAAGGAGAGCAAGGTGGGCGAGGGCGTGCCCGAGGCCTGGGGCGAGTGGAAGGAACGGGCCATCAACTGGGAAGCGCTGACGGCAGCAACCCTGATCGAGTCGGCCGCCGACATCGTCGTGCTGCGCCACCCGGAATCGGTACGGCGCATTCACGCGATGATTGACGAACTGAGCAGTTAGTAGATTGGGAAGCTGGTAAATTGGTAGGTGGTTTCTACCAGTCTACCAATTTACCAACTACCAGTTTACCGACTTTAAGGAGAACAAACATGGCACTATCAGGCATTCAAATCTACAAGCTACTCCCCCAAACCAACTGCAAGGACTGTGGCTATCCCACCTGCCTCGCCTTTGCGATGAAGCTGGCGGCCAAGCAGGCCGATCTGGACAAGTGTCCCCACGTCTCCGACGAGGCGCGGGAGCAACTGGCTGAGTCGGCCGCCCCACCCGTCCGGCTGGTGACGCTCAGCGCCGACGGCCGAGAGGTCAAGGTAGGGAACGAGATCGTGCTCTTCCGTCACGAAAAGACGTTCTTCAACCCGTGCGGCCTCTTTGTCCGGCTGCGCGATAGCGAGCCGCTGGACACACTCAAGACCGAGGCGAAAGAAGCGGCGAACTATGGCGTCGAATATGTCGGCATGACGCTGACGCTCGACGGCCTGGCGGTTGAAGCAACAGGAGATGGCGACAAGTTCGCAGCGGCGGTCGAAGGCATGCTGGAGACGGCCAAGGTGCCGCTGATCCTCATCGCCGCCGACCCGGCCGTGATGGCCAAGGGACTGGAAGCCGCTGACGGATTCGGAGAATCCGCGGGAGTGCAACCGCTGGTCTACGGAGCCACTGCCCAAACCTGGGAAGCCTTTGCAGAACTGGCAAAGAAACACGGCGCGCCGATGGCCATCCGCGCCGACTCGCTCAACGAACTGGCCGAGCTGACGGAAAAGATCAAGGGCGCAGGCATCGAAGACATCGTCCTCGACCCCGGCGTGCGCGATCTCAAGTCGCTGCTGGCACTGAACACGCTGGTCCGCCGCATGGCGATAAAGGAGACATACCGCTCGCTGGGCTTCCCCATCATCAACTTCCCCGGCGAGATGGCGTTCACCGCGAGCGGTGAATATGATGCCGGGATGGTTTCCATCGCGGCGACGCAGGCGATCGCCAAATACGGTGGCTTTGTCGTGCTGGATAGCTTCAGCCCGGCGATGGTCTACCCACTGCTGGTTCTGCGCGCCAACATCTACACCGACCCACAGAAGCCGATCCAGGTGCAGCCCGGCGTCTACGAGATCAACGAACCCAAGGAAGACTCACCGCTGATGGTGACGACCAACTTTTCCATCACCTACTTTTCCGTGGCCAACGAGGTCGACGGCTCAGGCACCCCTGGCTGGCTGCTGGTGGCCGACGCCGAGGGTATGAGCGTGCTCACCGCGTGGGCGGCGGGCAAGTTCGACGCGGAGCGCATCGCC
>Ga0307422_1001180_pt1 | contig 13809 bp, 16 predicted proteins | sample SalMarWE160290MG_FD_202153 | JGI IMG/M metagenome (GOLD analysis project Ga0307422, IMG submission 202153) | Salt marsh sediment microbial communities from the Plum Island Ecosystem LTER, Massachusetts, United States - WE1602-90 | ecosystem: Environmental > Aquatic > Marine > Intertidal zone >...
CTGCCTTTTTATGAAAAGATGGGCTTTAGGCCGGGAAATCGCGTGTATCTTGAGCTTTCTCTCAGCAAAGAGCCACCAAAGGAAGATAGGGTAACTGACTATGACTTCAGGCGAATTATGTAATCGCCCAGCATCGTTTAAAAGACCCGGCCAGCTGGATTTGTCCTTATTGGAAACTAATTTTCTGTTATTTCAGGGTCATAAGGAATGCGCCTATTTGGTAAATGAGAACGGCAAGTCCCCACCCCAACACAAGGCTGTAACTCACAGCGAGACCGGTCCACCTCCAGTTTGTCTCTCTCTTTATTGTTGCAATCGCGGCGATGCAGGGGATGTATACCAGGGCCATGACCATAAAGGCGTAAGCGGAGAGTGCCGTGAAATGACTCTGGATCGCGCTTGTTAATCCTAGCTCTTCAACCCCGTAGAGGGTCCCCAGGGTTCCCACGACTACCTCCTTGGCCAAAATCCCGAAAAACAAGGCAACGCCTGCCTGCCAGGAGCCGAAACCGGCGGGCTTCAGCAGGGGGGCGAAAACGGAGCCGAGTTTTCCTATTATGCTCTCCTGAGATGCGTAATCAACCCCGAAAGGGACGGATGCCAGAAACCATATCAGTACCACACCCAGGAATATAATGGTCCCAGCCTTCTTCAAAAAGAGGCTGCTCCTTTCCCACATGTGGACGAGCACACCCTTGAGAGTGGGAAGCCGGTAGGGAGGAAGCTCCATGATGAGCGGCGCCACCTCGCCCTTAAAGTAGATGCCCTTGAATACCCTGGCAACAACCACGGCCAGGATGATCCCCATGAGATAGAGTGAGAAGATGACCATACCCTGGTTCCTGGGAAAGAAGGCACCTGCGAAGAGGATATAGATGGGGAGCCTTGCCGAGCACGACATCAGGGGGTTGACCAGGATGGTGAGAATACGGTCCTTTTCCGATTCCAGGGTCCTGGTGGCCATGATCCCCGGGATGTTGCAGCCGAAGCCCAGGAGCATGGGGATAAAGGATTTTCCGTGAAGCCCCAGGGCGTGCATGAGCCGGTCCATGACAAACGCTGCCCTCGCCATGTATCCCGAGGCCTCCAGGACGGCGATGGCTAAAAAAAGGAGCATGATATTGGGGAGAAAGACGAGTACGCTCCCCACCCCTCCGATAATACCATCTGAGAGGAGGGAGCAGAGCCACGGTGGGCCTCCCACATTTTGTATGCCAGAAGAAACAGCCTCCCCCAGCCAGCCCATGAAGGCATCGATCCAATCGGCAAGGGGTGCCCCGAGGCTGAAGACGAGCTGGAACACGAGCCACATCATCGCCAGGAAGATCGGTATCCCCAGGAACCGGTTGACCAGGACCCGGTCGATCCTGTCTGAAAGATCCAGCCGCTCCATGAGGTCCAACCTCTTTCGGGTAGACTCCCTCACCAGCCCCGATAAGAAAGCGTACCTCCTCTCCACAAGCGCAGTTTCCAGGTCATATCCCAGGTGCCTTTCAAGCTTGGTCTGGCTTTCAAGAACCAGAGGCACTATTTCCGTGTTCTCTAACGCCTTCAGGACCTCGGCATCGCCCTCGAGGAGCTTCACGGCAGCCCACCGGGAAGGAAATCCGGGGAGGGACGCCGCATTTTGCAATTTCTCAATCTCCCCTTCGATATCGTGGTCGTAGTCGATCTTGAAGGAATCGCCTCTTTCGGCCTGTGCCCCGGCGATTGCCTCCTTCAGTTCATCCATTCCCTCGCCCCTATGGGCAACCGTTTCCACGATGGGGATACCCAAAACAGCAGAGAGCTTCCCTGTATCGATCTCAACCCCTCTGCTTCTGACCATATCCATCATATTTAACTCAAGAATAACATGTGCACCCAGCTCCAGGAGCTGGGTGACGAGGTAGAGGTTTCTCTCCAGGTTGGATGCATCGATGACTGCCACCACGGCATCGGGCTTCTCCCTGACCAGGAAATCCCTGGCGATCCGCTCATCGAGGGAGTAGGCGGTCAGGCTGTAGATGCCGGGAAGATCAACGACCGTGACTTCACAGCCATTATAGCTATATTTCCCCTCCTTCTTCTCCACGGTCACGCCGGGCCAGTTTCCCACGTGTTGCCTTCCCCCGGTGAGGTTGTTAAACACCGTGGTCTTTCCTGAATTCGGGTTCCCTGCCAGGGCTATCTTCACACTTTTCGCCTTTTCTTTATCTTTCATCTTCACTTCTCCATACCCTCTTCATATTGTTGCGTTGGAAAGAAGAGTTTTTCATTAGGCTACGGGATCGGCGATACAAGGATCCTGTGGGCCATCCCATAACCAAGCCCCATCCTTATCCCTCCCCTGTTCAGGATCAGGGGGCCGGGGCTATTGGATACCACCACAATCTCAACGCCTGGATAAAATCCCATACTGGCGAGTTTTCCCACTATCCCCCTGCCACCTTTGATCTCTATTATCCTTACCCGTTCTCCCGGTCTTACCATGCTAAGGGGCATTAGGTACTCACCTCCTCCACGGTAATGGTCTCGGCCTCCTCCCTGCGCAGGGAAAGGTGGTATCCCTTGACCAGGACATCGACCGGATCGCCCAAGGGGGCCACCTTCTGGATCTTGACCTCAACCCCGGGGACAATCCCCATATCGAGTAGCCTCCTCTTTATCCCGGCCTCGGCGATCACCCTTGTGACCTTGCCCTTCTGCCCTACCTTAAGATCGCTCAAGGTCCTCATCCCTGCACCTCCTTTACCTATGCTTTCCGTTTCTTGACAATGTTCCGGCTTTTTCCCGTGTTTGACATAGTAGTGAAAACTCGAGAGCCAGAGGGGCTCACCCTCCGGACAGGTCTCGACCAACTCTATGAACTTAAGGATGCGATCCAACGTCTCCTTGTGGATATGGTGCTCAATCGCGCAGGCATCCTTCTCTGACACCTTTGAGTCAACTCCCAGGATAGTATAGAAAAACTTATAGAGCGTCTTGTGCTTCTCGTAGATCTCCTTTGCCCTTACCACGCCTTTCTGGGTGAGATCGATATACCCGTAGGGCTCCTGGTGCACCAGCTCTTTTTCAGAGAGAACCTTTACGGCATTGGCCACGGATGAGGTCTTGACTCCGAGGCGCTTCGCGATGTCCTTTACCCGCGTCACCTTCTTCTCCAGGCCGATGACCCAAATAGCCTCCAAGTAGTCTTCCATGCTTGCTGTTAAGGTGTACATTTTTAACTCTCTATAAATATTAGTGATGGCTAAAAATGAAAGATATTCCTAACAATATATTTGTCAAGGAATAATCTTCTTCTCAATGAGGGTATGATAAAATCCATCATCCCCTTTCCACGATTTTATAAAATCAGCCTTTCCGATTGATTTCATCATGTTTGGTGCAAGTTTAAGCATTTTCTCATCATCTGACACTATTTCTGCATATTCTTTTGATTCAATCTTATCTAATTCTGCTGAAACCTTCTTGGGTCTGTCAGCCACATTGGGCATATTTCGTACATCAATCATTATTTTTGGCTTTTCCATTTTTTGTACCCCCTTTCATGTGTGGATAGTGTAAAAGAGGAGGCTGTTTGCTACATCCCCAACCTGTTTAGGTATCTTTCTTGCCCTTCTAGAATTCAACTGCGAGCTGCATGGTTACGATATCTGCCTCATCCCCGGTGCCGCCCTTATTGACATCATAGTCCTCATCATGGGCATACTCCAGCGCTATGCCGACATTCTCCCCAAGGCCAATGCCGATCGATGCGAGGAGGCGTGTCTCGGGAAAGATCCCAGCGCACTTGTCCGTACCCTGATACCCCACACCCAAGGCGGCCTCCTTTCCCTTCAGCTCAAAGCTGTAGCCGAGCTCTATATTGTATGCACTTGGGGCATCTTGGGGAGGGTTGGTGGTAAAGACAAGGTCATCCATTGCAGCCACATACTCGCCTATGACCATAAAGGGCGCAACGGTGACGATCACATGGCCGGCGAAACCCCCTGCATACTCCTTGAGGGTAAACCCTTCTCCTTCAATCCAATCACCCAATCCATCGGAATCAGCGATGTTGTTGATCCAGCCCGCACCGATCTCCAGGCCTCTATTTCCTGCTCCAAAAGAATACCCCGCACTCGCCCCGAAACACTTGATGGTATCGTCTTCACCGTCCTCGTCAATGTCGCCGTTAAAGCTACAGACGGAAGCGCTAAATCCAGAGGGATGTTCGAGCCCCACTAGTACAGCGCTCTGCGGTGTTTCACCGAGCTCAAGGGTTCAAGGATCTGAGATCATGGTTGTTTCATAGCTTCCAAAGGGCACCGCAAACTTGCCGGCGGTAAGATACAAGGGAGATCTCTCTGCATTCCCGAGGGTGATCGTTGCCTCGTCGACCTCGACCTGGGGGGTGTTATCCTCTTCCCAGAGAAGGACAACATTGGCGCGAACCCATTCAGAGACCTCTGATTCGAGGCCTAACTCCACCGTTGCCAGGGTGATGTCGCCGGTCTTCTCATCTCCATATCCGTTCTCGAAGCCGGCTTCTACCTGAACGGCACCTGAAAATGACAGTCCACCAGGCAGACCGGTAGCTTCGATCTTCTCTTTCAAGGCCTTTACTTCCTGCTCGAGTTCATAGTTGGACATTCCAAAGGATGTCTGTATTCCACCCAACATGCTTAGAGCGAAAATGCTCACAAAGATAACCCGAACCTTCATCGATTTCATTTCTCTTTCCTCCCTTTCATTTTTTATGCAAAATCGTAGTGTAAATTCATCGGTATAGGGCAGCTACCCACTTTCTAAGAATAGCCGGGTACTCTATTACGCTTCCATCTACATAGAACGGCAGGCTATAAACAGCCATATCCTTAACCGCCTTGACATTCAAGATGGCCAGGTTCTTCTTAGCACAAACCTGGATGGCCTTTTGCCCGGCAAAGGGATCGCCGGTAATAACAATGATATCCGGGTCAACCTTTATCATAGGGTCGAGAACCATCATGCCTTTTTTCTTTTTAACCACATAATGGCCTCCTTTCACTTCTTCGTTTTCTGGTTTGAAGCAGTCTCCCACATTGATGCACCCCAGAGGTTCCAGGAAAAAACGATCGGAATAGCCACCAGGGGCTTCGACCCTTAAGAAACTTTTTCCTGTCTCTTTCTGATAGATCCCATTAAAAATGACCACTTTTTTGCCTAATGGAGTCTTGGGCAAACCCATTTTAGCCTTTGCCAGGGACTTATTGTATTCTTCGATCAAGGCATCTGCCTTAGGCTCACGTCCAATCAGCTTGGCAGTTTGGCGGATGGCGGATTCAAGCCCCTGATTGAAGTCCACATATTCGATTTCCAGGTCTGTTCCTTTGAGCAGGGGAACAACATTTTCCGGTTTGACATCCGGCTTATAGATAAAGAAATTAGGATGTTTCTCGATAATGATCGTTTTGATGCCGAGCTTCTTTGCTCCATCAGGGATAGTTGATGGTATTTTCACCATGCGTACTGGGCATCCCAGCATCTGGCTGGCGATTCTCAGTTTTGGGACCATGGGCCACGCACCGGCGCGTACCGTCATGGCTTCGGGAAGAACGCCGAGGTTATACGCAATATCGACAACCCGGTCTCCTATGATGATGGCCTTGATCTTTTCGGGGGGCAGCTCTTTCGCGCCTGCTTTAGCCAACCGGGGCTGAAAGGTCACGGCAAGGATTGCAAGTATAACCGCTGTCCATACAGCAGATCTTTTAATGTAATTTCCTACCGACAAATACGTTTTCATAATCTCCTCCTATTATTAAAAGGTTAGAATTTCATAGCCAGCTTAGCGACCATGCGATAATCTTCGGAAAGCTGCGTACCGTTCAGGTCACGATAAACCGGGATCGGCACACACACGTCAAAATGCATACCCTTGTGAAACTTGAAATGAACACCTGGCGAAAGGTAAATGATATGGCCGCCGGTATCATCCTGCTTTTGCCCGTCCAATTCCGCCTTTCCCTTGGCCTCTCCGTTCAATTCGAGTCCCAGATCAAACAGGTCGGAAAGGGCATAGGCGTAAGCGAAATTGTATTTAAACACGTCGGGCCTCTCAAAATCCCGGGACCCCAGTTCGCCTTTGGTGGTCATCGTGTACATGAAGTGGCTTGATATAAATGACCGCCTGATAATTTTATGAGCTCCCAGTTCTATGATCGGGTCCCATGATCCGGAGCCTGTCTGTATAAATCCTGGGTATTTGCCGCCGCTGTCTTTCTCATCGGTGCTTCCGGTAGGCATTTTTAATCCCACTCCAAACGCCAGATTGAAGGGGTCCTTTTTTTTCTGGGACCAAATCCTGTATCGACTGATAAGCTTGATATCGCCGATTCTAGAATTCTCGTCGGTAAAATCCTCTTTAAAGGATTGCCGCTTCATCTCCTTATCGAAAAAAGGGATGACCAGGCGGGCATCGAAATTATCAAAAATGCCGGTACGCAAGGTAAGCTGGTACTGTTGTAACGTTTTCTCATAGGTTTTTTTACCTTTTTGCCCCTTTTGCGGCGGGCTAAAATCCACCTTGTCAGTTCCATGGAATAATTGATCCTCTTTGTAAGTGATATACTTGAATATAATTCCGTATTGACCCTTTTCATACAGAGCGCCATTACTGGAATTCACCGGGCCCACGGCTTTAAGGCTATTTGCCGGTGTATTCTTTTGTGCGGCGCCCGCAGGCACGGTGAATACGATGAGCACAGACATCATCAGAAAAACGCTTTGCACCGTGAATGGTATCCGTTTGGTTCTATCAAGACATTCCTTCTGCATCTCTACAATTCTCCTTTCCTTTTCAATGAAAAAGGCGCAACAGACTTGGCGTTATCGCAAGTCTTGTTGCGCCTTCACTTGTTCCGCCTTTTTTCAGAACCCGTAAGACACTGCCGATTCCGCAGATCGGCACCTGTTTGCCACCGTTAACGCAACTACTGTGTATCTCGGACCTACTTCATATCAAGGGCCTGAACCCAGATGACTGCATCCTGGGAGAGTTCCTTGCCGTTGTGTTTGAGATCCCCACCCGCGCCCAGGGCAGCAAAACCCCACCATCCAGCCCTGGGTATACCAAAGACAAACACGCCATTGACGTCTGCCTTTATGGTCATAGTAATTAGTGCATCATGAGGAGCCTCTACCTTTGCCTCTTTAGCAAACGCATTTCCTACGAGGTCATGGTTCAGATACTCTACCTCTATCTCGGCGTAAGAGACAGGGTTCCCGTTGCAAGTAACAATGCCCCGGAAGACGTTTCCCACCCAGAGGGCATAGGGCTTATCCAGCGGTACGATCTCAACAGGCAGTGGATCACCCACCGGTGAATCCCAATCAGTAGGCGCACCTGCCACATTGAATATCACCTTGGTGCAATGCTGGATGTAGATATCCTCTGAGCCTTCATAGTACGGTGCAGGGACGAAGTAGAAGATATGGTCTCCCATTCCTCTTAATCTCACATCGGCCTCATAGGCTCTTCCGGTATTGGTGAGGCTGGTAAATGCAATTGGCTTCAGTTTATGAAGCAGGTCCTCTTTCTTCCCTTTGTGCATTTCGCCAAAGGCTATGGGCGGATGGATCTTCCCGCTCTCATCCTTGCCGATATCCATGGTGTGACCAGCCTCGAAGGGATGGGTGAAGACCAGCTTGAGGTTCAGCTTTTTTGATTTTGGCACGCTGTCCGGGCTGTAAATCATCTGAAAATGGGCATAGCCCGGAACGCTTAATGCCATAAAGGCTACAGCTACTGTTAAGGCACATAGTTTTTTCATCTTACTCCTCTGATGGTTATTCGGTTAATGGTTATCCGTCAATAATCTCTACCCCGTTAAATGCCTTTGTTATTTTATTTAACCGGGGCCTCAATCCTTCCATTCTTATTCTGTAATTTCCGAGCTCGGAACCTTTACCTCATGCCCTGGACCGGCATCGAAGATGACGGTATAGGCACCCGCAGGCTTCTCGAATGTGAACTCACTGTCCTCATTCATCGTGCCTTCCGCAAGGGTCTTGCCGGATGCATCCACCACCGTCATCTTTACCCCGGCGGCAGATGAGCCGTCTGAAAAACCTCCCTCGCAGAGAATAGTGCCATCTCCCTCATCAGAGCACGAACACAGAGGGGTATGGGCATAGGAGAGGGAGGTCAGGAAGAGGCCCAATACCAAGGCTCCTGCTAAGCTTAGGATAGTTCGCTTCATTTGTTATCACCTCCTTTCTCAACTAAATTCCGGTTCTCTTTTAATGAGACCCATTGCTACAAGAAAGATCAATGCCAAGACATAAAAGCCGATCATGGCCTGGAGTCCAGAAAGGCCCAATAAAGAGCCACCTGTAAAGACAAGTATGGATATTATCAACCCCAGAACAATCGGATAAAAGGTGGCAAAGAGCATCCACTTGGTGCTTCCGGTCTCAAGGCGAACCATCAGCAGGGTAGGGATGCAGGGAGGATACATGGCCATAAAGAGCATGATGGCCAAGACATGGAGGGCTGTCCAGCCTTTCTCTTCTTCCCGCATCCTCTCTTCTAACACGCCTTCTTTTTCGCCCGGTGGGGACTGGTAGATGCCGCCTAGGGTAGCGACACTGTTCTCTTTGGCTGCAAAGGAGCTCATCAAGGCGATATTTACCCGCCAGTTAAAGCCCGCCCATCTGGTGAACGGCTCAATGAATCGCCCGGCCCTGCCCATATAGCCGCTCACAATAGTCTCTTCTCTGTGTTCCCTCCTTAACCGGTTTCTGGTCTTGTCCAATTTCTTGTAGGCGGTATAGACCTTCTTGGCATCTTCATCGTTTATGAGCTTCCCTTCCAATTCATAGTTTCCCTTTTTTATGATCGTGAAGAATGCAAGGTTTTTCTCCCGGAATCTCTGATCCATGGCCTCTTTTCCTTCCTTTCCTTTGGCGCCCATCTTTGCTTTGCTATACGCATCCCAGTAAGAGGCAAAGGAGAGCAATCCGTCCCCGGCAAAGAGCGATGCATACGGATTGTCCTTGCCCATCTTTTCAAAGAAACTCTGCTGTGTCTGATCGGCCTGGTTCTGGTTCCAAGATTCTCTGTCGTTGCTTATCCCCGGGAAGTAGATCAAGACATACACGATGACCGCCACCACAATAACAATGGTGATAATCTTTTTCACAAAGAGCCATGTCCTCTCAAGGCACCTCCTGAGCACGCCCTGCACCGTGGGTAGGTGATAGGCCGGCATCTCCAGGATAAAGGGGGCGCTTTCTTTTCTCCTGAGTATGGTGAGGCTCAATATCTTGGCTACGGCAAGGGCTATGATAATGGTGATGGTAGCGATAAAAAACATGGCAATCCCCTTATATGCACCGAAAAACAAACCGATCATCAGGATGTAGAAGGGGATCTTGGCCAGGCAGTTCATCAGGGGAACTACCATGATCGTTGCCATGCGGGCCTTCTCATCCTTCATTGCCCGGGTCGCTATGACGCCTGGGATAGCACACCCGCCCACATAGAGGCCGCCGATGACCATAGGCAGGACCGATTGACCGTGCAGCCCGAAGTACCTGAAGACCCTGTCCAGGATAAATGCCATCCTGGCCATATACCCGGTGTCCTCCAGGATGGCGATCAGGCTGAAGAGGATGAGGAAGATGGGGATATAGTTTAATACGGCTATGGCCCCATCGATCACCCACAGGGGCATGGAACGAAAGAACGGGTCAACGATGAATCCCTCGGAGGGAAGGATTGAGGCGATAGGATCCCGAGTCCATGCCAGCAAAGGCCAGGTATACGGGGTAATATTGTATCCCTGGACTATGGCAAGCTCATAGATTGCATAGATGGTTGCAACCAGGATGCAAGGCCCCAAAAAACGGTTGAGAACCACCTGATCAATCCTGTCGGTGAGGCTTGGTTTTATCTCCTTTTCTCGTGTGATACACGCCTCTACAATCCCCTGGGCTGCCTGATGCCTCATCTGGGCGATAGCCTTTTCAGGGGCCTTCTTGTACGCTGTTGTATAATCTTTTCTTTTCTCCACTACGAAGTTCAGGATCTTATTGGCATTGGTTGCCTTTTCCCTGACCAGTCTCTGCGCTTCAGCGTCATTTTCCATCAGCTTCACCGCAAGCCACCTCAGGGGATATAGAGTGGAAAGAGTTGTATCCTCTGATAGCTTTTTTTCGAGGAAACTTAGATGGATTTCTAATTCCTCTCCATAATCCAGACGAAATGGGTTGGATTGGCCCCCTTGAGATGTTGCCCGGACAGCCTCCTTAAGCCCATCCTTTCCTTTGCCCTTATTTCCCACGGTAGGAACTACAGACGCGCCCAAGTGCCGGCCTAATTTTTCAATATCTATGTTTATCCCCCTTCCTTCAGCCACATCCATCATGTTGAGGCTAATTACGGGGGGGATGCCCATCTCAGACAGCTGAAAGGTGAGGTAGAGATTGCGCTCGAGATTGGAGGCATCTAGGACATCAATGACTACGGAGGGGCCTTCATTGAGGAGAAAATCCCTGGCTATCCTTTCTTCCTGTGTGTAGGAGGTGAGGCTGTAGGTTCCGGGAAGATCGACAAGCTCAACCTTCTCTTCGTTGAGGGAGTACGATCCTGTCTTTTTCTCTACGGTCACGCCGGGATAGTTTGCCACGTGCTGCCTGGCACCGGTAAGCATGTTGAAAATAGTCGATTTGCCGGAATTAGGTTGCCCTGCAACAGCTACGAGGATTTTTGCGGACTTTTCACTCATACTGTTTTCACCTCCACTCCTTTAGCCTCGGAATGGCGCAGGCTGATATGATATCCTTTCATTGCTATCTCTATCGGGTCTATCAAGGGCGCATTGCGGATGACACGTATCCGGGTTCCGGGAATAAAGCCCATATCAAGCAATCGCTGCCCGAGTATTCCTTCGGCTGTCACATCCACGATCTCACCAACGTGGCCTGGTTTCATTTCATCAAGTGTCATAATCTTCTCTCCTCAAAATAGAAAAAGGCGCAACTGAACTGTATTCAACAGCCCACGTTACGCCTTCACTTTCCATCTCGGTCAGATGGACCGTAAGACATCCCTTATAGTCTTATTCTGATTCTATCAATACACTGGTAAGTTTTTTCCGTAAAACCTCCAACCTTTTCGATTTAAAGGCCTTCCTGGTTTCTTCCAGAACCTCTATAGTATCTCTTATGGCTCCTTTGAGTCGTAATTCACGGTGGGGATCAGGCAAGAGAATATGATCCAACTTGTTTTCGCTTACCTTTTTGTCCAGAATGGTTGCCATAAGGTATCGATGCATATCTATCCTTTGATGGAGTTCTTCCGTACTTTTATCGATAACCTTAATGAGGTCTGCTTTTTGAATTCCTTTCATTAGTTCGGAACCTTATGTTGCTGAACCATTGTTGATAGTGCGGCTAGAAAGTTATTCTACCATGATCCTTTTTGCCATGCCCACGCCGATAGCCAATCTCGTATCATGTACCGCAATCATAACAGGACCTCCTCTCGGTCCCAGCACGGTAAGCCTCACCCCTGGAATGAGCCCCATGCTATAGAGCTTTGACCTTATGCCCCTGCCCCCGGATATATCTATCAGGGTTACCTCTTGGCCTCGATTCACAGAAGTAAGCGGCATCATTTTCCCTCCTCTGCCTTTTCTCTTTCCATCTGCTTTATCCTGGTATTGTATTCATGGGCAAACTGCTTCATTCGCTCAAGGCATGTATCCTTTGGCTGTCCATGTTCTCTGTATTCAACAAAATACTCAAGCCAATCCGCCCCACCCCTCGGACAGGCCTCGATAAACTCCATAAAGTCCACAAATGCATCAAGGGTAGTGGGGCTTACTGCATGTTCCATCTTGCAGGCATCTGCATCTGCCTGATCAGGATCTATCTTTAGTATATCGGTTAAAAAGCTCTTGAAGGTTTGATGACGGTGGGCTATTTCTTGCCCTGCATCACTGCCTTTTTTCATTAGCTCAAGATACTCATATTTTTCATAGTCAATCATGCCTCTCTCGCTGAGGGTCTTGAGCATATTGGTTACCGTTGGCATCCTAACCCCAAGCCTCCTCGCAATATCCTTCACCCTGACGGCCTTCTTTTCCTGGGAAATATTGAAGATGGCCTCCAGATAGTCTTCCATCGTAGAGGTAATGTACTGTTTTTTCGTGACGGTATTGAGCATCATTAAATAGTCCCACCTATAAAAGTTAGAATAATCTATCTTTTTATATTTGTCAAGGATCTTTTATAAATTTTTTATGAAAAAATTATAGGTATGGCGAAATAACGAAAAATGCTGTGGATGATTGTATTTTCCTTAACAAATGATTTATTCCTACTTATAGGTGCACGTATGGAGCGATTAATTGAGTAATATTTGTCTGGGTCATTCAGTGATTGGTGGTGGCTTATCCCTCCCAGGGAGGTGAGTCCACCGTAATCAGCGCTTAGAATAAGGCAAAAACCCGTGGGCTTTCCTTTCGAATGCTCACGGGTTTTTATGTATCTGAGGGAGGCCAAGGGCTATTCAATCCGCGGCGTTTTATTAAGATCGCTCAATATCTAAGGGAGTGATAGGAAGATAGGGGGGGCCATTGGAAAGACCGGTGTAAGAATACTTATATCACTTTACGTGTTGAGCAGATAGAAGATCGGATGTGACGGTATCGGATCCTCGATAGAGAATACGAGATATGGTGTAGAGGTCACACCCTCACAATATGTTCTGTCAAATGAAAAGTATTCCTTTTTCAGGGCCTCTTGTGGTATTTTCTAAAAGAATCTACGCCCAGAGGACGTGCATTTCTGAGACGAAATAACCCCATACATATCTTACAAGCAAAGGAGGCGCACGATGTACACCAAGGATATCATGACGATGAATGTTGTTACCATCCCGAGCACGACCTCAATCACCGACGCAAAGAGGATCATGGAGGCACACAAGATCCGCCGCCTGCCGGTAGTGGATAGAGGGAAGCTTGTGGGGCTCGTAACCGAACGCAGGCTCGAGCAATACACCCCCTCAAAGGCAACATCTCTCAGTGTATGGGAGGTGAGCTACATTCTCGCCAAACAGACGGTAAAGGGCATAATGGAGAAAAACGTGATCACCGTTACCCCGGAGATGACTGTAGAGGAGGCACTTGCCACAGCGCAGGATCATGGGGTAGGCTGCCTACCGGTGGTGGAAGACGGGCATCTCGTTGGTATCGTAACCACCAATGATTTCTTTTACAGGGTGGCGAACCCTACCCTCGGCATCGGGATGCCTGGAACACGCGTTGAGATCATGTGCAAAACCGATAAGCCCATCCTCGAGGACATATGCAAGGCCTCTTCCCAGAAGGGGATGAATATCCTTACGCTTCACATGATCTCTTCCACGGAGGTAGGCGGAAAGGATATCGTGGTCCACGTTGACACCGAGAAGGTGGATGAGATGGTGAAGGATTTAAAGGCAAAAGGCTATGAGGTGGTTGTGAGAAGACGTTAGAATTCGGCACTCTCCCTTGATGCTGCCCAGTCAACATCAAACAAACACTCACCCATGAAAGATCTTTTGCTTTTTATATGCTTGCGGAAGGGCGCAGATCAATGCTTGCGATGGCTTCACGGACCGACTTAGCTGAGGTTGGGGTAATACTCAAAGACCTGAAGCCGAGGGCAAGCAGGAGTGGGATAAGCTCTGGGCGCGAAGCACCCTCTCCGCACACTGTCACGTTCTTTTCCTTGCCTACCTCAGCGGCCCGTTCTATGATGAATCCCAGCAGCCAAAGAAATGCCTTGTTCTCGAAATCCTCATACCCGAGA
>Ga0307422_1001184_pt1 | contig 13772 bp, 11 predicted proteins | sample SalMarWE160290MG_FD_202153 | JGI IMG/M metagenome (GOLD analysis project Ga0307422, IMG submission 202153) | Salt marsh sediment microbial communities from the Plum Island Ecosystem LTER, Massachusetts, United States - WE1602-90 | ecosystem: Environmental > Aquatic > Marine > Intertidal zone >...
CACCAATTTCTCTAAAAGTCGATAACATTATGGCTGATAACCAGCGAAGATGTTAAAAAGGAAGTTCTTTTATGATTACAACCTGACAAATCTAAGGTATAGTTTATTTTGAACTGCATGTTTGCAGAAGTTTTAGGAATCGGTTATAATCGGCCTTTTATGAATATTAAACCATTAAGCTATACAACCAGCTTTAGGGCCGAAGTATGTTAAAATATAGAATACGACTTTTCATTTTTACTTTAGTAATCATGCCGGCAGCGTTAACAACCGTCTCGGCGGATACGTGGCACCTGGAAGATGGAAAAAGTTGGGAGGCGATTTCCACCCAAGGCCAGGATAAACTACTTCTGGCAATAGCCGAAGCTAAAAAGCTGGTCAACTCAGGGCAAACAAAGGCCGCCCGCAAAGCATTCAAGAAAATCAAAGAAGACTTCCCTAAAATTGCCGCGAGTGATTTGGATATCTTCATCAAGGCTGAGTTACTGTTATCTCAAAGAAAACTTACTAAAGCGGCCAGGACTTATGACAAGCTGCTCACTAAATTCCCACAAACCAGATTTCGTGAAGCTGCCCTGGACAGGCAGTTTTCTATTGGAACAGCATACTTAGGCGGCCGGAAGAAAAGTTTTCTCGGCCTTATCAAATTCTCAGGATATGCCGAGGGCATCAGAATCATGGAAAAGGTTACCGACCACGCCGGCATAAATACAACAATGGGAACAGAGGCCGCGATTGCAGTTGCTCGAAATTACGAACAAAGGAAGAAATTCCAGGAAGCATATCTTAAATGGTGGGAAATATCTTTGGAATGGCAGAAAGGTCTAATAGGCAGAGACGCCCTGCTTGGCATGGCTCAAGCAAAACACGCCATATACAACAAAAACCCTGAACACAAGAGACCTTTTTATGACGCATCATGTCTTAGAAGCGCAAAGAGCTATTACGAAAGATTTAGACTTTTATACCCTGATGATGCCAAAGCATTAGGTGTCGGTAAAATACTAACAGAAATAACTGAGCAATTAGCCTACAAAGAATATACAATAGGAAAATATTATAAAAGGACCGGGAATAAACAATCAGCCAATCTTTATTTTAACGAGGTAGTAAGCGATTGGCCGAATAGTTACGCCGCAGAAAAGGCAAGGGAGATACTCGATAATAATCTCATCGTTGATTAAATAAAAAATGAAAAAGACAAGCCCAAAACATACATATAAGTATTTAAATCATAAACATAAAGCTACCGGGGTATTCCTGCTCTTATACTCTTATGTTATTTTGTTCATAAGTTTAACCTTTTGTGGATGTGCTGCAATGAAAGGTTATTCTAATGAATCTCTTTATCCCGGAGACGTTGAAAGCGTTTGCCTGGAAATGTTTGATAACCAGACTTTCCGGCGTGGGATTGAATACGAACTCTCTGATGCCCTATCAAAACGCATCGAGGCTCAGACGCCATATAAGATAGTCTCCAACCGGAATCATGCCGATACGATAATTAGCGGCCGAATAGTATCGATAGGGGAAATAGCTCTCAGCACCGAACGCGAAACCGGCCGGATTCTGGAAAAGGAAGTGGAACTGCAGGCGGTAGTGAACTGGAAAAATTTAAATACGGGCGAACTGCTTATAGACAACCAAACTGTCAGCTCGTCGGCAAGCTATTCTGAGTACCAAATGCAGGACTTTAAGTATGGCTCGTCTCTTGCGGCAAACAAACTTGCCAGAAATATCGTAGAACTGATGGAAAGAAAGTGGTAGTATAGCGATTTTGATTGAGAAATGCCGAATATGACCGACAAGCAAAATAAAAGGCCGACATTACCTCCTCGTGACCCACAAAAAAGACCCGGCCAAAAACCACCCCTGCCCCGATATAAGCGAGGACCCTACAGTTATATTGTGATTTTCATTCTGATACTCATATTATGGACTATCGTTCAACAGTTGCAGCGACCCGACAATATAGCCTGGAACGAATTTGTACAATATGCGGAGAATAACCAGATAGAGAGCATCGAAATTGGCGAAACCGAAATCAAAGGCAAATTCAGGACCGGCATCCCCAACAGAGACCAGAAAGCACCCCTATCATTCACTGTAGATTACAAACAGGAATGGGTTCCAGACCAATATCTTGAGAAGCTGGAGGGAAGCGGCATAGAGGTCAAATTCGCCAGGCAACACCTCTGGTTCTATATGCTGTTAAACTGGTTGCTGCCGCTTCTGTTAATAGTCGGTTTTTTCTACTTTTTCTTTATCCGAAACCTTCGAAGCGGGGCCGGTGGAATGTTAATGTCCTTCGGCCGAAGTAAACATCGATTACACGGAAAAGACCGTGTTAAAGTGACATTCGAAGATGTAGCCGGGGTAGAGGAAGCAAAGGAGGAAGTTGCCGAGATAATCGAGTTTTTGAAAAATCCGAAGAAATTTCAGCGTCTCGGCGGGCGTATTCCTCGCGGCGTTTTGCTCGTAGGCCCGCCCGGCTGCGGAAAAACATTGCTTGCAAAGGCCATAGCCGGCCAGGCCGATGTCCCGTTCTTTAGTATATCAGGAAGCGATTTTGTCGAGATGTTTGTCGGTGTCGGAGCATCGCGCGTTCGCGACTTATTCAAACAGGCAAAAGAAAATTCACCCTGTATTATCTTCCTTGACGAAGTCGATGCCATCGGCCGAAAACGCGGCGCCGGATTCGTCGGCGGCGGCCATGACGAGCGAGAACAGACACTCAACGCCATTTTGGTCGAGATGGACGGCTTCGATACCAACGACCAGGTAATTGTGATTGCCGCTACAAACCGCGCCGACATTTTAGACCATGCGCTAACCCGTCCCGGACGATTCGACAGACAAATCTATGTGCCTTTGCCCGATTTGAAAGGTCGAGTCGATATTTTGAAAGTACACGCCAAGAAAGTAAAATTAGGACCAAACACCAATCTTGAAAGACTTGCACGCGGGACACCCATGTTCAGCGGAGCGGATTTGGCGGCAATTATCAACGAAGCTGCCCTGGCGGCAACGATGGCAAATAAAGACTGTGTAGAAATGGCGGACCTGGAAGAAGCACGAGATAAGGTCCGATGGGGAAGAGCGAAAAAAAGCAGAGTTGTCGATAAAAAAGAAAGAGAAATAACCGCTTATCATGAGGCAGGTCATACACTGGTCCAATCAATGTTGGAAGATGCGGATCCGCTGCATAAGGTAAGTATTATTCCACGCGGTCCAATGGGAGGAGCAACTTTTGCCCTGCCGGAAAAAGACAGGACCATATTCACAAGAAAATATTGTATGGCACTTTTACAGGTCTGCTTTAGTGGAAGAATCGCAGAAGAAATGTTCTGCGATGACATCTCAAGCGGTGCACAAAACGACATTCAGCAGGCCACTAACATTGCCAAGCAAATGGTTCTGGCCTGGGGGATGAGCAATGAGCTTGGTTTAATCAATTATGGGCAGGATACAGGCCTCAAAGATATGGTATATATGATGCCAACCGAAAAGGAGTATTCGGAAAAAACAGCCGAATCAATCGATACCGAAGTGAAAATGATTACCAATGAGGCCTATAAAAAAGCAAAGGAACTAATAGAAGAAAACAAAGACAAACTCGAGCAAATTGCTCAGGCCCTGTTGAAATACGAAACCCTTGATGCTGATGATGTAACATTGATTTTAGAAGGTGGCTCTCTGGACAAACCCACTGTCGCAGATTTATTGGCCGCCGAACAGGCCAAGGATCAGCAATCGAAACCCGAGCAAAAAGAGCAATCGGCAAACTAATATTTTTTCTATCTGAATTACTTCCGGACTACCATGCGGGAAGAAACTTTATCAAAATTAGAAAGTGCGCTGCTTGCTTGCACCGTATGGATTGTTAGTGTTTTCGTAATGGCTTCTTTTGTCCGTGGGCAGGAAGTGGCCGAACCAAACTCAGCAATCACAAGCGATATCACTACCGGCATGGAACTGGCAAGATATGAGCAGGAATTTTCATCAGCAAGTATCAAGCCGGCCCGTTTGGGCCAAGAATCCGGTACAGCAGTCATATTCGAAGGCACCGACGACCTGCATTACTACGCGAAACCGGAGACTGCAACAGCGCCCGGGTTTGAGCTTAAGGTAAGTGCCAAGTCCGATGATTTTGAATTAGGCCAGGCGATTTTCTCGAAATGGAGCACCTTTACCGACCCGTTCGGCAAACAGGTCGAAGTCTATGTCGGCAGGTTCACTATCTTTATCCCAATTAAAACAGTAAAAGAATCTACAAAGACCACCGGCGAAGTGGATGTCACTATATCCGGTCAGGCCTGCACGAGTACAATCTGCCTGCTGCCGTTCAAACATACACTGCACACGAATATAGATTGGAATGCAAGAAATTCATGGGCGCAGATCGATATAGAAGTACCCGCCGCCCGGGACATAGCGGCTCAAAAGGTAACTCAACCGGCATGGTTTGCTCTTGCTCTGGCGTTTTTGGCGGGCCTTGCTCTAAATATTATGCCCTGCGTCTGGCCGGTGCTGCCTCTTATCGTGATGCGCATCGTCGGGCAGGCCAGGCAAAGCCGGGGTGCAACTATCGCGTTGGGCCTTTCTTTTTGCCTGGGAATATTATTATTCTTTGCTGTTCTCGCCGGCGCCAATATCGTATTAAAGATTTTTTACGGAACAGTCCTGCAGTGGGGTGACCAGTTTCGCAATCCGACCTTAGTTGCGGGAATGTCACTATTACTGGTATTGTTGGCGCTATTTATGTTCGGGCTCTTCACAATTACCGTGCCGTCCGCTATTTCCAGTAAACAAACTTCCGGCAAAGGCTATTTCGCATCGGTTGGGATGGGATTTTTGGCGGCGATACTAAGCACACCGTGCAGTTTTGGGATTTTAGCCGCAGCCTTTGCCTGGGCCCAGGCACAAGCCCTGCTGTCGGCTACGATTGCGATAATGGTTATAGGTATCGGGATGGCCTTACCTTATGCGATTCTGACTTCGATGCCCGGATTATTAAACCGCCTGCCCAAACCCGGGAAATGGATGGAGTTATTCAAGCAGGGAATTGGATTTGTCCTGCTGATTATAGCTGTGAAACTTATTACTGCCCTGCCGGAAGCGCGCATAAGCGGAGTTTTGTATTTTGCCGTCGTGCTCGCCTTCTGTACCTGGATGTGGGGCACATGGGTCGGCTTCGGCACAAAGCCGGTTCGTAAATGGCTCGTACGTATTATAGCGATAGCACTGGCACTCGGCACGGGCTGGACATTTTTACCCGCATCTGCTGATAAGCTGATTGACTGGCAAAGCTACGACGCCCAATCGATTCAAACCGCTCTCGAAAACGAACGCCCAGTCCTGATTAAATTCACCGCCGCATGGTGCCTGAGCTGCCATACGGTGGAAAGAACTGTTTATTCCCGCAAGGACATCGCAGAACTCATCGAACAAAAAAACGTTCTGGCCATCAAAGCTGATACAACAGAAAAGGACTTTCCGGCGACAATTGCCCTGCAGGAAATCTACAACGAACCCGGCGTACCAGTCAGCATGCTCTTTAAGACCGGCAATGAAGAACCAATAAGATGGAGAGGAATTCTCTTTGCAGACGAGCTTAAACAACAACTGGAAAAAATAGAAGCACCTAAAGTGACTAAAGTTAAAAGTGACTAAAGTGATCTAAAGTTGAAAACTTCATAGCCCCACTGACAAAAGTTTCACATCAATATACAAAAAACGTCATTGCGAAGGAAGCCTTAGGCTGACTGCGGCAATCTTCCATCAATGCTACAAAGCCAAAAAATAGTATGTCCTATTTTTAAATTTATATTGATTAATTGCTGCGAACCCGTCTTTAATATAGTATAGTCTTAATTACTTTTGAGGGATTTCATCAGCATGAGGTTTTATCGAGATGTTTTTGATTGTTTTACATATAAACTTTCGAAGAAAACTAATTCGATTTATTAAAGGAATACCGTCATGAACAAAAACATCAACAACAAACAATCAAATAAACTTGATGATGCCACAATTATCCGCAATGCAGTAGCCAGCCAGCTTAATAAAGACCCCGCCGACTTAACTAATGCAGATTGCGAATCAATAACTTCTCTAAACCTGTCAAATAAAGGAATCAGTGATTTAACAGAGCTTTCGAAACTAACAAAAATAACTGAACTTGAGTTGGAAAATAACCGAATTAGCGACTTATCACCGTTGTTAAATCTGAAAAATGTAACTTTTTTACGGTTGGGTGTCAATGAAATCATAGACATATCGCCGCTGGAGGGACTTTGCCAAATAGCCGAACTTAACTTGGAAGATAATAAAATCAGCGATATTAAAGCGCTCTGTAGGCAGACAAATATTAACGATCTTGATCTAAGTTATAACCATATCTCTGATGTATCACCAATAAAAAAGATGTTGAGATTGAAAAGACTATGGTTAGATAATAATAATATCAGCGACTTAATATCACTGGATAAATTGATATGCTTAACAGAACTGAGATTGGCAAATAATGAAATCAGCGATATATCACCACTTGCAAAACTTAAAAGAATAAAAGAACTTGTCTTATCCAATAATCCTATCTGTGATCTCACACCGCTTTTTGAATTGAAGAAACTAGAAGTTCTTTGTATCGAAGGCTGTAAAGAGATAACTGATGGACAGAAAAATGAATTAAAAAAGACCTTGCCGAACTTGATAATCGCTCAATGAAAGCAATCATTTACACCTGCTCTCGGAAATGATACAGATTGGATGTAATTTGTGATTGATTAATTACTTCAGATATGCTTTTAATATATTATTGGTATTTTCGTAATATTGAAAGTATTTGTATAGCAAAAATCAGAATAAAAGGAGATTCATCGTGAAGCTTAATCATACAATACCATTCGAATTTGAAGGGAAATCTTATGAAATTCGGATATATTCAAAAGGCTGGAAATTTAATATTCGTGCTTATTTAGATGATAGACCAGCTAATGGTTACTCGTATACTGTGGATTTACCAACCAGTTTTGACATCAAGAACATAATGAATATTGATGCAATTCAAGAGTTAGTGAAACTAGCAAAAAAAGATATTGAAAATAAAAAATGGGAAAAATTGGTCAATCAATACTTAAAAACATTGAAGACTTCTACAGAAAAAAAACTTGGATGTCAAAATTGTACAAGTCGAGAAATTAAAGCAAAAGTTGTTGATGGAAGAAGGATGTTTGAATGTACCGAATGTGACAATATCTGGTATGAGCATGTCACAAGCTGCTTTACTGGCGATTATATTTTGCATGAAATTACTACTAACGTCGAAAAAGAAGGACAACATGAAGAATTTACTGAAATTTTACTAAATTGCACATTCAGTGAGGATTTATCAAAAGGTTTATCCTTTGAAGACCAACTAGCAAATTGGGCTAATATAAACAAATTAGAATATTCTTTTTTTTATAAAAAAGATGCTTTTGGTAAAGAGCGCCAAGCTATTAGATTCTATAGTAAAGTACCACGAGTATCACCAGCATTTTCTGGATAATAGACGGGGGGCAACCACAGAGCAAATGCAGTGAAGCAATCTTCGAATAATAACAAAATTAATTTGCTTTTTCTATGGAAGATTGCCGCAGCCCTTTGGGCTTCGCAATGACATGTTTAATTAGATTCCTCGACTTCGCTCCGCCTTGGGTGTGCCATAGGCAGGAATGACGGCCAGACTGTGGAAAAGGGAACTTTTTACTTTTTATTTGAGCTAGCTATTTCCAAACTGCATTTTCTGTGTTTATTCATGCCACAGGTATCCTTGTTTGTTTCGTTTAAGCGAATTTTGAAGGCAGTTTTTGATTGCTCATTTGGTAGATTTATTTTAGACTTTCACAAATAAATAATACTAATTGTAATTAAGATTTGCGACTATTGTCATTCCTGCGAAAGCAGGAATCTATTGTTACGATATCATAAATGGATACCCGCTCCCCGCTTCTGCGGGGACAAGCTTGCCCCTGTGAAAACAGGGGCGGGTATGACAACGAGAATCAGTTAATTTGAGTTACTAAGGAATAGTTCGTGAAGAAAAAGACGATTAAAGTTGATAAACAGCAGGCCAAAGAGCGGATTCAAAAGATTTGGCCGATACTGAAAAAAAAGTACCCCGATGCAAAAATCGCGCTGAATTTCAAAAACCCGCTCCAGCTTCTGATCTCAACAATCCTCTCAGCGCAGTGTACGGATGTTCGCGTCAATATGGTGGCAAAAGACCTGTACAAAAAATACAAATCGCCCGGGGATTGGGCAAAAGCTGATTTAAAACGAATAGAATCCGATATCAAGAGCACCGGCTTTTTCCGCAACAAAGCTAAGAATATCAAGGGAGCCTGCACGAAAATCGTCGAGCAATATAACGGCAAAGTTCCGGGGACAATGGACGAGCTTTTAACACTACCAGGTGTGGGCAGAAAAACAGCCAACTGCGTCCTCGGCGATGCGTTCGGCATCCCGGGAATAACCTGCGATACGCACGTTATACGCCTGAGCCGGCGATTAGGGCTTTCTGAAAACAGCGACCCTGTAAAGTTGGAATTCGATTTAGCCGAAATAGTACCAAAGAAGAACTGGACATTGTTTAGTCATTTGCTGATTTACCATGGTCGAAATATCTGTAAAGCGCGTAAGCCGAGTTGCCCCGATTGTCCGATTGCAAAATATTGTCCCTCGGCAAACGACCCGGCCTTATGGTAAAACACAATACTCAAAGGAGATACACCTGTTATGATAGAGAGCACCGATAGCCCGGTAAAAGACCTCTGGCGGATATTCAGAGTAATGGCCGAATTCACCGAAGGCTTCGAGGAGCTTGCCACGGTCGGCCCGGCAGTATCAATATTCGGTTCATCCCGTGCCAAAGCTAATGAGCCATATTATAAGCTCGCCGAACAAACCGCTTTTGAACTGGCAAAAGCCGACTTTGCAGTAATCACCGGCGGCGGAGGTGGGATAATGGAAGCGGCCAATAAAGGTGCCGCCGATGCCGGAGGCCAGAGTATCGGCCTTAATATCGAGCTGCCGATGGAGCAGGTCCCAAACGAATATCAGAACCTGTCCCTGCACTTTCGATATTTCTTCGTCCGCAAGGTAATGTTTCTCAAGTATGCTCACGGTTTCATAGTCTTCCCCGGCGGCTATGGCACTATGGATGAGTTCTTCGAATCACTGGTTTTAATCCAAACACTTAAGCAGGCTTCCTTCCCCGTAATTTTAATGTGTACAGAATACTGGGAAGGGCTTACCAAATGGGTCAAAGCCAAGATGCTGGACGAACACAAATATATCTCTGAGGAAGACCTTGATGTTTTTACTATGGCCGACAATCCTGAAGCCGCAGTCAAGATTATCAAGCGGTTCAAAGAAGCAAAGGGACAGGTCGGAATCGATTTACCTCCGGGTATGAAGAAAATATAGATTCGTCACTCGATAACAGCAAACAAAAATTATACGGTAACCTCATGCCAAGCAATCCTCCCTTCTCCACCGAACCCACAGGGCAAACTAATTCTCTCATAGTCATATAGTTATAACTGAAAATTTCTTGCCTTTTCCAAATAATATCGGCAATAATATTGCACGCATAAACGGGAACCAAAGTATCCGGAGCTTAGCCTGCACTCCTTAAGGAGTTCAAGAACTCAGTAAGGCCTAAGTGTTAAAGGATACATGATATGAATTAGAGCGAATTACCAACTGCAAACTGCCGCCGCTGGGCGGTTGATACAGTTATTAAGAGCGTACACGTGAGAAAGGAGTAAAAATTATGAAAACAAAGTGGATGTTAATTACGGCAGTCGCCTTACTGCTTTCCGGCTGTGCAGGAATGAGTAAGCCGAGGATACATAATGTAGGAGAAGACACGTTCTTCGTGGAAGTGGAAGAATTCAACCTGACCAATGCCAAGGTGCAGGAGCTTGAAGGCGCCAGCGGCGCAAAGGTCGTTGTGCTTCAGGATGAGTCCGGCAAGGCAGAAGCAACTATCAAATTAAGCAAGGGCAATTACGAGATAACAGTTTACGGCCTGGGACCATCCCCCGATGAGGATGCCTTCTTCCTTAAAGTCGGCGATAAGGCAGTACAGCGGATGTGGATGGAAAGTCCGGGTAATATTGTGCCGACCCTGGAAACTGCCACTTACAACCAAGAGGCCGATGGCCCTTGCGACATCTCATTAAGCTTTGCCGAATCGAACGTCCAGCTTGACCGTGTACAATTCGAACGCGTCCAATAATACAGAAGAAGCTGGCATGAAATAAAATCCATCTGCTAAACTAACTTTTCAAAAGCAGATTTAGCAGCTTCTTATCGAGTTTATGGCCGTGCCAGTCTTCGTATTCGACATCCTTTCTGCGAGAGTCGAGGATACCGAATTCGCCGCGGAAATTCCACAGGGCATAGCCTATTCCATTATCAGTCAATATATCCAGCACGTCGCTGAACCACGCAAGAAAGACCTCATGCGGCGTCTTTATCCAGCACCCGCATTCTCCGCAGTGCACGCCGATACCCTTTCGGGCTAACTTAATCCATGGCTCGTAGTAATTTTTTAGTCTTGCGCGATCCCAGTATACACCGCCCATTTTGCCGGGCCAGACGGGTTCAGGTAAATTATCTACATCTGCAAAAGCCCAGGGCGCTTTATAATGGGAAATGTACGCCGGCTTGTAGCCACGGCAGCTCTGGGCGATATTCAAATCGATAATCTCCGGTATCACATCGTTACCAACATTATTGCCATCGGCAATAATAAGGTGGTTTGGGTTGGCCTGACGTATCGCCTCCGCAGCAGCTTCAGCCACTTTACGGTATATATCGCCCGGCACAGGCCCGCGCGCCGAATGCTGGTCATTCATATCCTCACGCATACTCGGCTCATTCACCAAATCAAAGCTGATTTTTGACGACGGAATGTCCTTGTATCGCTTTGCCCACATCTCCCAGTGAAAACAGAAAGCATCCAGAGCTTCTTTATCTTTCCAAAGATTAAACGGTTCGTTGAATCCTGCATTCACACAGTATCCGGGAGCACGATGGAGATTCAGACTCACATGCATTCCATACTTGTGAGCCATTCCCACAATACCATCGATATATTCGACCGCACTTTCCTTGATTTTGTAAACATCGTCCGCCCTAACGTCACCCTGCGACTGGTCGTATTCTATCCATCGAGGATAGGCCATCGGTAAACGAACAAAATCAAAGCCCCAGTCGGACATCCAGCGGAAGTCATCTTCTGTTGTAGTATTTCGGCCACGACCGAATGAAAACGGCGAGAAATAATCCAAAAGATTAAATCCCCTCCAGCGTGGAATCTTGGTCTGAGCAGGTTTAGTTTTCTCTCCGGCCATTACGATATCCGCCGTGAGTCCAATAGTTGCAGCGCCCAATCCCACAGCTTTCAAAAAATTTCGACGGTTCATTTTTGATTTATTCATGCCTTAGCCTCCAAATCGATAATATTCGAGAAGACGACAAACGACTTTTTACCTTACTGCCAATCCATAACTTTCCTGAAAAAAGGCAGGAGTTCTTTCGCAATCTCGCGGTGCTCTTGTTCGTCGGGATGCCCCGAACATCCACTTGCACTGACTTGCGAGAAAACAAACATGTGAACCTTGTTATCATTCTCAACATCCTTCATGTGTTGTATTACATGTGAAAGATTTTTCTGTAATTGTGCACTTTTTTGTCCCGAGAGCATCGGGCTGCTAAGGCAACATATTTGTGCATGGGGATACCGGTTTCGGATTCGCTTTACGAACCGGATATATTCGGCAACAAATCCGGCCGAATCCAATTCACCCCTTTCATAACTGCCGTCGCCGTCGGAAAAATCGTTCGTGCCCAGACAAATAGAGACCAAATCAGGGATAAATATTTTAGCATCCCATTTCAATGCCGAATCCATATTCAGGTAAGTATTATCATAGACATCCGGCATTGTCGGACCGGGGCTGTTCCAGTTTCGAATCATTCCGATTCCGGAGACCGAACTTAAAAGCCAGTCGGCATTCAATTGACGGCAGACAAGCGGGCCGTAAGCGAGATAGGCATTATGCTGGTCATACCATTGGGCAGAATCGCAGGGTGTTTCCGATGTATCCAGTCCCATGCCGCACGTAATAGAATCTCCAATAAACTCGATTTTTCGTTCCTTGTTTTTCTCAAGAGGCAACAATTCGGGACACATTAATCCTAAAAAATCAATGTAACCATTCTGCGCCTCCGTGGCCTTGCATATAAGAAGCGTGTGTTCTGTATCTTCCAGGTCTTTCGCAATTTCATATTGCGTTTTATACTTGGTGACTTTTATTCTCCCCTGATATTTCCCATCAATCTCAGTGGCAATATAGCCGTGATTATCGTTTGAATTCTGAGCCTCAAGCAAAATATCGCAGGCGGTGCCGCTGAACTTAACCTCAAAGTAGGCGCCCGCTCCGATTAGTCTTGGTCTGCCGGGATTAGTAAAATCGATTCGACCTGTATATTGAATATTCCTATCGTCCGGCTTGTAAAGAGACGGTTGATTCACCGGCTTGAGCCGGCTATTAATGCAGCATGATTGTGTTATTAACAAGACAACAAGTATTGCAAGCTTTTTCATTTTACTGGCTTTCTATTGAACTCAATGACTTACCAATGAGAGTTCCAACCACAACAATCAACCACTTATGTCGATAAGAATAGTTACATCGGCTTTGAATCTGCGGCCTTTAGCGGGGGCAATCCGCAGGCGTCACGGTACGGAGCTATTGCCTCAATATAAGCTGCATCTTCCAGACTGAGCATGCGTGGGTCGTTGACCAGGTTTTGCAATTGCTCCTGCTTTGTCATTCGTACCATCTCGGCCCATATCACATACAATGCCCACTTCGGCTGATTCTCCAGAATCTCAAGCGTAGGAGGCCTTCCCACTTCGCCGAGAACAATCGGCTTGCTTCCGGCTATTTCGAGCAGGTCTTCGTAATACGATTGCTTAAATTCCCCGTAACAATCAAGCGATGCAATATCAAGATACTTGCTGCCGGGAAAGTAGTCCTTGAACTGTCTGTCCTCGCGTTCGGGCCTGTCAACGCTCCAAATCCAAATTAGATTGTTGAGTTTGTGATGGTTCACGAGTCTGTCGAACATCTGTCGATAGAGTGTCGCTGTGCCGCGTTCGCCTCGCCGGCCACCCCACCAGAACCAGTCACCATTCATTTCGTGGTACGGCCGCCACAATACCGGGACATTTGCATCACGGAGTTGCTTCAGGAAAACGGCAATTGTATCGACCTGGGCACACCAATGCTCATGCAACTTCGTACCCGGTGTGAGCACGTCGCTGAACTGCTCATCAGTTAACCGCCCCTGCACACTTGCAAGCATCTTTGGTGCATTTGCGTCCCGTCTCGGTTGGAAAGTGACCGGCTCATCCGCCGTCGGCGGCACCGCATGCCAGCATATCGTAATAATCGAGCCCAGTTTGTGCTGTCGTATGCACTCTTTGACAATATCCGGCCTGGCGGAGACCGCATCCTTGTCACCATCTTTTGCAAAACCCCAGTCCTGACTATAAACGGCAGGAGTCTTGCCGGAATATTTTGCCGCATCCAAAGTGGTAGCATCTTTCGTATTCGGATAATTGTGCTGACCGGTTAAAGTATATTTTCCCGAAATGCCGTATATAAACTGCAACAATGCCCTTGCTTCCCGCGAAGCATTCGGGGTAA
>Ga0307422_1001188_pt1 | contig 13740 bp, 12 predicted proteins | sample SalMarWE160290MG_FD_202153 | JGI IMG/M metagenome (GOLD analysis project Ga0307422, IMG submission 202153) | Salt marsh sediment microbial communities from the Plum Island Ecosystem LTER, Massachusetts, United States - WE1602-90 | ecosystem: Environmental > Aquatic > Marine > Intertidal zone >...
AGAACTCTATTATGCCAGGCAAAGCCTTGATCCTCAGTTTGATCATATTGATACAGGAAATGATGATATGCTTAACCGGATCCTCTGGTTCTCTGCAAGAGGTAAACAATCCTACCCAGCAAAGTATGCCGGAGGTGTTGATGATGATGACGATGATGTCAAGAAAAGAACTGCAGAGTAGCTTAGATTTTTTGTTTTTCCTAAATCCTAATGTCGACTCAAGACTCTCGACTCGTCGTTATATTTTCTTTTTCCTAAAACCTAATACCCAAGACCTAACACCTAATATCGGTGTCCGGTAAAAAGCCTTGACTGATTTTTGTTTTTTATTCTAACCATCCAACGACCTAACGATCCAACAAAAGATTGATTTCAATCTCTTGACTTATCCAATCAATCTTTTAATTTAATACTATGATTATATGTTCCTATTCAACTGTTCGGAGATTTTGTTGTTTGACAGTATGTGGGGAAGGTTTGTTGAAATTCAAAAAACAAGACCTGACCCCTTTACGTGGTTTCGCCAACAAAAGAGGATAAAGGTTTTGGTTTTTAATTAAAGGGGGGTTTTGAGTATGTTATTTGTAATTATTTTATCCTTATTCGCTAAAACTGAAACAAAAGAATACCCATACTTAATTCCCTATCTACAAGGAGATAAATGGGGTTTTTGCGATATAGATAGAAATATAGTCGTAGAACCTGTTTATAATCAATTTTTTTTATTTGGTTACGGATGCGCAGAAGCAGTAAAGGAAGATAAGGCTGCGTTGATAAATTTAAGGAATGGCAAACCATTGACGGAATTTGAGTATGATTATATATCGAGTTTCTTTTTGGCTACAGATTGTTCGTCTCCTCCTTATTATTTAGCAAAAAAAGATGGTCTGGAAGGCGTTATCGACACTTTAGGTAAAATCATAGTTCCTATCGAGTACGATGAAATAGAAACACAGCTCTGGTATGAAGATAAGGTATTTGTCGGAAAAAAGAATAATAAATCATGGTTACTTTCTTTAAGCGGGGAAGTACTAAGTGGTAGAGGCTACGACGAAATCATTTTTCCTTTCGGGGCAGATCCTCCCGGACCAAACTTCTTAATCGCAGTACTATATGATAAATTTGGGTACATCTATATTACAGGTGAAGAAATAACACAATTTAAATACGATATAAAATCACTATATTTTAATATGGCAAGTTTTAATATGACAAACAATGATGAATATTGTGAAACCGTATTTAGTGGTAAGAATGGTATAATAAATAGGCATGGAAAAACCATTATTCCTTTTATCTATGATGACATAAGTTCTTTTGTTAATGGTGTTTTTATTGCTAGAAAGGGTGGCAAAATAGGAGGAGTAGATACCAACAATAAAATTGTTATACCTTTCGAATATGACGAAATGTCCTATTCTTCTGAGTACAAAGACCATCCTGATTTATATTTATTAATTTTTAAGAAAGAAGGAAAAAAATATTATTTTGACTCTACATTAACTAAGATTTCGTTTTCCGATTATGATTATATGGAATATCTTTATGACTACCAGGACAATTACGGAAAAGATGCCTTTATAGTAGAAAAGAAAGGGAAATTTGGCATTATCGATATCGGAGATAGTGTTATCGTTCCAATAGAATATGAAGATATTGATGAATATTGGGATGAACTATGTGCACATAAAATCAAAAAAGACGATAAATATGGGGTTGTAGTTCTAAAAACGGGGCGGATTATATCCCCAAAATATGGTAATATTAAATATTTTGTTGAAGGGTTAGCCGAAATTGAAATCAACGGTAAGTTCGGGTTTATCGATACCCTGGGAAAAGAAGTTATTCCTCCAATTTATCAAAAAACTATATGGGAATTTGTAAATGGCAGGGCTGCGGTTATGCAAAATGATAAATGGGGGTGTATCGATAATAAAGGCGAAGTAATTATACCCTTTGTATATGACGAAGTCGGAGTATATGATGAACCTCCAATGATTTTGGTACACAATAATGAAAAACTTGCTTTTTTTGATATTGACGGAAAACAGCTTACACCTTTTAAATACGATGATTATTTACTACCGTGGGACGATTCGCTGTTTACTGTTTATGTTGGGGATAAAAAAGGCATAGTCGATAAAAACGGCAAAGAAATTCTCTCCCCAATTTACGAGTCGATTAACTATTATAACGACCCTATTTTTGGAGTTCGAAAAAACGGAAAGTTTTTTTACGTCAAAAGAGGTGGTTTAGAATTTTTTGATGAATAATATGGAAAATATACCAATAAAGTCTTTCTCTATTGCCGCATATATATGCAGAGTCGAAGACGGTATTTGCAAATTTCTCATAATTAAACGGCGTGAGCCCTATCATTCTTACGAATGGCAGATGGTCTCAGGAACACTTGAAAAAGGCGAAACTCCGATTCAAACCGCACTCCGGGAAATTAAAGAAGAAACAGGTTTAATCCCTGACCGTTTTTATTCTGCCGATGACGTTGAAATCTTTTATGAGTTCAGAGAAAACCGTATGGTTTTAGTACCGGTTTTTGTCGGTTTTATTGACATCGAGCAAAAAGTTGTCCTTTCGGAAGAACATGTCGATTTTAAATGGATAACCGCGGATGAAGCGGACCACTTTCTGATTTTCAATCATCAGAAGAAAATGCTTAAAAAAATCGAAGAACAATTTGTTAACAATGAACCGAACGAATTTCTAAGAATCAAATAAAACACAGATTTCACAGATTAATACAAGATTTTTTTGTTGTTTTTTGTTGCCGTCAGCTGTCAGCTGCCAGCCGTGAGCTATTTTTTAGTCTTGACGCTAGACTCACGACGCATGACTCATGACACCTTTTCCCTTGTGCCTGGTATCCGGTAAAAAGACTTGCCTTGTTTTTCTTTTTTATCCGAACCAACGACCTAACGGCCTAACAATCCAACAAAAGATTGTTTTCAATCTCTTGACTTATCCTTGATTTTTTCTTTTCACTAGTACCTGGTACCCGGGACCTGGCACCTGGTAAAAAGACTTGACTTCTTTAGTCCATCTTTTTACCTTACACTATGATTATATGTTCCTATTTAACTGTTCGGGGATTTGGATGTTTTGCTATGACTGAGGAATGTTTATTAAAATCTGAAAAACAACTCCTGACCTCTTTACGTGCTTAAACAAAAAAATGCAAAAAACCCATATTTCGCACTGTGGGTTGGAAACTCCGAACTTCTTGTTTCGACAGGAAGAAATTAAACTTTTAAAAAGGAGAAAATTATTATGTTTATAATATGTTTATTAATGATATTCTCTACAACCCCAGATTCTTCTACACAAGAAACAGGTAAAGTAATAGGCCGAATTTTACCTAGGGAAGAAATAGATGTCTGGATTATCAGGCATATATCTATTGCAGTTTCTAATACGGATATTGAAACTTTGGCTAATTCTAAAGGGTATTTCGAACTTGAAGTTCCTGCAGGGAAACATCTACTGTTTACACATATGGTAGGATACCAACCTATAGAAATACCCATCGAAATTAAAGCTAACAGTGTTTTAGATTTAGGGACATTTGAATATGGGTGCTACTATAATGCTGCGTCACATGATAAACCTGATCTTAAAGCGAAAACCTCTGAGCTAGAAAGTACGATTATCACACCTCACCTTGAGCAGAAAATAGAGGAAGGGAAAAACGTTTTATGGTGCGGTACTTTCCAATTAGCGTGGAACGAATTCTGTAATTTAATCGGAGATTCACCGACAGTTAAACCTTCCTCTAAAATGGTAGACATCTTAAATAAAAGGAAAACAAACAAAAAAGACCTCGAAGAAAAAGATTATGTTGCTATGGCTGGAAAAGGAACTGGTTTCTTGGATAAAATTTTTGAAGAGTGGGAAAGAAAATTTGAGGGACAGGCTTACCCTGAACTATTAAAAAAAGCTCAAAAAGGACCTCCGATTATCTGGATTACATACGCGTATCTTTTTAAACATTTACCTTTTGAGCATGTATTCCATAGACACTATAACAAATTAAATTTTAAGGGAAAGCTCGTAGATTATTTTGGCGTCCCTGACGATCGCGAAACTGAAGACCTAAGAAAGCTTGCGGAACAAGTTGTTATTTTGGATTATAAGAATGACGATGACTTTATTATTGAGCTAAAGACTACAGAAAAAAACGATAGACTGATTCTCGCGAAAATCTCTCCAAAGGAAACATTAGAAAAAACAGTGAAAAATGTCGAAAAACGTATTGAAAAAGCAAAGCCTGCCAAACTCCGCGACGATGAATTTGTCCAGGTCCCTGTTTTAAATTTTGATATTCTGCGCGAATATAATGAACTTATAGGTGATACTATTATATCTAAAGATAAAGATATCGATGCAACAACAATCGATATTGCCGCGCAATCTATACGTTTTCGGTTAGACGAAAAGGGCGCTGTTTTAAAATCACAAGCTATAATGATTTATTCAGGTATTAGCTTCGACATCAGATGTTTCAAATTTGATAAGCCATTTTTGATCTTACTTAAACGAAAAGACGCCAAAAATCCATATTTTGCACTCTGGGTTGGGAATTCCGAACTTTTAGTATCAACAGAACAGGACTAAAACCTAACACCCAAGACCTAATACCTGGTAAAAAGACTTGACTTCTTTAGTCCATCTTTTTACCTTACACTATGATTATATGTTCCTATTTAACTGTTGGGTGGTTGAATATTTATGGAGAAGATTTGTTGAAATTCAAAAAACGAGACCTGACTCTAATATCTTTGCTTTAAATAGAATAAAGATTATTATGGCTTTCAAAGATAACCCAAAAATTGATAAGTATTCTGAAGCGAGTGAAGAATCTATAAACTCAGTGAAAAATATACTCTCTCAACGTAATAATTTTATTTGTAGAGAAGAGCAACCCGATAAAGGAGTTGATTTAGATGTTGAGCTAATACAGGAAAGAGAAGCAAGTGGCTTTAAATTTGCAGTTCAAGTAAAAAGTGTTCAGAAGCTAAATATTGTTGATATCAATAATTGTAAATTTCTTTCATTTACGTTTTCGACCGCACGGCTTGGATATTTATGTAGAAGAAGTCCAGGCTTAGGTTTAATAATAATTTATGACGATAAAAATAAGATACTATACTATGATTTTGTCGAAGAAATATATACAAGAATAATGTTTGAGAAGAACAATAAATCTTGGGAAGAGCAAGGAACAGTTAATATCCACATACCATTAAAAAATAAGTTGACTGATGAAAACGCAAAAATTATTTACGACATAATGCAAAGAAGATTTGTAAATCATGAGAATTTATTAGCGAAGCACGCTAAAAATTTTGGCGTACCTTACATATCCGCAATAACTAATTCTTTTAAAGATTTTGATATCAAAGACCCCAAAGAACTTTTGGAAAAATATGGATTTTTACTTTTTAATGAGCAAGATTTTCATATTCTTTATGTTTTAATCTCGAATTTATCAATAGCTGAAATTGTAAAATCTCCGAGGTTATTGTTACTATCGGCTGTCACCTACGGTGAGATAGGTAAAATTTTAGATTCGAATTATTTTGTAGAAAAAAGCTGTTATTTTGTGGATGAATTTGAGAAAGAGGAAAAGAATCTATTATATTTTACAAAATATTCGGTTGAGTTTTTATTAGGAAAAATTGATGGTAAAGAGTATATGAGATTATTAAAAGATTTAGCATTAAAAATCGAAAATAAAGTTAATCTATTTAATGTAAAGATAAGAATAATTTATCTAGAACTGTTAATAACCAAAGGTTTTCATGATATTGGAATAACTAATAAAATAAACCAACTAGTTTCCGAAATTAAAAAAACTGATATAAATGAATCAATAAAACATATTCTATATATAAATCTCGTATCTTTACTTTATGAAATTAATATTAGTCTTGTTATGAGAGAAATTACACACTTTAGAATTAAAGAGAGCGTTTTGGGAAATATTTCTTTAGAAGAAAGAATAAAACAAGCAAAATTTATATCTGAGCTTATAGAAATTCCGCTATCCCTAATAGCCGAGACACATAAATTTGCTTTAGACACAGAAGATAACTTGCTCACAGCGCTATGTCTATATAGAGAAAGTTATTTTTTCTTTTCTTTTGAATTTTATATTACAATTTTATCTGTTGAGGACGATAACGCTAAAAAAGTAGATAAGCCTATAAAATCATACCGGAATAACATCAACAAGGCAATTCAATCATATAATATTTTAACTGAAAAAAATCTCTACCGAAAAGCTTACGATGCATTAACTTTATCTTTAGAACTTTACAAACTTTATTTGCAAAGATATGATGATGAGATAAATAAATATTACGTTAAAGAAAAAATCCTTAAAACTATAACATCACTTGAAAAAGAATTGAATATTGAATCATATGAAAGCTTGGTCGATAAATTTTTTAAAGAAGGGTTGCCCGCTCTTACAAAGGAATATACCTTTTTTCTTGATTTATCTGAAGAAGAAATATCTTCTTTTGCAGATACAATAGTTAGAAGCTTCAATGTTCCAGATGACAGAAAAAAGAATATCATTTTAGATATTAAGAATAGTCAAAAGTTTGAAAAACAGGTGAACAGAAAATACTTCAATCTACTACAGAATCTGACGCACACAAAAAAAAGAGAAACAATTTATAAGAGTGTTCCTAGATATGTAATAGAATGCAAGAAATGTTCTTATAGAACAGATGAAAGTGATAACATTGACGAATTAATAAAACAATTAAAAAATGAACATAGTCACTATTGTTTTTGATTTGCTTTCTGCCAAGATAGAAAGCAAATCAGGTCATCTCAATATTATATGAATGATCTTTGTAAACCTGATATAAGAAACAAGCCAATGAATATAACCATAAAGCGTTTAGAGGAATCACTGGGCAAGATTGATATTAGCCCAAAAGTGCCTGAAAAAATCCATGAAATGTTAGACTTCGCTAAAAAAATTTGTATGTATGGGTACTATGAATATGAATTCTACACTTTGAGTTTAATATATTTATTTCTACTTACAGAAACCGCAATAAAAAAAAGATTCTTGGAAGAACTCCCAGAAAAGTGTATTCTAACGAAGAAAACTCAAAAGAAAATAGTTAAAAAGCATTATTCGGCAATTTATGAGAGTTTATTAAAGCATTTGGAAAGCAAAGGTTTTGAAGATATAAGCCAATCTTTAAAATCCATTAAAAAGAAATTTTTGAAAGGGCTTCCAGAAGAATTTATACTAAAGGAAAAAACTCAAAAGAAAACAGTTAAAAAGAGTTATTCGACAATTTACGATAGTTTATTAAAACATTGGAGAATCGAAGGTTTTGAAGATGTAAGTCAATCTTTAGAATCTATTATTGATTGGTTGTTGAAAAACGAAAAATTACCGAAAAGGATTTCTAAATTTAAAGCTCATACTTACAGAAACTTTCGTAATAAAGTAGCAGCACATTTAAAGAAAAAAGATATTTATATTCCTTTCGGTATGGTTATTCCTTTTTTTTGGAAAGTTATAGATTTCATAAATTGTTTGTTTGACCCACAAAATCATACTGAGAAACCTGAAGTTATTAGTAATATGGAAGAATTTTTTACTCCAGTAGATGAACATATGGAAAAAATAATAAAAAAGATGAAATCAAAACGCTGATTTGCTATGGATACCGAGAGAACTGCAAGATTTTTAAGGGAATACGCTAGTTTCAGTTTAACTATCCCTTTGAAAGTAGCCGAATGTATTCATGTGGAACTAATTAAAGCTTATGCTGAGAAAGATTTTGATAGCGTTGCTAAACTTCAAGTAAAACTACACGCAGAGATGGTAGCTAGCCTAGAGTCCTCAGGAGCTTTACTTTTTTCCTTCTCTAAATGGGATCAACCCGGAGGAATAGAAATGATTTTATTGACTTATAAAAACCAAGCGGTACAGAAGTTTTTAAATATTTTATTCAATTCGGATAATATACTAGAGATATTATGTTTTCCTAAAAAAGAAGATATGCTAAAACATTTCGGCGATAAAGATTATGTAAAGAAGGATTATATAAATAAATATTATAACAGTAAAGAACTATTAAAGTATATAAAAGATATAATGGAAATGTATCTGAATAAGATAATAAGAACTCTGTACAATAAGGTAAAACACTCTGGTTTGGCAATTAGAGATATCAGTGTAATGGGAGAGAAAAGGCCTAAAAAAAATACAAAAATATATATTCCCGCATATAATTCAGAGAAGAAAAAAATACAAATAATTTATATGTCTGTAGTAGGGGCAGAAGCTATTAGATTAGCCGATAAATATTTGAAGAATATTAAAATTATAGTAGAGAGAATGCAAAAATTATCAAGAAATTTCGCGTATTTTCTAGAAAACGGATTATTATTACCTAGTTCGAAAAAATAGATTAAACAGAGGGGGCATAAATAAAGGGGGCAGGTCTTACTTTTTGAATCGTTTGCAAGACAATTATAAAAGTTAATGATTAGCCGATATAAGGAGGTTATAATGAAAAAAAAGACTTCACAGGTAATAAAATTTATGGAAGATCTTCACGAATTTATTGTTTCAAATCCTCAATTACGCAAAAATACAAAAAGTAAAAATGAATCCCAAATCCAGGCAGAAATAAGACCAATAATATTAAGCTACCTAGAAAAATATTTCTCGGAAGCTGGTTACAAAGATGCTATCGCTAAAACAAACAAGTCCTTTTATTGGGAAGGGCAAGAGGGGCAATACGGAAAAGGAAGAAAAACGACTTTTGGAACAAGAAATTATCCGGACTTTATAATTACAGAACCTTACCTTATGGCTATTGAATATAAACAAGGTTCTAGTGGTTCAATTATCAAACATGGTATTGGACAATCTATTATGCATACTTTATGTGAGGAATTTCATTACGTATATTTCCTTTTCCACGATGAAAACAAAGACAAAAAAATTGACAAATCTATAAATAATCAAAGAGAGTCATTTATTATAAATAAAATGTGGAATGATTTTAATGTATTAATCAAATTTATCTAGCCCCAACATATAAGTCATTCTAATTTAATCTCCCTCCCGCATTCCGGGCAGGTTATTTTCTTTTTCTTTCCTTTTCTTATCTCTTCCGAAAAACCGGATGCAAGAAAGCCGGCAGGTAAGGCAAATAATCCTACTCCTAAAACGGAAACAATTGCTGCAAAAATTCTCCCCAATGCCGTTATAGGATAAATATCTCCATATCCTACGGTTGTCATAGTAACAACTCCCCACCACATTGCGGTAGGAATATCGGGAAAGGCTTCCGGCTGAACGGGATTTTCCACTAAATATACGGTGCTTGAAAGTAATATCAAAAATATAAACACTGTAAAAACTGTCACCATTAATTCTTCACGTTTTTTTAATATCACATTCTTTAAAGTCGCTATAGCATCGTTGTATCTAGCTATTTTTAATACTCTAAATAGACGTATAAGCCTTAAGGCTCTCAGAAATCTTAAATCTACGGGAATGAGTTTCGGCAGATAAAAAGGCAGAATCGCGAGTAAATCTACAATTGCAAAAGGAGTAATCAAATATTTTATTCTTCCAAATATTGGATGCCCGTATTTCTCATTAATAGTACAAGACCACATTCGAAGTATATATTCGATCGTAAAAATTATTACAGAAACAATTTCAAAAAGCCTAAAGAATTTCGAATATTGATTTGAGAGACTTTGTACAGTTGCCAGAATAACCGCTATTACATTTAGAGCTATCAACAACATTATAAACCAATCGAAGATTAAACTTGCCATATCTCCTTTTTGCGCCTTTTCTAAAATTTCATAAATACGTTTTTTCAAATATCTTCCTCTATTTGTAGTATACTCAGAATGTGGGTGGGATGTCAAGAGGGTAGTTGGGATTTTGGATTTGGGGGTTAGGATTTAGTTAAACGTCAAAAGAACGATTTGTTAATAGATTTTTTATTTGTTGTAATTCCGGATTCTCAAAAAAATTCATTGATATTTCTTCCGATGTTTTCCTTATTGACTGGTACAACTTATCAGAAGAATGAACACTGCTATATATATCTATACATGGGAAATCATGACTTGTTTCCATAGTAACTTCAGCCAATTCTAATATTAAATTCTGTGAGTCTATCCAATCTTTATATAGATGCTTTCGAAATGGGTACCAAAATAAGCTTCTAGGGGCAGGCTTATTTAACAATTCCTCTAATTGTTTTTTATCTTCATTAGTATAGAAGCAGAATAAGCTATCAGCTGGCGTTGGACGACCTTCTGTTTTTCTTAAAAATAGTCTTTTATTATCTTCCGAAATCTTTGCAGCTAATTTATCTCGAAAAATAAAAATTAAACTTATATCTTTACGGGTAAATCCTATTATTGCTCTGGTTATATTCTCATTTTCCCAACACCAAAACATATTTTTCTTAAAACGGGGTGCCATATTACCTCTCTTTTACTCATTATACAAAGAATGCAAGTGGGATGTCAAGGGGTGGGGATGCTTCGCATCAGTCAAATGGTTGAATTGAGAAATAGTTAAATAGGAAAAAGCGTCATGAGTCGTGAGTCTTGAGTCAAAAAAATCTACAATAACTAAATATTCGACGTGTAAATTAATGTTTCGGGATTTATTGAACTGTAAAGATAATAGAGAGACTGATTAAAATGAAAAGAACACCAAATACTCTAATAAATCTAATAAAAGACTGCTTCTTAGCTATTTCTATCTGAGAAGTTAAATTAAAAGGCATATGCTTATTTAGCCAGTAATAATAACGTAGAGACAATTGTTGCATTTTATAGGGAAATAAAACATGTAATATACCTAAAAGGCAGAAAACAATAACGATAATGATATCATATACAGGAGTAGATTTATCTAGAACTATTTGAGCATTTTTGATTGCAGTAAAAAATAATCGAACGTTATTCAAATTATTCCACGGAAGATTTTTCAAGTTCTTTCTGAAGTTCTTCTATTTTATTTTTTAAAAATAGAATTTCTCTTTTATCTTGAGTTCCGCTAACTTCGAGATATTTTTCATACAATGCAATCGCTTCCCTATTTTTTCCTAATTTTTCGTATAATTGAGCCTTATCAAAATAAACTCTGTAATAAGTAGAATCTACTGCCAGAGCTTTATCTAGATATAGAATTGCTTTATCATATTCTTCTATAATAAAATAAAGATTGCCTTTATTCCAATAAGCTTTAGTATTTTTTGGGTCCAATTCAATAGCTTTGTCAAAATCTGAAAACGCCAGATCGTATGTTGTGAAAGCGGAGTAAACAAGCCCTCTGTTCAAATAAGCATTAGATATGTTGGGATTCAAAATCATTGCCTTATTTAAATCCTGCATTGCCAAATCATAGTTCCCTTTATAATAATAAGCAAGTCCGCGATTGTTATAACAATCGGCGGAACAAGAATCGTACTCCAAAGATTTATTAAAATTCAGGATTGCAATATTGAGAAGCCCTAAATAAAGGTATGAAGTTCCTTTGTTGTAGTAAGCAGGGCCATAGCTTGGATTTAACTCTATCATTTTATTATAATATGAAATCGCCTGATTGTATTCTTTCTTTTCCTGGTATAGAACACCAATGTTGAAATAAGCTTCAGCAAACTCAGGATCAACCTCCAGTGCTTTATTAAAATTACCTAGGGCTTTATCATATTCTCCCTTCTCAAGAGAAATATTGCCAATATATAAATACGCCATAGCGTTTTCAGGCTTAATTTTTAGTGCTTCATTGAAATCTTGAACCGCTTTGGTATAATTTTTTATAAAAGTGTAAAGTTGTCCTCTATATATATAAGCTTTAACATATTCGGGGTTTAGGACGAGTGCCTTATTAAAATCTGTTATTGCCAAATCATTCTTTTCCATATTAAAGTAAACGAAACCTCTATGACTATACACCTCCGGGCTTTGTGGATCCAAATCAATTGCCTTATTCAAATTTTCCAGAGCTAAAGCATAATTTTTCATTCCAAAATGACAGGCTGCCAGATTGTGAAATAATTTAAATTGTAATAAAGTATCCATATAAATTTTATATTTTTCGGCTCCCTTAAGAAGCTCTAAGTTTCTATCATAATCATCAGTCGAACCTGCGGTGATTCCCATACCTATAAGAGAAAGGCCTATTAATTCTTCAAATTTGTTAGTTTCCGCTTCTTGATGCACTAAGTTAAATAAATCATAAGCCTTTTTATATTCTTTTTCAGAAAAAAGAGAATCAGCTTCCTTTATTGCATTCCTGAGAGGTTCTTCAACTGGAACACAATCCGCGAGATCGCCTTCGAAATTTTCATACAAAACCTTGGTTTCCTCTACTCTTGGGCTACCCCCCAAATTATCTGTTATAAATGAAAAACGTAAATGGATTAGATTTAGTTTTACTCCAACGAAAAGGATTGTTGCTAATGCTAAATTAATAGCAAGAATAATTAGTATAGTACGTTTTGGCCTTTTCTTATTAATTTTCTCAGTATTTTCTTTAGGATTCTCAATATCCATTATTTACTTATAGTATACCCGGAAATAGGGTGGGATGTCAAGGGGGTTTTTAACTGAGTCACTGGTCATTAGTCAATTTTTAGGATTTGGGATTTAGGATATAGGATTTGGCTAAAATAAAAATCTAAGAAATCTGCGTTTATCTGCGTCCTATTATCTCTGTGTCTATCCGTACCTCTGTGTGAAAATAGTTTTTCCCGTTCAAAGCCATGTTTAATTGTTTTTTTATAAATTCATATACTTATATCTTTTACTTCCCCATTAAACAGAGTAATAATATCTATTCTCATTTTTCTGGATGTATGTTTTAAGATAAAATATAAGATCCAGATATATACCATAAAGGAAAGAGAAATCAAATATACTGAAAAACTCTCGGATAATCCAGCCGCAAGCAGAGTAAATTCTACTGTACCGGCAAGAGCTATCGCTTGAAAAGCACCAATCTGTTGCATGAGAACGCCAAGTAATATAAAAAGAGGGAAAAGTGTTCCGCAGCTTTTCACAAATGCGATTGGAGAGTATGTTATTTGTATATTTTTGAGAATTTCTTTATTCATTTTACCCTTAGATTTGAAAGATTTTAAGTCTAATAAGTCGTCAAATCTCCTTTTAGCTCTAAATAATCTTCTTAATCCCCAGACAGTACCAACAAACGTCGCAACAAATGGCAGTTCAAGACAAACTAAACTAGTGAAAAGACCTGTAAATTTTATTGTATGCATCTTTCCTCCTTTTATCATCTAATTTTACCAATTTTCCAAGTTCTGTCAAGAAAGTAAACTTTCAAGTATTAGAAAAAACAAAAGAAAATATTCATCTATTCTTATAGTATACCCGGAAAGAGGGTGGAATGTCAAGGGGTTTTTAACTGAGTCACGAGTCGCTGGTCATTAGTCACTTGTCTAAATTTAGGATCTAGGATTTGGGGGTTGGGATTTAGGAAAAAACAACAAAAATCTAAGCTAATCTGTGGTTAGATTAGGATTTAGTTTTTAATTTTTACCAATTCACCAATCAACTCGTATGTTATACTACAAATAAATATATCTACATATGGGGTAGAATTATTAAGTATAACCCTTATAATTTAATGAATATGTTGGAAGAGTTAAGTAAAGGGATGAAGAGAAGGCCCCAATTTAC
>Ga0307422_1001189_pt1 | contig 13736 bp, 31 predicted proteins | sample SalMarWE160290MG_FD_202153 | JGI IMG/M metagenome (GOLD analysis project Ga0307422, IMG submission 202153) | Salt marsh sediment microbial communities from the Plum Island Ecosystem LTER, Massachusetts, United States - WE1602-90 | ecosystem: Environmental > Aquatic > Marine > Intertidal zone >...
TGGCTTTAAAACCAACTCATATATTGGCAAATAATCATCTTCAGGCTCTTCATGCTTCATTACCGCAGGGCTTCTATTCAATTCCTCTTCGAGTGTTTGCTTCACCCGCTCCTCAACTTCAACAAATCTCTTGTCGGCTGTATCTTTAATATATATGCTAAATTCACCTATTGACTTCGGACTTTTAAGGAAAGAGCCGGTTATTGAGATATAATCGCTGGACACGGGAATATCAGGCAAGCTTTTGACGTCCACCCCAACCATCTCCTTGCTGAATATCACCTTGTCAAGCTCACTGCTCTTATTGACTTTGAGCTTCCGGCTCTTTATCTCATTGGAAAGCAATTTATATCTCTCAAGAAAGTCTTTCCTATCCAGAAAATTGAAGTCACTCTTTTTGAACAGGTTGGTTTTATAGAATTTCTTGAACAACTGCGTAAATCTCATCCGCAGATTGAAAAGCTCATTATCGTTTTCTTTCTCAAGATTATCTTTCGTTATGCTTTCTATTCGCATCGTAATCCTCCATAATTCTTATCTCTTTCTCTTATAAACTTCCTTCCACCTGCATTTAGTGCATTTCCAGATGTCCCGGCAGCAGGACTGCTTCTTCCGCATATCCGCTCCGCATTTCGGGCACTTCTTAGCTTCGGCCATTTATTTATTTCTTTGAATTGAATTGAAATATTCTGGGCTAGGGATTTCAGAAAATCCACCACCACCAAGATATTTTAATTCAAATTCCTTTTTGCATTTTGAGCACCTTATAAATCCTTCGTGAATGCTCCATAACTCATTACCACAAATACAAGTAAAAACTTCATCATCCATTATTTCTCTCCCTACACTTAATAGAATTGAAACTTTCCTTATCCCACAAAATTTCATAGAAGCATGGATTAATAATATATTCAGTTTCATATTTTATTTTAATCATTCCACCTGGATTAGAATCATTATAAATAACTATTCCTGGTTTTAATAAATTTATCTGAATCATGCTGCCACCCATGCACATTCACAAGCCGGATGAGTCTCGCCATCAATAGACCTGGCCTCATCTATGGTGACCACTTGGCCATTTATGTTCTCCAAGCACCACTCGCAAGAATCAGGACTTGAGACGCCCTCAAGCTTTTTTATTCCCATCTGACTATAGCCCTGAAAAGTCCCTTCGTTAAGAGCCATTCGAGTTTCAGTTTTTGATATTAACTGAGCCCTATATCGATGCAACCGCCTCGCATGGACTTCCGCCATCTCATGAATTACCTTTGCAGAATATTCAGGGCGGTTTAGTATCAGCCATTCCTCATAATTTGCGACAGCGAATATTTGCCTTTCCGTGAGCCCGATCAGAGGCCTGAGCTCTTTCGCTATCGCTGGAATCGACTTGCCCTTCTTTACACCTTCCACTATATATGCCTTTATGGCATTCTGAGTTTCAACCGTCACTTCCGTAACAAGTACAGCCGTATTCTTTTCAGCCCACGCAACAGCATCAACCCCTATCTCATCGAAGCGGTCCTGCTTCAATATCTTCCGCTCGACTACTGCCTTGCCTCCCTCTCCAAGTATAGCCAGGATCGTTGGCTTAAGTATCAGATTGCCCACCTCTTCTATCTCTTTCCAATTGGCAAGATTCTTTATGCTTTTCGACTTGAGCTTCGGCAGGCCTCGCCGCATATCCTCAATCATCAAGTCTAGCCACTCATTCACCTTTGGCCGCAGTTTCCGCTCATTCAACGTAATCATCCGCCGCATATTCTTTGCCGCCTTCGGCTTTCGGCCAAGCTTCTCCAGGGCAAAGCCTATCTTCTTGCTTATCTCAATGAATGCTTTCATTTATAATCCCAAGGATTATTTTTTATAGTTCTATGTCTCTCAACCAATAAGACAATTACCATGAGTATAATTATTCCTATGATAAAACCGATTAGAATAGCAATTAAAGTCTTAATCAATTTCTGCCTCCCCTTTATATTTTTTCCATAGGCCAATCATATAATCAGCCAATTCTATTCTCTCATTATCAGTAAAGTCTTGATCAGGAAAATCATCATCATAGCCCTCAAAGACAGCTAATGACGGACTTATTCCAACTATTCCTCAATTTACATAGATTTCTTTACCGGTTGAAAATGTCAACGTATCTTTTTCATATTTCAATTCCTGTTCCCCCTCGGAAAGATAAGATTCGGCGACACCAACTGCCCGCTCTTCTGCCTTTCCTGCTTCAACCTCTTCTCATATTCCGCCTGCTGTTTCTTGATTTCCTCTTCAGATATCAGTTCAATATAAGCTACATCATCTTTTGAGACAACAATGGGCTTATCCTTTAATGTTTTGAAAGTGAAATAACTCAAATCATCTTTAAGCAATCCAATTTTAGTTAAATCCTTCTCTTCACCCTTAACCGCAATCGCCCTATTTGGCTGTTTAAGAAATATTAGTAATGGCATTTATTTCTCCTTTTTGTCAGTTTTCAACTTTTCTTTATTGAGCTTTTCTGGCAAATTTAAGTCTATACAGATACCTTCATATTCATTGAATTCTTCCCTGCAAGAAATTTTCCTGGCTTCTTTAAGGGTTTTTCCTTTTATGTATTTAAAACTCTTAACTTTTAAGTTTTCGACATTATTAGGTGTAATATAAAGGTATCCATTCTCAAGAAGCAAGAATAAATCGACTGGTTCATATTGTCCTTTCTCATAATTTGGCCATATTATATTTCTCAAAATTATTGAATTATCATCTGAAATTTGTAATATCATTTTCCCTCCTTATAATATTCTTCCACAGAACGGGCAGTATAAAATTTTCTCATATTTGTCCAGTGCATCCGTTGTGCTCCAGTCATTCCATACCAAGGCATAGCCTTCCTTGTCAACCTCAATAATCTTTTTCTCAATAAAAAACTCCATCCTGTCACAACAATAATTAGGCATTCATTTCTTCCTTAAACGCTTTGCTTTTAAATTCTCTTTTTCATATTCTCTTTCTTGGTTAAATCGTGCTGGATCAGTAAAAATAATATCTTCTAGATTATATTCCTTCATACATTTGGAACATTTCATATAACCATTAAAAATTATCCATGTGTCATTACCACATATACATTTATAAACTTCTGGCATTTTTATTTCTCCTAGTTTGTTATCTCATAAACTCTAATCATAGGCTTAAAAAATAACTTTCTTCCACAGGCTGGACACTGCTTAGGATTTTCTTTATATATGCTTATGCTAAAACTCCAAGCTTTAAATTCCGCTCCGCATATGCATTTTGTTATTGGTAAACTCTCATCATCATTCCCCTCAAAAGAAACTTTATCTGTTATGTCTATTATCATTCATTTCTCCTTATTCAATACCTCATCTACCTTAGCCTTAAGCCCCTCAAGCTCAGCCATCAGAGCCCGTTCCCGCTTCTCAACTTCCTCCTCTCCGACTGGGATATAAGCTGAGGACACATAATACTGATTACCTTCAGGATACGTATCCTTTCCCCGTTTTTGTCTGATCTGGTTTGAATTTAATGCCCCGACTGAGAATAGCATCTGGTCTCTCTTAACTTCGGCATCCTTGTCTCTCAAGTCGACTTCATTAAGCACAAATTCATAAGTTTCGCATCCTAAGCCCTCATGGATTATCTTATTGGTTACAAGGCGGTTGATGGTTTGCTCAAGCGGTTTCACGACAGAGCTGATGTATATTTTCGTTGACTCGGGTGCGGTTGAACCTCCGAGCGAGCCTTCTTTAGCAATCCCTATCCGGTACGGCGGCATCTTATATACCACAAGCACCTCTTCGCTCAGGCTATTCTTGTACCACTCGAATGAGCCCTCTTTCTGGGTCTGCTTCATGTCCAGCGGTGTCCATTCCATTGTTCCACCTTCTGGTGAATGCATGACTATCGTCTTGTGCGCATTCTCCGTTCGCTTTATCTCGACATCAAGAAAGTCCGATATCTGTTTGGCTGCATCCTTAGACCATTTTCCGGTAAGGGATACTATCGCGGCCGGCACGCCGTAGTTCTCGAAGAAGGCCAGGTTGTAGTCCCGAACGGCTATTAGCCCGAGAACAGAGCCGACAGACGGAAGTATGTTCGGCGCCCCATAATAATCGCTTCCGGAATAGTAGTTCCGATAGAATATCATCTCATTGGCTTTCTTTTCCGAATCGCTTTCCTTCAACGGCTTCCCATCTTCGCTGTTAAAATCCTCTTTCAGCCCGAACCGCTTAAACCACATCTTATCGTTGTTGCGTATCTGGCAGTATTTATCATGCGATTCATGCACTCGGATCGTTCTGGCCGGCACGTGCCACATGCCATTGATTATTTTATTGTCTCTGGATATTTCCCAGCCCCACCAGCCTATAACGCCCCAGTCTATGATGCTTCGCTCAAGCGTGCCCTCGAATGTCTCATCCCTGTCACCGCCGGACTCGCTTATGAAGTCCTCTATCTTCTTTTTCTCCGCCTCATTCTCTTTCTTGCCCTCGATTGGCTGTAGTGTCCAGCCTTGACCTATGACATCCTTAGCGATCTGCTTGACGCAGGCATCGAAATATGAGCAGTTATCCTGAAGCTTGAGAAGCGATGACACCTCGAATGGCAGTGGGATAAGCCCGTTATCAGTCAAATACTTTACTTCCCCTAGCTGCTTGCTCTTCGCATCCTTCGATTTCTTGACATCCTTCACATCCTTTTTGTCTGTCTTCTGCTTCGTGAATATCTGGTTTGCGGAATATACGCCCGCAGATGTCACAACCCAGCATTCCTTATAATCTTTATTCTCGCTTTCAGGCAGTGGGCTTTTTGGAACTGTAGCCGGTTGTTTTTGAGGCGGCAATCCAAATATATAATTTGTCTTTTCTTTCCACCAGTTCTGTATTTTTGAGGCTATCTCTTTCATTGTTATTCCTTTAGAAGTTTTCTATAATATTTAATTTCCTCAATCGAACTAGTTATTAAGCTATTACAACAATCTTTCACGAGTTCTTGAGAAAGCATATCATTACATTCAGGCTCAATATGATTTTCTACGTGTTGCTTAATAACAGCAACCCTCAAAAGCTTTTCTTGACAATAGCCTATTTGAGATTCAATCATTAATCTATCCATTTTATTTTTCTCTCCTGATTTTCTTCTATGCTGGAACTAATGAGCCCGTTTTAGTACCAAAAAAATCTTTTTTCATATCTTCCACGCATTCTAAATCAAACAAGTTATCATCATACAGACCAATGCTGCCATATCCAAGATATTTATAATCTGCCATTACTGATAATGTTTCATAAGAATCCATAGGTGTTTTAAGAGACCCAAAAAATTCTTTCATGAAATTATAAAGAATATTGATTGATACCTCATCTCTAATATCAAAAAAATAACCCTGAATTATGCCATCAATGTTAAAGAGGCATAACTGCCATTCGGCCACTTTTTCTTTGATACTAATTTTTTTCTTCAATTTCCTAATAAATCTTAATATGCTAAACTTGAGAATCCTTAATTTTAATAACATTCTATTTCTCCTACACTACCCAGCCTTCCCTCTCTTCCTGAACTCTCTCTATCTCTGGCTTTGGCTCAGGCTCAGGAGGCGGCTTGAAATCCTTGCCGTATATAAAACGGTTTCTCTTGTGTTCATTGAATCCCAGGGCTATCAGCCGCTTCCGCAGGTCATCTTCTGGCACTGATAGCGAATATGCGAAAGAACCAAGCGCCGCATGGCCATGCTTGGCAATCAGCTGCCTGGTCTTCTCGACAAGCGCAATATCATCCAGAATAATAGGAGTTCTCTCTCTCTTCTCCTGGCCTCTGTGATAGACTGAGCTGGGTCCGCTGCTTGCTCGGTTTTGAAATCCCCAATTAGCCAAAGCCAACCCGATAACGCAATCATCATGATAGCCCTCTGGAGCCTGATATCGAATGAGCCCGGATGAGGTCATCTCATATTCGAATATGACCATTTCGTTATATTGGATCGGTGCAATCTCTTTCTTAAGTATCGTTATTTTTTCTTGCTCAAGAGAAAGCATGAAGCTCTGGATTAACTTTTTTTTACTCTCGTTTGTGAATTTATACGGCCGCACATCCAACCCCATGTCAATCAAATCCTGATAAATCGGATCTCCCACTCCCGTGGCGTCAAGCCAAATTTGGGCATTATTATATTTCTTAGCTATGAATTTAATCCGTTCTCGCTGTATCTTCCAATCAATCTCATTGAATCTGTCCACATAAACCTGATTCCCGTCGTCGTCCATGACGCTTAGCACGGTATAATCTTGCAGTCGTGCTAAATCTACCCCCAGAACATAGCTTTTTCCAGGTATGGATTCGGCCGGTCTTGCCGTTGCACATTTATCGAGATTCCGGAATACAGTCGATGAGTCCTCAAGGAAATTGCCATATATCTCTTGCTCCTGTATTGACTTAGGGATTTCATCTATAAGCTCCTGCTTCTGCTTTTCTGTCAGATATGGATTATCATATGATGAGAACTGGAAGAACTCCTGGTCTTCCCTTTCCGGATCCGCTGCCCTCATGGCCAATTCATGAAATAAGCCCTTGCCTTTTGGCGTCCCTCCGATGTAGAAGTCGGGATTATAATCCAGAGTCATGGGCAAAATTGAATTGTAATACAGATATTCCTTTCTCAGGATGATTCCCGCCTCGTTCAGCATGATGAATTTATAGGCAAATCCCTCGATAAGCTCTGGTCTGTCCGCACTCCTCATGTCCAGTTTATGGCCGCATATCTCAAGTTCTTTCTTCTGCTGCCGCCATTTCCAATACTTCTGAGGCAGGTTCTTCAGCACGGGATAGAAATAACGCTCAATATATTTGTCGATATTTCCATTCACGGTATCGACCCAAAGACCAGGCGATACGCCATCCAGAAGATACTCAATCGCTCTGTTCGCATAGCCTTTAGTAAGCCCGAACCGCCTTCCTTTGGTTATGATTTTCTTCTTAGCATGTGAATCAAAGAAAATCTTCTGCTGATTGGAATGGTAGTAAATCGGAAGCTCCAGGTTCTTTCTTGCCTCTACTTGCATTAGTCTTCTGGCCTATCATCCTGTATGATTCGTTTGATTAATATTTCCTTGAGTGCATCACCAACATCGAACTTGTCTATAAACATCCCCAAATGCCGCCCTATCATCTCAAGAGTCTTTGTTTTGCTGTGAAGTTTAAATTCGATTCTTCCCTCCTTATAATTCGCTTTTATTGCTTCTATCGCTCTTGCCTTTTCTTCTGGAATTTTATCCATATCTTTGAATGTGACAAATCCTTTTGCTGTTGATGCATCCACATAATCTTTGATATTAGAAAAACCCAAATAAGCCAGTTCTTCTAATACTCTGTCTTGCGTGATTTCAGTCCTCTTTTCTCGTTCTTTTCTGACTTTCTCTATTTCTTTCAAAAGTCTAGTATTATCTAGTAATTGAAAAGCAATTTTATTTGGATATTTTGTTTTATATCCTGCCTTTTTTACGCATTCCGTAGCATTCAAATTTGGGCTTTTCAAATATTCATTAACAAAAGCCCTTTGGAGCTTAGTTAAAACATCCTTTTTCATTTCATCTCATCCAATTTCTTGAACATGCGGTTATGGTCTTCCCTGTTCTCATCCAATGTCTTATCTATATGTTCCAATGTCACAATATGTTTAGCTAATATCTCTCCTCTTTCTATGCACACATCGGCTTTACCTGGCTTACTGTTATTATTGTTCCCATTCCTTCTCCGTTGTATCCTGGGAATCGCCTCTCTCACTAGCCAGGCGGCTATTATTCCTATCGCTCCGATTCCTTCTGCTGGTATTGACATTTATTTCTCCTTACGAGTAATCTATTGCCCAGTCCCAAATATTATGCGTGCTATAATCTATATCCTTATCCCTAAGACCGTATGGATAATAGTTTAAATCTGGTTCATCATAATTAGGGACACGGCTATTCAGCTCATCAAGAGATTTCTTTATCTCTTCCAAAAGCTCTAGTTCCCGACTCTTTTTAGACATTTACTTCTCCTCTACTAGCTTTCTGAGCCTGACAATTTCATCCTTTAGTAATTCAGTCCACATGATATAACCTTTCGTAACAATCACGTTCCCATCTACAAATCCGACTATATCCACGTCCGGACCCGGGACAAGTACATCATATGGATAAAGCGCCGGATCGTACTGGCTGCAACTATTTAGGCTTATTAGGCTTACGATTAAGATTATACTGACGCAGACGTGCAGTATTCTCTGTCTCAAGTGCCTTGATAATCTTCCTTTTTTTGCTGGCATTTTTTTCTTTCCTGTAAATTTTAAATATCCCTTTCCCCATTTTTATAAGCTCGAGTAATAATTTTATGGCATCTTTCATGATCTTTTCAATTAATGAATTATTTTTAAAGGCTTTTTAACAAACCTATATGGATAAAAACAAATATCGAACATTTGCCATTCGATAATTCTCTTCCTGAATCTAAAAATAGGATAAACTGAGACAAAAAGATATATTGGCTCTCTCCATATTTTCAAACGGTAGAATATAAAATATTTTGTTTTTATAAGCTTTTTAACCAAGACTTTAATCGTTAAGCTCTTCATGGCGTCTCCTTATCTAAAAACGGATCGCAGATTTTAACATTGCTTCCTAAATTCTTTAGCGAATCCATTTTCACATAGGCATTCTTTCTTATGGCGTCTTTTAATGTTTTTGTTTCGAAGTCTCCACCGCCCGCAGCTATGAAAAAATTATCATCTATCATCATTCCGACATGCCTGGCTTTCCCATCATTTAAAAAAAATATCAGACAGCCAGCATAAGGCAATTCTACTTTATTGTTTTTATAAGTCAGATATAAATCATGAGCCGTGCAATCATATCCCCTTTTCTCTAATCCAATTGCTTGAAGTACCTCGTGGATTAATCCGTTGCAATCGAAACCAGCAAGGGGGTCATCACCACCGATCACATAAGGTATGCCAATCCACTGTTTAAGATACCAGACAGCTTGAGTGCGAAGATAGGACTGCCTTATAATATCGGAATTGGTAGGCATACATAGAAAATAAAATATAATAAACTATTTGTCAAGTACAAAAAAAGAGGGCAGGATTTTAAACCTACCCTTCTCAAAAAATAATAAATTATTTTTTTGCTTCTGATTCAACTAATCTTGGCATCGCATCAATGACAAAATACTTTAGAGCTTCTTTTCCTTCTTTTGACATTTTAGCTAACTGTAAGAGAATCATCGCATAACCGCTTTCTGCTTGCCTGAGTTTCGCATAAGTGTTTACTGCTGTTGTTGCAACTTTGATATCAGGAATCATGATTTTTCTCATACTCTGCTTGGAATCGAAATATTCATTGATAAGTTTCAAGCCGCCTAGCATCGCTTTCTGCATTTCATCGTTTGCCTCTGGTGCAAGACTGCCGAATCGCACATTCTCACCTTCAGCATCAGCATCATCAGATAGTTTTATCGTATATCCTTTCTCCAGTCTGCGCTCCCCATTAAAATACAATATTCCGACTTCATGTATTTTAAATGCTGATTCATGATACCATATATGAATATGAAGTCCTTTTTTGGTCCAGAAAATATGCCTTAAATCAAACGTAATCTTTTTAGTTATATCAATCTTTTTCATAACTAATCCTCTTTGCCCACCCCTAGCCCTTAACTCCTTGTCTTTAATACGCTTTTTCTTGTTTCAGTTTTGCTCCAAATAGCAATCCTACAATAAGGGTTAATACCGCAACGATGCTTTCTACTGGTATTCCCAAATGTGCAGTTGACTCGATAGCCACCAGAACAGCCGATATAACCGTGATCCAGAACTTTAAGTCTTTCCACTTCCCGGGCTGTGCGACTAGTGTTTTCAAATCCAGCTTTGCCTCAAAGAACAAATAAGTCAAGACTGCTCCGATTCCTGCCGATATTGCGACTGGGTCAAGGCTGATTCCGAATTCCTTCTGGAATACTGTCAGGATTGCTGCAATAATGGCAACAATAAAACCGATTGTCTTTCGTGAAATCATATGTTTCACCTCCTATTTATTTAAAATCATAATTCCGTTATCCTAATCTCTAGTCTTGGCCTCATCGAATAATGTTTTTTCGCAACAATTGCCACAAATTGATTATCGTTTTTATAGGCCAAGCTTTCTAAAGCATCAATAATTTTTATACAGTTGTCCAAGTCAGGCTTTTTGGTTGGCTTAATTACATGAAGTCTCATAAGCCTATGTTTCTTTTTGCTTGTCGATTTCGGGATTGTAAAGTACGCAATAAGTTCCAATGACAATGCTGTTTCCAGTGGCACAAAATCAGGATACTTGGCCACGAACAGCTCCTTGATATACGTCTCATAATTCACAGTCTCTTTCGGAGTATAAATCCCATGCTTAAACCATTTGGGACGCTGTTTCGCTTTCGGCTCTCCTGGGATGGTTAATGTTATTTCAGCCATTTCCTTTTCCCAAAAATATTTATATTCCGCGGATCCGTAAAATCCACCATTAGCCAAAACCAGGCTAAACCAAATAAAAGAATCAGGAAGGTCGTAATATTCATTGCTTGTTCCCCACCAATGCCTTCAATGCACGAAATTTCACCAATTCTGGGTGAACCTCACCCTGTGTCTGGTAGGCTCGACGTGCCTTGTAACAGTATCCGAACAATTCATTATATCTGATATAACTTCCTAATATTTCTGCTTGAAAGTGATTGGGTTCTCTATACATTTTCTTCCAATCGGCAATGCCCTTTCCATAACATCCGTCCCCGTTAGGAAAAATGTTTTTCCCATGTTTTACAAGTGCTTGCTGTAGGTCCTCTGGGCACGCCACATCGTGCACCTCCAAAATACAGTTTAATTTTTTAAGTTTACTGAAATGCTTAGCATCGGCAGATATAATTATTTGATTTTTATTCATTAAATTTCTCCTTTGAAATATTTTTGCCAATATTCCCGATTACCATTTGTTTTGTTATGACAAGAATGACAAAGAGTTATCAAATTCCAATCCTCGTTATTCTTTTTATCATAGTCTATATGATGAACAGCATGACATTTACCATTTTCATAAATTCCACATTCAGGTACTTGGCATTGATTGTTATCCCTTGATCTTATTCTTGATTTCAATTTATTATTAAATTCAATTCCATAAGGTTCAAACGAAATTCCTCCTCGCCAAGCGGGACTTTTTTCGCCTATTCTTTTTTTTCTTGCTTCGCTCATTTTTTCTCTTGTTTTTTCTGTTGGGTGTTTTCCTATATTTGCCTCAGCTACTTTTTTACTAACTTCAGGATTTTTCATAGGATTATTCTTACCTAATTTACTAATACTTAATCTTTTTCTTGTTTCAATAGAACGATAAATTCCCCAATTAGGATTATCTTTTCCTCGTTTTCCCCACATTGGATTTTTTTTACCAGAAACATCGGCATGGTTTTCGCTTATTTTCTGCTTCCAACTAGAAGAAAATTTTCTCCCCTTTAATGATTCACTTAAATTTCTACGCAGGATTTTAAACTTTTTCATTTGATATCTTATGGTTGCAGTACAACATCCACATGTTTTTGCTATTTGTCGTAAAGATAATTTATCAATCCAATATTTCTGATATAGCCAACTCTTATTTCTATGTAAAACATTCATCTTATTTTCCCGTTAAATCTTTAACATACCATTCATGGAAATCATATACCTCTTTAGATGAGCCATCTGTTTCATTCATAGGAATTATAAAAAATGTTTCTATGCTAGCAATATTTAATTCTTCGAGAATTCTCTGGTTTAATCTTGAATAGTATAAATAAAGTCCTTTATCAAAAATGGTTTTGAAACCTTGCTTATTTTGGAGGAAACAATAAAATTTTGCTCGTTCAGGATTTTTCACAGAACATTGGTCATGTATGCGGATGAAGGGGACTATGCCGAGGTCTTTGCATGCGGTAAGAAAGTATCGAAAATTATCCCAAAATGTTTCATTCCACACATCTAAATTAAATACCGGTGTATTCATTTCCCACATATCAAAACTATAAGGCTGAAACATATTTCCATCATGCGAATGTACTAAAAATATTTCAGTAGCATTTCCACCAGCTTTTTTAAGTTGTTTAAGAAAAGCTTTGATTAACTCAATCTCCATCTGGATTAATTCATATATTGAACACCCAAACCAAGGCGGTTTCGGCTCTTCTATAATTGGTTCTGGCTGTGGTTCGGGCTTATATGGAGAAATGTATTTAACATACACCCAAAGAATCCGTTCCCATAATCTCTCAAAGAATCTTTTGACATTTATTTTACACATTTTTTGCTCCTTTATTCTTTTTGAAATCTAACTAAACAATATTTGATGACACCAATCAGATGTAAAACCACCCAATTCTTTCATTCGTCTCTTAAAATACTCGCCAGCTTCACCTTGAATTAATGGGTCTCCTGGATAAGCAAGCGTCCATGTTCTGCATAGTTCTTCCTGGCCCATAGAATCAATTCTTGCTTTTATTTTTGGATTCATCTCTCACTCCTTTAGGCTGGTTCATGGTGTCAATGCCCAGTCATAGGGGAATTCCGTAACTCCCCGTGGTCATAGCCAAAAGCACCAATCCCCAGCCTTATTTTCATTTTTCTAATCACCTGCTATCATCCAGGAAAATATCCCAATCAATGCGACTGGTAGCCATAATGGGATAACAAAAACAGCAAAAAGTTCAACGCCGCTACCTTTTGCTGTATGATAAATAATCACTGCAAGTATGCAGCCTATAAGAACATAAGCTATAATTAGCCATATCCACCAAGCCATTAGGCCTCCTCTATCTTTCTAAAGATTTCAAATGATCCACCAAGTCTTTTGGCATATTTTTCTTCCGCACTATTAATTTTTTCTTACATGCGGCACAATTATCAGAACCATTGTCGTTTCCCTGTTTTAAACTAACGCTAGAAAATAGTCCCCATCTTCCGCAAAGTGATCTATTGTCTACAAAATAGTGCCATTTTTTTGCATTATACAACCACGTCCATCCTTCTCTAAACATCTTCCTCCTCCCTCTCTGGATATTCACCCACATATTCGTAATCATACTTAGTATCAGGATGTCCAGGATAGCCCACGCTCAAGTCTGCAATCTCATGCGGGTTTTCGTTATGTTCCTCGCAGAGTTCCTTCCACTCTTCCCAGTCATAAATCTTGTGCGTCTTGCCCATCTAATCCTCCATCTCATCTACCACTAAAATATAGCCATTGCCATCACAGCTAAGGCATTGCTCGGTCCCACCAGCACTTGCCCATTGACCAGAAGTCTGATTATAAAAGCCCTTGTCTACAATTCCATTGCCGTTGCAAATTGGGCATCGTTCAGCGTGTTGCCTGGGTCGTTTATCTTTACTCATCTAATCCTCCTCACTAGGCTTAACCTCAATCGTCGGGCTAGGCATATCCCTTGTCAGTATCATCTTCTCTCTTTCGTTCATGTCGGACTTAAATCCATTCATCAGCCGAATCAAGTGCTTTGTCTGTAAATATAGTTCAGGCTGGCTATCCAAAAGAATATTAAGCTGTTCCTGGATTGCGACCTGGTCAGCCTTTATTCCCTGATAATGATGAGGAAGAATCCAAAAATAGAACAGTGGGATGAGGATTAGGGCTGTTATTAGGCAGCCGACAAGGAAATATTTAATGTCTTTCATTTTCTAT
>Ga0307422_1001194_pt1 | contig 13715 bp, 14 predicted proteins | sample SalMarWE160290MG_FD_202153 | JGI IMG/M metagenome (GOLD analysis project Ga0307422, IMG submission 202153) | Salt marsh sediment microbial communities from the Plum Island Ecosystem LTER, Massachusetts, United States - WE1602-90 | ecosystem: Environmental > Aquatic > Marine > Intertidal zone >...
TTGAAAGCACTTTGAGCGTGCAGAGTTCTTCCATATTAGGGATTCATCAATATTCTTTTTTCGTAACATTTTAGCTCTTTGAAAACGACGACTGGCCATTGCTTACGGCCGAATAATGACCCTTGGTGAGACTAATGGGCATGGAGGTGTCTTTTTCCCCATCATACCCTCTAATAGGGGGCATCAGCGTGCTGCTTCAAACCATGCGCACAAGCAACTCGTCGTTGTCTTCTAGGGCATTTGTCCGTGTGCGCTCGTTTGAAGCGGCCTACCGACTCGTCTTTATTAGGGTATGATGGGGAAAAAGACACCTCCATGCCCATTCACCAGGTAGTTTCAAAGAGCTAAAATGTTACCTTTTTTCATTATTATTAATTCAATGTAGTAAATAGTACTATTTATCAGAAATCAAGAAGAATTGTATGGATTCAATTATCGGAAAGGAAGGGGCTGAAAAGATTGTTCATTTATCTTGTGCGTTTTGTTTTCGGGAAAATTTTTGACGGATTTCTCCTCGTATGATATATAACGCAACAAGGGAGGGATGTCCGAGTGGTTGAAGGAGGCGGTCTTGAAAACCGTTGAGCAGCAATGCTTCGTGGGTTCGAATCCTACTCCCTCCGCCAGGAAAGTAAGGAGGCTATTTTTATTGGTGGCGAACAGTAATTCTGCGTATGGGGAATTTGCGGAGAGATGGCCGAGATGGCTGAAGGCGCTCGCCTGCTAAGTGAGTGTAGGGTCAAAAGCTCTACCGAGGGTTCGAATCCCTCTCTCTCCGCCACAAGAATTGGCCTTTGTTGGAAGGTGGCACATGGATTAGAGCGATAATCGCTAGGAAAGGTACATTCAAAGAATTTTATGCCAGGTGGTTCCATCCCGCGTGTCGATCACAGCGATCCCCAATTCCCTCAGCTTCTCTCGTATCGCGTCTGCCCTTGCCCAATCCCTGAGTTCCCTCGCATCCCTTCTCTCCCTCAACAATTCCTCTACCTGTTGGTTTGATTGCGCCTCAGAGAGGTCCATCACCATCAGAACAGAGTTGATCCTGGCGAGTAGCTCTTCGATCTTTTCTCGATCGGATGGGGCTAATCCATGCGAATCAATGAGGCGGTTGACCTTACGGGTAAATCCGAAGAAAGCTGCCAGGGCTTGGGAAATATTTAGGTCCTCATCCATTGCCTCGCCAAAGCTTCGGATAAGATCGTAGATGAGCTGATTGATCTCGCCTGAAGCCGATCCCTTCTTGCAGGTGCGGAGCGCATGGATGAATCTATCCAGACGGGCGACCGTATTTCTCGCCATGGCCAGCTTTGCCCATGAAAAGTAGATTGCCCTTTTGTAGTGCGTCTGCATGAGCCAGTACCTGATATCCCTGCCGCGGTATCCCTTCCGGAGCACTTCCCTGAGTGCGACAGCCTTTGTCTCTCGTGGGTCAGGCGCTTGTTCCTCACGGATCAGCTCATTGTGAAGCCAGTAGTTTGCCAATGGCTTGCCTGTAATGGCCTCTGAAATGGCTATGTCGTTTTCGTGATGCGGGAAGATTAGATCGACGCCCCCGGTATGAATATCATAGGTTTCACCGAGGTATTTCATGGCTATTGCAGCGCATTCTATATGCCAGCTGGGACGCAGGTTGCCCCACTTGGTGGAGAAGAAAAGGCCTTTCTTGAGTTCATGGAGGGTGGACCTCTTGAGAAGCGTGAAATCCCTCGGGTTGTCCTTTTCGTACTGATCCAGGTCCACCGTTTTCCCTACCTTGATCTTGTCCAGGTTCAGCCTGGAAAGCTTGCCATAGTCCTGGAAACGGGAGATGTCGAAATAGACTGAGCGCAATCGTTCATAGGCGAAGCCCCGCTCTATGAGTTTTTCAGCGGTGTCTATCATCTCTCCCACGTGCTCGCTTGCCCTGGGATACTTGGCGGCCCGCTTGACATTGAGGGCGTCCATATCCTCGAGGAATTCCTGGTAATAGGTGTCGGTAAAGGCCTTTAGATCTTTCCCCGCGGCCTCTGCCCCCTGAATGGTTCGATCGTCCAGATCGGTGATATTGATGATATGGGTGACGTCAAAACCCTTATATTCGAGGTAGCGCCTCAGAATATCTGCGACCACGTATCTCCTGCACTCCGCGATATCTATTAATTTCGACACGGTAGGTCCACAGGAATAGATGGCGACCTCATTTTCCCTTATGGGGGTGAATTCATTAATTTGCCTACTGAGCGTGTTATAGAACCTGATGCCGGTCCTTTTTTTGTCGGTGAACAGGTTGGTGCTCAAGTATCGTTCCCCGCCGTCGGGACATATCACCACCACGACGCCTTCCTTCCTCTCGTAGGCCGCATTGAGCGCTGCAGCCATAGCTGCACCGGAACTCATGCCGACGAAGATGCCTTCCTCTTTGGCGAGCCTCCTGGCTACCTGGAAGGCCACCTCGTCATCGATATGAACGATACGGTCCAGGAGGGCTTTATCGAATATCTCAGGGCGATATGATTCCTTGAGATTTTTCATTCCCTGAATCTTGTGACCCAGATAGGGCTCAACCCCCACTGCCTCAATGTGGGGATTGTATTCCTTCAGCCTCCGTGAGAGCCCTACAGCAGTGCCAGTGGTGCCCATGGCAGCGACAACCGTAGTGACCTTTCCGCCTGTCTGTTCCCAGATTTCGACGGCAGTTCCACGATAATGGGCCATCCAGTTGCTCTCGTTGTTGAATTGGTCCGCGAGCCAGTATTTTTCCGGCTCCTGCCGAACGAGGTTGTAGGCATCTTCGATTGCGCCATCGGTGCCAAGACGAGACGGGGTGAACCTGAGTTCCGCTCCCAAAGCCGCGAGGATCTTTTTCCGTTCCTCACTCACCGAGTCCGACATAGTGAGTACGAGCCGGTAACCCTTGATTGCTGCAACCAGGGCTAGGCCGATACCGGTATTGCCGCTCGTGGCCTCCACAATTACCTTTTCCCTGGTTAACTGGCCCTTCTGCTCGGCATCCTCAATCATTGACAGCGCCACCCTGTCCTTGATAGAACCGCCCGGATTGAAGGACTCGAGCTTGGCATACACCGACACTGCAGGGTTCACGTTTAGACGCCTGATGGGCACGAGAGGCGTGTTTCCGATCACATCCAGGATATTGTCGTATTTTCCGCTCACTGTCTTCTAGCCCCTAGAAACCCCGCATAGTTGGGCAGTAATCTTTAATACAAACCTCATCGCATGGCAACCGTATTTCGCCGTTTATCATGAGACAATCAAGCACATTGATCGTTGGAGAGGGCGTGGTGGGTTGAGCGCCCAAATGGACAGTCATTAATACATATACCGCACTCCGGTCGCAACCGGCCTGAAGGAGGTTGGCGCCTTTAAAAGGGATTTCATCGAGCATCCTGTTTGCGGTTTGATATATGCGGTTCCCTTAATCAAAGACCTCATGAAGTGCCTCCTGATAGGCCCTATAGACCTCGCTGCCGAAGCAGACCAAGGTCACCTTTTGTAAAGATCGATCGGCCTCAAGAAAGGATTTTATTTCTCTCAGAGCAATGCGGACAGCCCTTTCCAGAGGAAAGCGGTAGGCGCCGGTGCTTATAGACGGAAAGGCCACTGTGGCAGCTCCGATCTCAACGGTTGCCCTTAGGGAATTTCGGTAACAGCTGGCGAGCAGGGTATCCTCATTCTTGTTCCCGCCGGTCCAGATCGGGCCCGCGGTGTGGATTACCCACCGAGCTGGTAGTCGGTAGCCCTTGGTGACACGGGCTTCCCCTGTGGGACAGCCGCCTATCAGCCTCGTTTCCTCGAGAAGCTCTGGGCCTGCTGCCCTGTGTATGGCCCCATCCACTCCCCCACCGCCCAACAGGGTGGTGTTAGCGGCGTTCACAATGGCATCGACGTCTATCTTGGTGATATTGCCCTCAATGATCTCTATCCGTTCCTTCAATTCTATGGCCATGTTACCCCTTCCGTACAGCACAATCGATGTCCATACACATAGGTGAAAGCGCGGGTGAAGTCAAGGACAAGAAAGAGAGGTGTTTATGGGATTGCCATGGGTTGAGGATTTGTTTACAATATATATATGTTGAAGATCGGGACATTGCAGTTGAGAAATTGGCTGGTTATGGCACCCATGTCAGGCAAGACCAATCTCCCCTTCCGCCTAATCGCAAAAGAGATGGGGGCTGGGTTGGTAAGCACCGAAATGATTAGCGCTACGGGGCTTTCCAGGGGACAGGCAAAGACCTATTCATATGTGGATACCCATCAAGATGAAAGGCCTGTCGCTGCGCAGTTATTTGGGAGCGAAGCGGACGTCATGGCAACATCCGCCCGGATTGTAGCAGAGAAGGGGATCGATGTGATAGATATCAACATGGGATGCCCCGCAAAGAAGGTCGTGAAGACTGGATCAGGGGCCGCCCTGATGCGAGATCCGCAGAAGACCGAAAAGATCCTTACTGCAGTGCGACGGTCTATCCCAGTGCCGTTGACCGTGAAGATAAGGGCCGGGTGGTCGCCACAGGAGGCGAATGCCCTTGAGGTCGCAAGGGTGATCGAGGGATGCGGTGCAGATGGGATCTGCGTCCATCCGCGGTTTGCCAGCCAGGGATTTTGCGGACAGGCTGATTGGACTTTGATCAGGAGGATGAAAGAAACACTGAAGATACCCGTTATCGGAAACGGGGACGTAAGCGCACCATCCTTGGCCTTACAGATGCGTTCTGAGACGAACTGTGACGGGGTTATGATAGGAAGGGCAGCACTGTCTAATCCCTGGATATTTAAACAAACCCTGGAGCTGGAGCAACAAGGGAGCTTTGCAACGCCTGGCCTCCACGACAGGCAGCGTCTGATCAGAAGGCACTATGAGCTTCTCATAGGATATATCGGCGAGAAGAGGGCTACCCAGCTCATGAGGGGCCTGTTGCTCCTTTACACGAAAGGCCTCCCGAACCGGGGATTCCTCAAAGGCCTGGTTTCGGAACTCGACGGGAAGGAGAGACTTCTCGCCACAGTACACGCGTACTTCAGGCGCATGCAGGAAGAGGGTTTATCGTGAAGGTTAGATTGGCCAAGAGTGCGGGATTCTGCATGGGAGTCAGAAGGGCTATGGAGATTGCCCTATCTGAGGCCAACAAGGGCGATGGAAAACTTTTCACTTACGGACCATTGATCCATAATCAGCAGGTCTTGGATTTGCTCCGATCAAAGGGCGTGGGCGTCAAGGAGAATATAGAGAAGCATGAGGAAGGGAGGATCATCATCAGGGCGCATGGTATTTCGCCAGTAGAGAGGGAAAGGATAAGAAGCTCCAATTTCAGGATAATAGATGCCACGTGCCCTCGTGTTGCAAAGGTGCAAACGATTATAAAGAAATACCACAACAGGGGGTATACGCCTGTCATATTTGGAGATGCCAGACATCCTGAGGTCATTGGATTGACGGGTTACGGAGGCGATGACAGTATCGTGATAAGTTCCCCGAGGGATGTGGAGAGGTTGCCTGAGGATGTCCCGCTGGTTGTGGTGTCGCAAACTACACAAAATGTGGACGATTACTGGGCCACCGTAAATGCCATCAAGAATCGTTACCCGGAGGCGGTAATCTTCGATACGATTTGCTATGAAACGTATAAACGGCAGAGGGAAGTGAGGGCCTTGGCATCGGAGGTGGATAGCATGGTGGTGGTCGGCGGCAACAACAGCGGCAACACGCGGCGGTTGTATGAAATTTCGAAATCCATGGGAATACCCACCTTTCATGTGGAGACCGAGAAGGAGCTGGAGAGCTCATGGTTTACCTCAACTGAAACTGTTGGTGTCACTGCTGGCGCCTCAACCCCCAACTGGATGATAAAAAAGGTGATAAAGAGAGCAAAAGCCATGGGCCAGAAAGGGCGATATTCCTTTGGGAATTTATTGGGCAGAGCCCTTCGGTTCCTCACGGTGATAACAATTCCTGAGTCCATCGGGGCATTCTCCCTGACCTATGCAGGTCTTGTACTCTCCACGGGCAGGGCACCGCTTATTTACCCCTTTCTTGCCCTGCTCTATGTCTACAGTATGCACGTGCTGAACCGATTTCTGGATAAGGAAGCCGGAACATACAACGATCCCGGTATAGCCCTTTTCTATACCGAGCATCGGGGTTTTCTCGTGACTACATCCCTGGCAACGATAGGCGCAGGACTTTTCCTCTCCATGTCGCTCGGTTTCTTCCAGGTTCTGCTTTTTCTCGCGCTCACCTTTTTGGGATTGGCATATAGCATACCGATCATACCGCTGAGATTAGGATACCTAGGGCGATACACGAAGATAAAGGATCTACCGGGGTCAAAGACGTTGGCGGAGGCCTTGGCGTGGGGAACCATAAGCTCGGTGCTCCCCTTGATTGGGTGGTCGAGGCCTTTATGGCCTGGGATTTTGGTATCCTTCCTGTTTGTATCCTCTATGTGTTACGTGCGGGCAGGACTGTTCGATATCCTCAACATACAAGGAGATTTGATCGTTGGCAAGGAGACACTCCCGATTGCGATGGGGGAAGGAAGGGCCTTAAGGCTCTTGTTTCTGGTGAACGCAATCGGTGCAGGCCTGCTGCTGATTACGGCTGCCACTGGTTTCGTTTCATCCCTGGGCTACCTCCTCATTATCTGTTTTCTGATCGCAGCGGCGTATATCGGGGCATACTGGAGGGAGTGGATAAAGGACGGGCCTTGCTTACAGGCTATTGTGGAGGGAAATCTCCTTTTTGCCGGTGTACTTGCCTTTGTGTGGAAAATGCCTTAGACGATGCCTTCCGTAAGTGTTATCATACCCACATTCAACCGATCCCGAAAGCTCATACGGGCTGTTCGGTCTGTCCTGAAGCAGACATTTCGTGACTTCGAGGTCATTGTCGTTGACGATGGATCGAGCGATGATACCTATCAGGCGATTACCCCCTATATACCGATGATACAGTACGTGAGGAAGGACGTGAACCAGGGGGTATCGGCTGCGCGCAACAGCGGCATTCGTCGAGCTTCTGCACCCTGGATTGCATTTCTCGATTCTGATGACTACTGGCTCGAGGATAAATTATCCATTCAGATGAAATATATCGAAGGCAATCCAGGCACCCTTGCCTGCCAGACCGAGGAGATGTGGATACGGGGTGGAAAGAGGGTCAACCCGAGGAGAAGGCATAAAAAACCATCGGGAGATATATTCGCCCAATCTTTAAAGCTATGCCTTGTGAGCCCATCCAGCGTGGCGCTGAAGAGATCCCTTCTCGATAAGATTGGGCTTTTCGATGAGGGACTTCCAGCTGCAGAGGACTACGATATGTGGTTGAGGATATCGTGCCGCTACCCCGTGCACCTTATCGAGAAGGAGCTCGTGGTCAAGGAGGGAGGGCACGATGACCAGTTGTCCCGTCGATTTGCGGGTATGGACCGATTCCGCATCTTGGCGATCGTGAAGTTGATGAAGAGCGGGATGCTTACCCAGGCGCAGCAGGGGGAAGCCATAGCAGAGCTATCGATAAAGTGCAGGATATACGGGGAGGGTTGTATGAAACGGGGAAGGAAACAGGAAGGCTCTTTCTATCTCTCCCTGCCTGAGCAAGTGGCGAAAGGAGAGGTGGTCTTCTCAGAGCTCATTCCACCTCACACATCTTGTTCTCCTCTTTTGATAACCTCAATGGCCTGATCGATAAGATGGGGAAGGGGTTCGACAGAAAGGCCCATGATCTCGACCCGCTCCTGGGTCAATGGAATCAATACCTTTAGGGCTTTGCTGGATCCGATGGCCTTTGACATCTCAGGCGTTACTTCACCCATCATGGCATCGGCAATGATAATAGCAAGTGGCCCAATAATGATGTCGGCCTCGAGGGCTGTTCTCACAATGGCGTTCTCGCCGGTGGCTCCTCGGTTTGCGCCTGCCTTCATCATCTGAGAGGTAGCTATAGAATTGGTGCCAAGGGCGAGTATTTCCATATCCTCGCCGAAGACATCCCGTAACCTCTTGATTATAGCACTACCTATTCCGCCGCCCTGGCCGTCCATAACTATTATTACGCTCAAAGGAGCCCCCTCTTTATGTAATTAGATTACAACTGAGGATAAAGCCTGTTAGATTTCAATAGGTTATCCGATTCCGGATGAATACATCGTGCACTCGTTCCCATGTGCTTCACCATACTGTGATGGTTTGCCAGATTTGAAGTATGTATATCCTATGGCGCCCGAAGGCATAACCTCGTGTGATCACTATACAACAGGCTTTTTAAATAGGAAACAACTTTTCCGGTTATAGGATGCGTATGGATATGTGGAGTATAGTCATATCGCTGGTGATAGGGTCGTATCTATTAGGCTCGATCCCTTTTGATCTTGCTCAGGCATAAGGATAATATTCAGAGGTTAACCAAGGGGAATGAGAGGAGATGGCACATCAAGGGAAATCACAAGAGTCGATCTATCAGACGATCGAGTTCCCCATCTGAATAAAATTCTACAATGATCCTTCCCTTTTGACCCCGTTTCGCGATGGTCACCTTCGTGCCCAATGATCGTTGAAGATCACTTGCCAGGGACTCAAGGTAGTGATTTCCTTCAACCTTCTGATCCTTGGGCTTGGTCTGGAGCTTCTTTGCCAGCGATTCCGTCTGCCGGACGGAGAGTGCCTTCTTGATAATAAGATCCCTGAGCGTGCGTTGTGCAGAAGGTGATTCGATGCTCACGAGAACCCGTGCATGGCCAGTTGTCAGCCGGTTATTTATAAGGTCCTGCTGAAGGGTTTGCGGAAGCCTCAAAAGCCTCAAAAGATTGGCAACAGTAGAGCGATCCTTGCCAATCCTTGTTGAGACCGCCTCCTGAGTGAGATTGAACCGTTTCATGAGTTCCTGGTAGGCTGATGCTTCCTCGATAGGATTGAGGTCTTTGCGCTGTAAATTCTCGACTAACGCCAATTCCAGGGCCTCGGAAGGTGAGACATCCCTTATCCACGCGGGAATCGTATCGAGCCCTGCTTTCTGGGCTGCCCTCCAGCGCCTCTCGCCCGCTATAAGCTGGAGGCCATCCTTTGTCCTGGACACGAGTATGGGCTGGATAACCCCTTTTTCCTTTATAGAGTTTGCCAATTCTGTTAAATCAGCGTCGCTGAAATCCTGTCGCGGTTGATAGGGATTCGGCGAGATAGATTCAATGGGACAGAGGAAAAACCCCCTCTCATCTTCCAGGACAGCCCCTTCTGGAATTAAGGCAGATAACCCTCTTCCAAGAGACTTACGTTTAGGCGCCACTATTTCCTCCTCGTACTATTATTTCCCTTGCGAGCTCGAGATAGCTCTGAGCCCCTTTCGATCGGATGTTATAAAGGATGGCCGGTTTACCGTAGCTTGATGCCTCGCTTAACGATACGTTTCGTGGAATCACCGCTTGGAACACAGAGTCTTTGAGATGGTGGCGTACCTCCTCCGCCACCTGATATGATAGATTGTTCCGCCGGTCGAACATGGTCAATAAAACTCCAAACATAGAAAGGGACGGATTAAGCCCCCTCTTGACTAACCTGATGGTGTTTAGTAACTGGGTAAGGCCCTCCATAGCAAGATATTCGCATTGAAGCGGAACGAGATAACAATCAGCAGCGGTAAGGGCATTCAGCGTAAGGAATCCAAGCGAGGGCGGGCAATCTATGAATATATAATCGTAGTGTTTTCTCAATCTGGATACAATAGTATGCAAGAGATATTCTTTGTTTTCGGTGGAAAACATCTCTACCTCAGCGCCATATAGATCGGGGTTTGCCCCGATGAGTTTAAGCATGGGAATCTCCGTATCGAGGATTACCTCCGTCTCAACCTCTTTGTCTAAGAGCAGGTCGTAAATGCTCGGGTTCAGACTTGAGGGGTTTATGCCTAGAGAGGTAGTGGCATTTCCTTGTGGATCACAATCAAGAAGAAGACACCGTTTCTCGGCCACAGCAATCGATGCAGAGAGATTAACGGCCGTTGTTGTTTTGCCAACGCCCCCTTTCTGATTCACGATGGATATTATTAATCCCATATCTCACAGTCTTTGCAGCGGGATTTACGTGCTCCTGAGAAACTGTTTCACGTGAAACAGTTCACGATTCATGACACTCGGTCCGTTGTTTTTTGTTGGATGCCTTTCCGGGTTCTCCTCTATACTCTCCTGCGCATCTTTTTTACGCAGCAGTGATGCCAACAAATCACCATAGTTGGTTCGGTGAAGAACATACACTGAAGAGAGAATATTCTCAAATCAAAAATATCACATATGGTGGCATTCCTAGCCTCGCACTGACAAGCACAAACACGCAAAGGATCTCCTCAACAGGATGATAGCCACCCTGATAGTGGCATGAGCACGGGTGCAAGATGGACAACAAAAAGTGCTGTTTGGGACAGCTAGCATAGAAGATGATTACCTCTTAGGTAGGTCCAAAAAATCCCAGATCACCCTCATTGAAGGAAGTGGCAAAGGATATGACCAAATTTTCACCCAGGCGAATCCATGATACTCTTGCCAAGGAAAATATCCTTCCCGAATGCAGGAAACCCGGAGCTTAAATAGTTATTTTCTCCACCGGCTCTCAACCATGTGAGCTACTTCTCTGCCCTATCGAATCAAAAAGATTTCGTGGAGCGTCCAGGAATGCCCCTTTCATCTCGGGTGATCGCCTCTTCAGGTACCTCGGACCGCCTGTTGCTTTTTCGCTTGACACCCAGTTCTTCATCCTCTAGATTAAAAGTCTACAGGAGTTGAGGAGCGGTATCCATTAATAAGCGTGGGAGAGGGAAACAGGGCCCGCATTCACATCTCACGGCAAAAGGGGGTATCGCCGAAGCGCGTTTTCGGCCTGTTGTGAAAGTGTGCTGGGACTGTGGAGAAAATCCTCAGGACTGTCACGGTCTGTACCGTGGAGCGCTCTCTTGGATGATATAAAGCTGGAGCGGTCTCCAGCTATTTTTTTGCTGTATATCAGAAATAAAAGGAGGTGTGAGATGTTTACTGGGTGTTATACGGCCCTTGTGACACCATTCAGGGATAACGAGGTGGATTTTGACGGGCTCGAGAAGCTACTAGAGTTTCAGATCTCCGGCGGTCTGAGCGGGATCCTCGCTGTGGGAACCACGGGCGAGAGCCCCACCCTGACGTGGGAAGAACACAACAAGATAATCGAGGCAGTGGCGGAGAGGTGCAAGGGAAGGTGCCAGAGCATCGCGGGAACAGGGAGCAACAGTACCCGGGAAACCCTTGAGAGCACCAAGCACGCCGCGGATGCAGGCGTCGATGCAGCCCTGCTTGTCGACCCCTACTACAACGGACCGAGCTCGCTGGAGATCCGCAAGGAATATGTTGCCCCTGTGGCAAAGGAGTTTCCGCAGATTCATATCATCCCCTACGTTATCCCGGGACGCACCGGCACACAGCTTTTTCCCGAGGACCTCGCCATGCTTCACCAGCAATACCCTAATGTGAGTGCTGTGAAAGAAGCAACTGGCGATATTGAAAACATGAAACGCACCCGTGAGTGCTGCGGCGAGGATTTCTTGATCCTCTCGGGCGATGATGACAAGACCTTTGGCATGATGACCGATCCGGCCATAAGGGCGAGCGGCGTCATTTCCGTGGCCTCTAACATCGCTCCCAAGGCGGTTCATGAGATGACAGAACGCCTTAATGAAGGGAACCGGGTCGAGGGTGAAAAGCTCCTGGATGCCCTGAAGCCCCTGTTTGGGATCGTGACGGTCAAGTCCCAGGAAGAAACTCCCTTTGGAACCGTACTGTGCCGTGGAAGAAATCCTCTTCCGGCCAAGACCCTTATGGCAATCCTCGGCATGCCTGTCGGACCATGCCGCCAACCTCTCGGCAAAATGACCGAGAAGGGAATCCATATCGTATTAGAGGCCGGCCGTACGGTGTGGAAAAACAACCCTGAAATCCTTGAGCCGATCGCCGAATTCTTCGGCGTGGATATCGAGGCCAGGCTCTATGACGAGTCGATCCTCTCGGGTCTGGTATACGAGCAATACTAGCGAACTATATCAGAGAGGGAGCTAAAATAGTTATGGAAGATCCCGATCTATTAAATGTTTACATCAAATTCTTAGGTGAACTTAGAAATAGATTTGGATGGAAAACGAGCGCCGTTATAATGCGATTAATCTTTCTCGCTCCCATTCCAGTCTCGGTTATCGGTTATTTCATGATCAAAACCGGGTATCAAAAAAGCTGGGTTGAGATCACACATTAATAGTGATAGATCTTCTATGTCTAGCATGGATAATATTACATTTCTTGATAATAGATAGAAAGTACAGGAAACTGAAGGAAATTAAACTTTAAAATAAAGCAAATTAGATATTTTCACATAATTATCACTATTATTCGCTGAATTTTCCGATGTGACAACGTTGCTACATCGCAGTCAGACTCAACATGAGTAAGATCGTACTCTTATTGTAAACTCTTCAAGAGTTGCTTTGCATCCATTATTCCCGCTACCGTTGTATATCTTCGATTTGCCCTCAAGACCGCAGCACTTTTTGTCGACCTTCGCGTGGATCAGGGTATCGAGCTCATCAAATTGGGCGCTCGGCGTATTACTGAAGCCCTTGATTTCGTAGAAGGCACGCACAGCGTGCTCGCAAGACAATACAAGAAGGAACGGCTCGGGTGGAATCTCTACTACGACACCCTGACCGCTATCGAGGACGCCCTCAAAAGGGGAGACCGCTTTGCGCAAGGGTTACGGAATAAGGCCCGAAGCATCATCGATGGGTGTATGTTAGGATCTAAGCAGGAAGTAAGCACCAGTTCTTCTTCAGGCAGGTGATTGAGAGATAGTATGGACGCGGTTTTCATCAATTTTTTGAAAAAAAGGTATATCAATGGATGTATTCACCGCTATCAACGAGAGGCGGGCATGTCGAAAATTCCTGCCCGAGCCAGTGAGCGAGGAGTCGATCGAGAAAATCCTTCCAGAAAACACCGCTTGCGCTCGTGTGCATCGGCAGGTAAGATGGCGAACCCCGACCGGTAGGTACCCAGAAAAGACGTGAAGGAGAAGGCCACCTCTATCCGCTGATCTTCTTGATGGGGAGTGAGATCACCTTTTTAATGAGGAAAAGGAAAGCGCTTCAGCCGCCACCTACCTACTTGGCCCAGCGAGGTTTTAGGCGGCTAGAAGCGCTTGGGGGGGAAATAAAAAACGAGCTACCGAAGAGGTTTTTTACGATCTGCTCATTTTTTTTAAAGATATCGAGTTACAAGGACATACGCAATCGGGTAACCTACTCAAATACTATGTAGATACGCCTAATCATGATCTGGGATAGCGTCCTATAGTGCTTTTTTCTTATCATAATAGGTGAAACCACCTATTTTTGAGCAACCCCTTCACCGAGAGCCCGGAATTGTGAAGCACATTCTATCCTGAAGGGTTGACTAATATAAACGAACTCACGTAGTTTATAGATACCATCAAAGATTTCTGGGCATAGCAGACGGTAACCCGCTAAACGGTAACCACCAGGAAGGAGCAGGGTATGAGCACGGTAATCCAAGGAGATACGTGGGTATGGGTGGTGGTGCAGGATCCAGGAGGAGATGAGCAGTTCCTGGGACAGCATGATGATGAAAAGGACATATCCTATATACCCATGTTTCTCGAAAAGGAGGATGCCTTGCAGTGCCTTAATCTCT
>Ga0307422_1001196_pt1 | contig 13714 bp, 14 predicted proteins | sample SalMarWE160290MG_FD_202153 | JGI IMG/M metagenome (GOLD analysis project Ga0307422, IMG submission 202153) | Salt marsh sediment microbial communities from the Plum Island Ecosystem LTER, Massachusetts, United States - WE1602-90 | ecosystem: Environmental > Aquatic > Marine > Intertidal zone >...
CCGCGGTCGGCGACCCCACGTATCCTCAGATCAACTGGGTGTGGTTCCGGCTGCTCGTGCAGACATTCCTCCGATCGATCGACGGGCCGTGGTCCGAAGACGAGATGCGGGCCGACCTGGCGACCCACGACCGGCTCGCCCGGAGCGGGGGATGGTTTGCCGACGGTGACACCCGGGCCTTCGACCACTACAACGGATGGGCGTTCCACCTCTTTCCCGTGTTGTGGTCACGCATGGCCGGCGCCGAGTCATTGGCTGCCGAGCGCGGCAACGTCGACCGCGACCGCCTCGACCGCTATTTGTCTGATGCGCTTGCCCTCATCGGCGCCGACGGAACACCGCTGGTGCAGGGGCGCAGTCTCGTGTACCGGTTCGCTGCGGCCGCTCCGTTCTGGGCCGGCGCCTTGTCGGCTGTCCCCTCACACCAGCCCGGAACACTCCGCCGCGCCGCGCTGGCCATCGTCTCCTCGTTCACCCGCAACGGGGTTCCAGCAGGCGACGGAACGCTGAGCCTGGGATGGCATGGCCCATGGCGGTCGCTCGCCCAGGCCTACTCCGGACCAGGTTCGCCATACTGGGCTGCCAAGGGTTTGCTCGGGGTGGCGCTGCCCGAAGATCACCCCGTCTGGACTGATGCCGAAGGCGTGCTTCCGATCGAGCGCGATGACTTCGTCTTCGCAGTGGAGGCCCCCGGGTGGATCGTGTCCGGCACACACGACGACGGCATCGCTCGGGTGGTCAATCACGGTACCGATCATGCGCGGGAAGGTGATCTGGTCGGCGACTCGCCTCTCTACGCCCGGCTGGGCTACTCCACCGCGACCTTCCCACTGCTGGACGACCACTCGTGGATCTCGCCGATCGACCAGTGCGTCGGCCTGGTGGACGCCCAAGGGCGCTCTACCCACCGCTCCGGCATGGTCACGACCGCGCTTGGGGTCGAATCCGCTCTGACGGGCCGGCTCGCGATCGCGGCATCCGTCGCGCAGGCGCACTGGCTGACACCGGCCGATTCCCAGATGCGCCACGGCTCCGGCTACGAGGGCTCCTCGAGCGTGGCCGGGGAGATACAGACAGTCTCGGTGGTGCGAGGACCGTGGGAGGTTCGGTGCGTGCGCATTGCCAACCTCACCGATGAGGGACGCATCGCCGCGACGCAGATTCGCATAGGTGGATGGGCCGTACCGGCAGGTGAGATCGTGATTGACTCCGGACAGGCCCGGATCCACGGCGGGGGCCTCATCAGCTTCGTCGCCTGCGACCTTCCCGAGGCCGCAATGAGCGTCGAGACGTTGGTCGGAGCCAGTCCCGTGTCGACGACCACGCAGGTCCCCATCGTCCACCTCCCCGTCCAGACCGGCCGATGGATCGCAGCGGTGATCGGGCTGGCGGGCGACCAGGTGTCGCTGCCGGCGCCGATCTCGCATGTCTCTGACGATGTTCTGGTCATCGAGTGGGGCGATGGCCGGACGACGATTCACCTCTCCGATTCTCTGACCGGCGCGACGACGGACCGCACCGGGAGATCCGGGCTCCGCCGGAGTCCAAATGCCAGCAAGGATGCTACTAAGGAGGCACAATGACGACCCGAACTCGAATGGGCGCGCTTTCGGCCGCCCTGGCCGTACTCGTATTGGCGCTCGCCGGGTGTGGCTCCTCGGCCGAGCCCTCCGCCACGGAGACGACGGCGCCGACGGAGACCACAGCCGCCACGGAGACCACAGCCGCCACGGAGACCACAGCCGCCACCGAGACGACTGCGGCGCCGGAGACGACTGCGGCCGAGCCGGTCACCATCACCATGTCGGCATGGAGCCTGAACACGACACCGGAGTTCCAGCTGCTCGCCGACCGGTTCCACGAGATCAACCCCAACGTGACGGTGGAGCTCAAGGAATACGACGCTGCGGAGTATGACACCCAGATCACCGCCGACCTCGCGGCAGGCGCGGCACCCGACCTGTATGTGCTGAAGAACCTGAGGAACTTCGCCATCTACCAGGAGGGTGGCCAGCTCGCGGACGTCAGCGACATCGTCGCCGACGTCGGCGCCGGCAATTCGGCGATCGACTTCTACACGGTCGATGGTGCCACCTACGCAGTCCCGTACCGGCAGGACACGTGGTTCCTCTACTACAACAAGGATCTCTTCGACCAGGCCGGGGTCGACTATCCGACCGGTGCCATCACCTGGGACGAGTACGCAGATCTGGCCGAACAGATCACCACCGGCCTCGGCGGCGACATCGTCGGGTCGTATGAGCACAGTTGGCAATCGACGCTGCAAGGCTTTGCCAATGCGCAGAGTCCGGGGGCCGACATCCTGAGCGGAATCTACGACTACATGGCGCCGTACTACGAGCGAGTGCTCGCCATGCAAGACAACGGCTCACAAACCGACTACGCCACGGTGACGACCAACAGCCTGACCTACCAGAGTCAGTTCGGCACCCAGAAGGCCGCCATGATGAACATGGGGTCGTGGTACGTTGCCACTCTCATCGCCCAGCAAGAGTCGGGCGACGCCGACGCGTTCGAGTGGGGCATCGCTCCGGCCCCGCAGCTCGACTCGTCGACGTTCGATCTCCCGGTGTCGTTCGGTGACCCGACCGGTCTCGGCATCAATCCGGCGATGGATCCCAGCAAGCTCGACGCCGCCAAGGCGTTCTTGGCTTTCATCGGCTCGGAGGATGCCGCCACCCTGCTCGCCGGCATCGGTATCAAGCCCGCCTACGTCTCCGATGCGGTGACCGCGGCCTACTTCGCGGGTGAGGGTGTTCCTCAGGACGACCTGTCGAAGTTCGCCTTCGGCACCCATGACACGCGGCCGGAGAACCCGGTCTCGTCGAACACGGCGGCCATCCAGACCATACTGAATGAAATGCACTCGGGCATCCTCACCGACAGCGTCAGCGTCACAGACGGGATCGCTGAGGCCGAGAGCCGAGTCGCATCCGAGGTGCTCAACTAGAAGGGTGGTGCTTGATCGCCGTTCACGCCCGCAACGCCCCGATTCGGCGCTGTGATGGAGCACGGCTTCGAGCCTGAATAGGAATTCTGCAGCACCCTCCTGAGAGGGCGACGGCACGCATCGCCCGGAGCAGATGGCGGTGGGCTGGTCTGGTTAACTCCTCCTTCCAGACCAGCCCACCGTGAAGCGAGCGACACATGGTGACGACTTCGAGACGACCAGCCCGGAAGCGGTCAGCGCTGCGCCGACACGCTACCCGAGTGGGATGGTCATTCATCCTTCCCAACTTCATCGGGTTCGGGCTGATCACCCTCCTGCCGGTGCTGGTGCTGTTCTACATGGCGTTCACAGAGTGGAGCGCCTTCGGATCACCCGAGTTCATCGGACTCGACAACTTCAAGCGTCTGATCGGGGACGGCGGCTTCCGGACTGCCCTGACAAACACCTTCTACTACAGCAGTGTCCACATACCGGTGACGCTCTTCACCTCCCTCGGGCTGGCGCTGCTCCTGAACACGAAGCTACGTGGAGTCACGTTCTTCCGGACCGCCGCCTTCTTTCCCTACATCACCTCGATCGTCGCCATCGCTGCGGTGTGGAACCAGCTCTTCAGCGCAGACGGCGTGATGAACCAGCTCGTCGGTCTGATCGGCATCAACCTGGACAAAGGATGGACGGCCAATTCGACGCTGGCGATGCCGGCCTTGATCCTCGTCAGTGTCTGGCGTGATACGGGCTTCTTCATGTTGCTGTACCTGGCCGGGCTGCAGACCGTTCCTCGAGTCTTGCACGAGGCCGCCTACACCGATGGTGCGACAACCGTACAACGATTCCGCTACGTGACCTGGCCGTGCCTGCGGCCGACCACGTTCTTCGTCACCGTGTACCTGACGATCCAAAGCCTGAAGGTGTTCGACCTCGTGCTGCTGCTCACCCGTGGTGGGCCGGGCCGATCAACTGTCGTGCTCTCCCAGTTCATCTACCAGAAGGGCATCGTCGAGTTCCAGTACGGCTACGCCTCGGCCGCGGCCATGGTGCTCTTCTTCCTCTCGCTCGGCATCACCATCATCCAGTTCCTCGTGAATCGGAGAACCGCGCCGTGACCTCGTCAACCGCACCAGCCAGCCAACGCACCAACCGGCCGGCGTCGTTGCATGATCGAAGCCCGCTCCGATCGGTCTACCGCGCCCTCGGCTACCTCGCTCTGCTGGCGGCGTCGGCGTTCGTTCTCCTGCCGTTCGTGTGGATGATCGTCGCGTCGCTCAAAGGCAACAATCAGGTTTTCACCGTTCCGATCGAGTGGATACCCAACCCGGTCAAGTGGGGCAACTACATCGAGATCTGGAAGAAGTCCCAGATGTTGCTGTGGACGCGCAACACGCTCTTCCTCGCCGTCGTGATCGCCTTCCTGCAGGTCTTCACCGGATCGTTCGCCGCCTACGGATTCTCGAAGATGCGTTTCCGGGGTCGCGACGCGCTCTTTCTCGCCTACGTATCGACCATCGCCGTGCCGTGGCAGGCCTACATGGTCCCGCAGTTCATCATCTTCTCGAAGGTCCACCTGACGAACACGTTGTGGGCAATGATCGCCCTGCAGGCGTTCGGAGCGTTCGGTGTCTTCCTGATGAAGCAGTACTTCGAGTCGATCCCCGACGAACTGGTCGAGGCGGCGCGTGTCGATGGCCTCAACGAGTACGGCATCTACCGACGGATCATGCTCCCGCTGGCGATTCCGGCCATCGCGGCATTGGCGCTGCTCACGTTCATCACCGTTTGGAACGACTACCTGGGTCCTCTGGTCTACCTGCGCAACCACGATATCTGGACCATCCAGATCGGTCTCAGCTCATTCATCAACCAGTACAACGCAGAGTACGCGCTCATCATGACCGGCTCGGTGCTCTCGGTCATCCCGATCGCCCTGATCTTCGGCTTCGGTCAGCGCTACTTCGTGGAGGGCGTCGCCGGCACGGGTCTCAAGGGGTAAGGGGTCATGAACGACGCAACCGCTTCCGCCTTCCGGTGGGTCTCATCGACGGCCTACATGGTGCTCATGACGAACGTGATCGTCGTATTGATCGCCCTGCCCGCCGTGCTGCTCTTCGTCACCACCGACATGGCCGACACCTGGCATGCGATGCTGCTCATCGCACCGTTTGCGGCGCCGGTCTCACTTGCCGCGTTTCGGGTGATCGCGGAGTTCACCGCCGATATGTCCGCTCCCGTCGTGCGGACATTCTTTCGGTCTGTCCGCGCCGACTTCCGCCGGGCGATCCTGGTCGGTCTCGTTTCCACCGCAGCAGGGGTCATACTCGTGGTGGATATCGGTGTTGTGTGGGGCACGCGATTCGGGGCACTCGCCATCCCGATCTTCGCGATGCTCATCCTGCTGCTGGTAGCAACCACGATGACCGTGCTCGTGGCCCTCTCGGTGGAACCCGAGGCACGGCTCGCCCTGGCATTCAGGGCGGCACTGGTGCTCTCGGTCCGTGACTGGTATCTGTCCGCGCTGTCACTGGCGACCCTGGCGATCCTCGCCTCCTTTGTGATCGCCCAGCCGGTGCTGGGCCTCGGGCTTGCGTGCACACCTGCGCTGTACATCGTCTGGGCGAATGCGCGCTTCTCGTTGCGAGCCGTGCTCCCCGACCCGGTGGTAGACCAGCCCGGCCGTGCGTCCTCCCGCGCAATGATTGGAGAACCTCGATGACATCCCCGCAGACCACCGTCCTGAGTGACGTCGAAGTCGCCGCAGCCATCGATCGGGCGCTTCATACCGTCGCCCGCAACATCGACGTCTTCGGTGATCTGTATCCGGACGACACGACACGGGACGGCGTCTACCCTCCCCGGTCCTGGCGGGGATTCCCCGACGGCGCCAACGTGGGCTGGACCACCGGCTTCTGGCCCGGGATGCTCTGGCTCGGCTACGAGCACACCGGGGATGGCCGGCTCGCCGCGGCAGCAAGACGGCACGTCGAGTCCTTCTCGCGGCGCCTGGCGGAGCGCATCGACATCGCCACCCACGACCTCGGATTCCTCTACACGCTGTCGTGTGTGGTAGCCGCTCGTCGTGGCGACAACGACCGGGCGAGACGGGCCGGGCTGGAGGCTGCCGACCGGCTGATGGACCGCTACCTGGCGCCGCCCGGCATCATCCAGGCATGGGGCTCACTCGAGGACCCGGCACAACGTGGTCGCACCATCATCGACAGTCTCATGAACACACCCCTGCTGCACTGGGCGAGCCAGGAGACCGGGCGGTCGACGTATGCGGAAGCGGCAGAACGTCACGTCGAGAGCCTCCAGGATCACATCGTGCGACCGGATGGATCAACGTTCCACACCTTCTTCTGGAACGCCGAGACCGGGGCGCCGGAGCGTGGTGGAACCGAGCAGGGCAACGCCGACGAGTCGTGTTGGGCGCGGGGTCAGGCGTGGGGGATCTATGGCTTCGCCATCAACCATCGCCTCACCGGCCGGCCGTCCTTTCTCGCCACGGCGAGGCGTTGCGCCGAGTATTTCGTCGCCCACCTCGACGCAGAAATGGTGCCCTACTGGGACCTGGCCTTCCACGACGGTTCCGGCGCGCCCAAGGACTCGTCGGCGGCCGCCATCGCCGCCGCGGGCCTGCTCGAGATCGACGCGCTCGACCCCGATCCGAAGTACCACGACCTCGCCCACCGGATCCTCGCCTCGCTGGCCCGAACCTACGCTCCCGCCGCGGAAGATGGCTCGAACGCGCTCCTCCTGCACGGGGTCTACGACGCGCCCAAAGGCATAGGCGTCGACGAGGGGACCCTGTGGGGCGACTACTTTTATCTGGAATCGTTGCTGCGCATCGCCAACCCGAACCGGGAATCGTTCTGGTGAGGTCCGACGGCGGCGCGACAGCACGCGTGCCTGACGGGGCCGCTCCTTCGCTAGCAGAAAGGTGAGAAGCATGAAGTACCACTGCAACCTCGAGGTGCGTGACGGGCTTGCCACGCTCTCGCACAATCCATGCGAGATCCTCGACTTCGCGTTGGTTCGCTTGTCGGCCGGCCGGCGCTACGAAGCCGAATCGGGCGATCGCGAAATGCTTGCGGTCGTGCTCGGCGGCAAGGCTGATATCGAGGTCGGAGATGCTTCGTTCCTCGCCGTCGGCGGCCGACCGAACGTGTTCGGCGGGAAGCCGCACTCGGTCTACATTCCGGCCGGGCAGGCTTTCTCCTTCACCGCGATCGGCAACGTCGAGATCGCGCTTCCCTCGGCGCCGAGCACGCTCGAGGTGGAGCCCTATCTCATCGCACCGGACTCGGTCGCGCAGGGGCGGTGGGGCGCTGCCAACTTCTCGCGCAACTACCACCAGATCCTCACCGAGGTGGCCCAACCCGACCTTCCCGCGGCGCGGCTGATCGTCGGCGAGACCTACACGCCGTCGGGCAACTGGTCGACCTATCCGCCGCACCGCCACGCCAATGAGGATCTGCCCCGCGAGGCAAAACACGAGGAGATGTACTACTTCCGGGTCAATCCGACCGACGGATTCGGGATCGCGCGAGTTGTAGACCTCGACGGCGATGAGGAGAACTTCACAGTGCGCGACCAGTCGATGCAGATGATGCCGGCGGGATATCACACCGTCGTGTCGGCGCCGGGCTACACCACGTACTACCTGTGGTTCCTCGCCGGTACCCATCGGACCCAGGGAAGCGTCGACGATCGGGATGTGGGCTGGGTTTCTCGTACCGTCCCGATGCTCCGTGAGCTCGGTCATTGAGGCAGCCGTGATCCTCGATCGCGCCAAGCTGGACGGATAGATCGCACTGGTGACCGGCGCCGCTCGTGGACTGGGCCGCGGCGTGGCGGTCGCTGTTGCCGCGGCGGGGCGCCGATGTCGCCCTCCTCGGGTGCGTCGACACGCGGATGAAGCCGCGCAGCGACAGAGACGGAGCGCCGAACATCGCAGGACCGGCAACCACCTCCTCGAGAATACGGCGGGCAGTCATCGTGATGAGCTGTCCGCCCGGTGTGTGTGGACCAGCACGTTGACGTCCCCCACTGCTTCGTCGCCGTCCGACCTGTAGTCCTCGCCGGCCTTGCCCTTGGGATGGTTGCCAGGCGGCGCGTAACCGTCGCATCGTGGCATGTCGAGTCCGTAACGTCATGCCGATCCGACCGCACCGATCGCCGAGCGGGCCCCGTCCAGGTCGGCGGTCGGCTCGTCGAAGCCGGGGAAGAAGAGCCCCAGCGCCAGGAGCAGGAGTGCGGGGAAGACCAGCCCGAAGAGGAGGGCGATCGGATCCCGCAGGAAGAGGCGCCCCTCGGTGCGGGTGAGTTTCATCGTCGCTGCCGTCAGTGTCCCTTCGCTTCCGTGTCGTTCGATGCGCCGTCCTGGGTGGTGAGGGCCAGGTAGGCGTCCTCCAGGCTGGCCTGCTCGATGCGCAGCTCCTCGGCAGAAAGCGGCGGCGAGAAACAGAAGGCGAGCAAGATCGTCGCAATAGCAGCCGAACCTAGCCCGAGCAGGAGACCTCGTTGGTGCCCCACGGTGGGGACGAGTCGTTCGCATTCCACCACCAGACGGCGGCAACAGCGGCCGCCGCGAGCAGGACCACCGCCGCCAGACCAGGCACCCATCGCATCACGATCGGAGGGTAGCGGTCGCTCCAGGTTCCTCCACGAAACGGGGACGGACCGCCCGCCACTCGTTATCCTGCCGTCTCCTGTGGGAATCATCGACATCCTCACCGCCGGCGCCCCTTCGTTCTCGTTCGAGTTCTTCCCGCCACGAGACGAGGAGGGCTTGAAGCGTCTACTCCAGACGATCGCCGAATTGCGTCCCTACCAACCCGGCTACGTGTCGGTCACCTACGGGGCGGGCGGATCGACCCGCCGGCTCACCGTCGACCTGGTGAAGAGGATCAAGGCCGAGACCGGCATCGAGACCGTGGCCCACGTCACCTGTGTGGGTGCCGGCCGGCGGGAGATCGCCGCAGTGCTCGACGAACTCGCCGAAGCGGGCATCGAGAACGTGCTGGCGTTGCGCGGCGATCCGCCCCGAGGGGAGACGAGCTTCACGCCGGTCGAAGGCGGATTCCTCCACGCCAGTGAGCTCGTGGCGTTCATCAAGGCCAACTACTCGTTCTCGGTCGCCGCGGCCTGCTACCCCGAGAAGCATCCCGAAGCGCCGAGCCTCCTGAGAGATCTGGCACACCTCAAAGAGAAGGTGGACGCCGGCGCAGAAGTGCTGGTGACCCAACTCTTCTTCGACAACGCCGCGTACTTCCGGTTCGTCGAACGAGCCCGCGAGATGGGCATCGAGGCCCCGATCATCGCCGGCATCATGCCGATCACGAGCCTGGCGCAGATCAAACGGTTCACCGCCATGTGCGGTGCGACGATCCCCGGAGATCTCCTCGAAGCTCTGGAAGCCACCGGCGGGGATCCGGAGAAGGTCACCGACATCGGAGTTGCCCGCGCCATCGCACAATCGCGAGGCCTTCTCGAAGGCGGCGCGCCCGGGATCCACTTCTACACCCTCAACCGCTCCAACGCCACGAGGCGGGTCATCGAAGCCATCCGACGGGGCTGAAGCCGCTCGCCGCGGCTCACCCCGCTCAGTCTCGCCGGAAGCGACGCACGTAGTAGCGCTCCCCGCGGTAGGCCACTTCCACGAGGCTGCCGTCCTCGACGAGATCATCGATGACCGACCAGGCAGCACCGGTTCGAGCGAGGAGCCGGTGGACGGCGGAGGCTCGCATGGGATGCACGGCGGCGATGCTCAGCAGGTCACGGCGGGGATCGCCACTGGAGGCGAAGGCGTCTCCCTCGTAGCCGACGAGGTACTCGACTTGGGAAACATGTTCCGACATGAGCTGATGCGCCCGGTTCACCGTCTTCTCGTCCGGGGCAGTGATGCCAGAGTATGGAGTGGGCCGGGTCGGGATCGCCAAGTACGCCTTGCCGATCGGTGTCTCACGGAGGAACGCACCGACGGCCGTTGCCGCCGCCGGCGAGTCGTTGATTCCAGCGACCAACATGGTCTCGGACACGATCTCGCCGTCGAAGTCGGCGGCGAACCGGCTGAGGCCGCCCATGACTGTGTCAAAGTCGAGGTCGGGATGTGGCCGGTTGATGCGGCGCCACGTGACATCGTCGCCGGCATCGACCTTGACCGACACCCAATCGGCTGTGGCGAGTGCTGCTCGAACATCGTCGCGCCACAACAGGGACCCGTTGGTGATGACGGCGATTCTCACGTCCAAAGGGCGAAGCAGCTCGATGGCTCGCCCGAGACCATCGTCGAGGGTGGGCTCACCGTCGGGGACGAAGGTCAAATAGTCGATGCGCTCTCCCCGGTCCCGGATCCGGCGAACCTGCGCCGCCACGACGTCGGCAACGTGCTCGGGTGGGTAGAACGCACGCCGGGTCACTGACCGATCGAGGGTGGGCCCGACCTGGCAGTACAGGCACGCGTATGAGCACACCTTCGGTGGGATGTTGTTGATTCCCACGCTGCGGCCGAGCCTCCGCGACGGCACCGGGCCGAAGACGATGGGAGTGGGCTGGCTGACATCGCGGCGTGTGCTCTCCTCAGGTCGGGCGCCGGCTCCGGCAAGGGAAGCGGGGGCGGCGTCGCCGCGGTCGGACCCGGGATCGTTCGTCATCGGTGGTCGATGCTCGAACCGGTTGTACATCGCATCGTCTTGCCTCTCAAATGTGCCCCGATTCGTCCATCAGCCTCACGTACCAATCCGGCACCGAGAACTCCGGTGTCCCGTAGTCGGCCTGATATGCCTTGATGTCGAGGACGGGAGTCTCGTCGAAGCAGTCGAGGCCCCTCACGGCGAGCCGGGCTCCCTCCCTTCCCAAGAACTGCACCAGGGTGAGCCCGACGGGGTTGGGTCGGGTGGGGGAATCGAGAGCGAAGACTCCGAGATGGGGGAGATCCTCGAGCGCGAAACCCCTCCGGACCAGGCGCCGAGGTCGCACCTGGAGAGGGCCTATCTGGCGGGGCTCGAGTTGATCGAAGTAGCAGACGAGGAACAGATGCGAGAAGCCGTCGATCCCCTCCAAGCCCGGAGCGAACTCCGCAAAGACCTCCACCTCACCGTCGATGTCGGGCTTCTCGGCCCGCACGTCGGCCTTGCTGGCCTGCGTGTGCACCACGCCGATGGGCGTCAAATCGATTGACATGGATCTCCCGGTGGCCGCGACAGAAAGCCCTGCGAGTTTATCGGGCTTCCTGAATGCCCCGAAGACCGACGCGAATGGCGGTGGGCACGGCGCCCAAGGCATCGAAGCGGAAACCAACGAATTCGGCCTTGGGCACGTAGTGTTGGCTGCGGCGAACCCAGGGGGGACCCATGCCGAGCGCAGCAGAGCAGAAGGAAGACCTGAAGGCATTCGCTCTCAGCATCGTGCGCGGCCAGACCAACGTCTACGTCAAAGAGCTGCTGCGCGAGCACGGCGTCCGCATCGGCGCCACCAAACAGGACTTCGACAAGAACCTCATCGAGGCGATCGACAACGACGTCATCACCCGCGAGGACTTACAGAAATGGCTCGACGAAGTGGAGGGCTGGGGCCAGCAGCACGTCTACGCCTATCGCCTCACCGCCGAACAGGAGCGGGCTTTCTCCACCGAAGCCGGTGCCCTTCAGAGGATCAAGGACGGCCGGCTCTTGGCCTACTGGCGCAAGCCCACTGCGATGACCACCAGTCTCACGTTCCCCGAGGACGAGCAGCTCCACCTCGTCTCGATCACGTTCGCCGACTCGCTCGTGGTCCAGTGGCACAAGGGGACGAAGTACTGGGTGCGCACGAAGGAAGAGGAGCAACACGACAAGCCCAACGAGTGGATCGAAGGCTTCGAGTACGAGTTCCGCGCCTACCGGGGCCGCTCGATGCGCGAGGTCATGCGCTTCGCCGTCCGCCCGTCGGCCGGTCTGGCGGCCCTCTTCATCCCCAAGCCGGTCAATTCGAAGGAGCACACCGACGCCTACACCGAGGCGAGAGCCACCCTGGGAAGGGTGCTCGACTTCCCAGCCCTCGAGAAGCGTCCTATGCGCCTCGCCGACGTCATCAAGAACCTCGACCAGGCCCTGACCTTCGACGCCCAAGCCCCCGAGGAGGTGAGGCCACAGTCGACACGGCTCAAGAGCGGCGTCGCCTACGTCGAGTTCGCCGGGGTATCGGAAGGCGTTTCCTACTTCGACTCCGCCGGCGTCAGGCGCGTCCGGGAGTCCCTGCGCAGCGAGGCCGACATCGCGGCGTTCAGCGGCACAGCCGGGACCTTCCGCTTCGGCAACCTCGGCCGCGTGCAGCTCTTCGCCGTCGACAACCGGATCAGGCTCTGGTCCAGCCTCACCGCCGACGGCGTGTGGCGGATCCTCGAGATGCTGACCCGCTACCAGGACCGGCAATGACACCCGACTGGGACCTGCTGGCGCGCGACCACCCCCAGGGCCTCGTCGACACGCTCAGAGCGGCATACGAGCAGGGCAGCATCTCGTTCACCGCCGCCGAGCTGGCCGACGCGGCGAGCACGCTCGACGAGACGTACGACGAGGACGAGGCGCTGGCTCTGATGCGGGCCGCCGGGCCGTGGCTCGAAGAGCGAACCCGGGCGCTCTCGCCCGACCCGGAGTTCCCGGACGAGGCGCCCCCGAGCATCCCGATCTTCACGTGGATCGGGCCACAACGAAGCCGCCTTGGCTGGCTCGTTCTCGTCCACGGGATGAACACGAGGGGAGATTGGCAGCAATACCTCGCCTTCGATGTCGGCAGGTGGTGCGGCACATCGGTCCCGACGTTCATCCACAAGTACGGGCGGATCATCGTGGGCGTCATCCTCCCGTGGCGACGCCGCAAGTTCGCGCGCGACCTGAAGAAGCGCCTCGTCGAACTGAGCAAGCAGGCCACAGAGGAGCGGCTACCCGAGGCGCCCGACGTGGTCGCCCACAGCTTCGGCACCTGGATGCTCGGCCACGTTCTCCTCGACCAGATGGCCCGGGGGGAGCCGTACGACGTCAAGGTGGGGCGGGTGATCCTGACGGGATCGATCCTGCGGCCGGACTTCCCGTGGGAGAGACTCCAGCAGGCCGGCCTCGTCGAAGACGTGCTCAACCACTACGCCACCAACGACCCGGTCGTGCCGTGGGCACACTGGACCATCGTCGACTCCGGGCCGTCGGGAAGGCGCGGCTTCGACCCACCCGCGACGCCCCACGATCATCTCGAAGTGATCAACGTGCAGGCGCTGCCCGAGGGGCATTCCGGCGCCCTGTCCGACGAGCAGCGCTACGGCAACTATTCCGCAACCTGGGTGCCGTTCCTCACCAATCCGCCGGGGGGAGCCGCCACGGGCGTCGAGGTGGAGATACCGGAGAAGAAGTGGCGCCAGGCATGGTGGCCGCTGCGAGGCACACTCCTGCCCACGGTTGCAGTGCCGCTGCTGGGGGTTCTCCTGGCGTGGGGATTGGCGGCACTGGGCCCGTCGCTCACGTCGCTGCGAGAGAGCTGGGCGGATGCTCTGGCGGGCACAGCCGGTGGGCTGGGTTTGGCCGCCGCCGGGCTGGTGGGACTGTTCGGACTGCACGCGCTGTGGCGCCGGATCACGAAGAGCGGATGAGGTAACGCCCTCGCGCCCGTTCGGCAGAGACGGCTGTCTCCCCGAAGGCCCACTCGCCACGGGAGGTGAGGTTCGGCGCCGGCGGAGGGTTGTCGAGTAACGTCGGCGGCGCCGAGAGGAGGCTTCACATG
>Ga0307422_1001199_pt1 | contig 13707 bp, 12 predicted proteins | sample SalMarWE160290MG_FD_202153 | JGI IMG/M metagenome (GOLD analysis project Ga0307422, IMG submission 202153) | Salt marsh sediment microbial communities from the Plum Island Ecosystem LTER, Massachusetts, United States - WE1602-90 | ecosystem: Environmental > Aquatic > Marine > Intertidal zone >...
AGGGGATGGTATGGTACTTAAGCTTTTTGTTAAAAGCATCTCCGGCTTTTACCGCGTCGGCTTCGCAGGCAAAAGGTTTCTTACTCAAATGCCAGAATTCCTTGATTTTGGTATCACATTCCTTCCGGATTGCTTTTACCAGGGTTGCGTATTCCTTGTCGTATGCTTTTTGGGAAAATACAATAAGCCAGCGCTGTTTTATGTCTGCATAGGTGGTCTCTATCTCCCGGTATGAATACCCTTTTTCTTCAGATGAAGTCATCTCGTCCTTTTTCGTCTTTTGGATCTCTTCCCTGGCTTCCTTTACGGTCTCGGGAACTCTGGTAACCCATTTGGTTTCCGATAACTCCGATAACCCGTCTTTGGTAAAAAGAGCACTATCGGCTACTATATACGGGAGTTTTTTCTTTTCAAATTGTTTCTTGTATTTCCTGACACTTTTTGCAAAACTTTTTTTATCGCTGTTGTTTCCACTTAAGACTTCAAGCCATACCGGTATACTGCTCCGGTAGGAACACATTAAGGAGAGCACTACCTGATTCAGGTCAGGATTTTTGTCCTTGGAATATCCTTTGGTGATTTTCACTACCTCCGGTGAGTCGTTTTCATCCTTATCATATTTGCCGTGCAGACTGAACGAGGTGGTATCAAGATGTACAAACCGGTGCTCAATTCCGTAGGTGGAAAGCGCCTGTGTGCTCAACATGTAGAATAATTCGGTTACTCCGTATTCATAGACTGCATCCAGAGCGGTACCCAGACTGTCATCGTGAAGGTCTTCTGCCTGTATGCCGTCTCCCAATAATATATCTACAGGCCTGGTGTTGTAGAAATCCGGAGTAAGGTATAGTGCCCTGTTACTGAACCCCATGGCGTTCAGGATCATCGCCTGTACTGCTTTCCCGACACTTACCTTTCGTTGGGGTTTGTGTATGATCCGGTCAATTGTTTCCGCGAGTTTTATTTCATTGCATACACCGGATACTATTCCCAGTTGCTGCATGATTTTGCTTTCATATTGTTCCATTGTTTACCTCCCATAATACGGGAGGATATCATAGCTGTTTACCGATTAATACTAGACAAATGTTAACTGGTTAATTGTTTTTTCCCTCTTTATAGGTGCGGAAAGTGGGTTTAACTATTTATGAATTAATAGGAAAGATTTCCAACGTCGTACAACTTATAGGATTCTTTCCGAAATCAATCACACAAAAAGCTCTCGCACCGGCAAATACCTTAACGCATTAGATAAAACTATGTTGATTTATTTTGGAAAGAATCTGTTGAAGGAAACCGCGTTCAGTTGCCGCTATGGAGATTCATTACGCATCGGCTTTCTATACAAGGTGTTTTCACTTTTCTGAGTACCAATTTCAACAACTGTTCATGCGCAACATGATGCGGACACTCGTATACCCTCGTGAAAATCCTTGAGAAATCCGGTTTTTCACTCCTGAAAGACATACCTCTCGCGCCAACACATACGCATTCCGAAACGAGGAGGATGATGTCTTTAAGAAACAACAAACGCGCTAACCCCCTTTACGTTTCACCCCGATTCCAGTGATACGGCGTTAACATTTCCCGGGCTGCCGACAGCTTGCCGCTCTACAGGCTCACTCAATCGCATGGGTTTTCCGCACTGGGGACACGGATACTCCTTGCGCTGATACTTGTCAGTGAGAGCTGTGACCTCGTAGCCATGCGGGAGAATATCCACATCAAATCCGAGATTCTTCCGGATAAGCTCTTTGCACACAGGCAAAAGCTTGTTCCGGACACAGTTCGCCAGGAACCCGAAATACCGGATCTTCACAAACCCGCTCGGCAAAACGTGGAGAAGAAATCGCTTTGCGAACACCTGCGCATCAAGCGTCAAGAGTTTGCGGACATTGTTGTCTTTTCGGTCTTCATACGAGAATACGACCGTGTTGTTCTCAAACGAAATAATCCGTTGATTTGAAATACCGACACGGTGAGTGTATTTCCCAAGATACTGAAAAACCTTCTCCGGCCCTGCAAACGGTGTTTTGAGATAGACCACCCAATCATGCAAACAAGATTGACGTAAAAGATGCTTGAAGGCCCGTGCGTTTTTCAACCCGCTTAAGGCCCCGCCGAACTTCAAAACGCCACGCTGATACAGTTTTTCCAGCTTGCGCAAGAATATTCCTCGAAATACAAGCGAAAGCTTTTTTACCGAAAGAAAAAACGTATCCGAGCTGGTTTTCCAGAACGTTTTATCGGCAGATAGCCCGCCACCCGGAAGGATGCAGTGGATGTGCGGATGAAAGGCAAGCTTCTGATCCCAGGTGTGCAAGACCGATATGCCGCCGATGCTCACGCCGAGATTTTTATCGCGCTTTGCGACAGCGGAGAGTGTTTTGTGGACACAATAAAACAATAAGTCGTAGATAATTTTTTTGTTGTACAACGCAACCGGCTTAAGCTCATCGGGTATTGTAAACACGGCGTGAAAGTACGGCACAGGAAGAATTTGCCGCAATTGAGCGCTCACCCACTGTAACCGCGCCAGGCTCTGACACTTGGGACAGTGCCGGTTGCGGCAGGAGTTATAGTGCACATCGGTGTGCCCGTACGAATCACAGACAAAGGCGTTGCCGCCGAGGGTTTCCGTCCTGCAATTGATAATGTCTGAAATAATCCTGCGCTCGTGAGAAGAAAGAAAATCCAGTTTATCTTCAACCTCAAGCGTTAGAAAGATATCCGCTACTTCAGGCATGTTTCACCTCTGTTTCATAAAGAGCGTCCAGCGGGCTTTTGGCCTGGTTCACATAGTTCTTCGCGACATGCATGTAGGCGGCAGTGGCCTTAAGGTTCCTGTGTCCAAGGAGAAATTGAATCACTCGGATGTTGACTCCGTCCTCCAATAAATGCGTCGCAAATGAATGACGCAGCATGTGGGGTGAGACTCGTTTCTTTATGCCGGCTTTTTGCGCGGTATCCTTTACAATGTGCTGTACCCACCTCATGCCCGGATGTTTAGAAATATCAGTGCCCGTAAAGAGATATGTCGTCGGCTTATCGAGACAGCTCCGCCAGTAGTTGCGCAGATACTGAAGCAATTTGTCAGACAAGGGAACCGCCCGGTCTTTCCCGCCCTTGCCTTGCCGGATCGTCAGCACCTTGCGCGTGCCGTCAATATCTTCTATCCGGATATTGACCAGCTCCGCTAGGCGGGCGCCTGTTGCATAGAGTGTGCTGATGATCGCTTTTTGTTTAGGGATGACAGCTGATTCGATTAACGAAAAGACTTCTTGTTTGTTTAATACGGCAGGCAGGACAAATCTTTTTTTTGAAAGGGGATGTGCTCGATGAGCCAGTTTTTCCTGAGCACGCGATTGTAGAAAAACCGTAAGGAACAGACTGATTGGTTGAACGTGCACCAGGACACGTCCCGTTTTACCAGATGGGACTGGTATTGGTAGATTTCTTCAGGTCCCAGAAGATCGGGTGACTTTTTGAAATACTTGACGAAGCGTTTCATGTGGTCGAGATAGAGAATGACTGTTCTGTCACTGTAGCCTCGGATGCGAAGCTCATTTTGCATACGCTCTTTTAGCTTACCCATAGTTTGCCTCCTTGAAATGGTAATTGATTTTACGTGACGGATTGTATAGTATAGTAAATAAGTTGCAATGGGAAGTTATTCACCGCGAAAGCGGTTTAGTTCAACATTGCCTGTGCGCTGCTTGCCAAAAGTCAGGGCATTCCCAGGATAATTGCGCGCCTGCGAAATCCTCGCTATGAAGAGTCTTATAAGCTGGCAGGTGTAACCACTATTGTAAGAGTGGCGGATCTGTTGATTAATCAAATAATTGTTGAAATAGAACAGCCCAGAGTAAGAAGTGTTATGTCTTTGAGCCGCGGCAGAGCTGAAATATACGCTATAAAAATTCCAGGTAAAGCCAAAAGTATCGGTATGAAGATTAAAGAAATTGTGCAGCATAAAAAATTCCCAAGTGACTGCGTGTTTATGGGTATATATAGGGAAGAGCAGGATGAGTTTTTTATCCCGCGCGGCGAGCATGAAATTAAAGCAGCGGATACCATATTTCTAATTTCAAAAAAGGAGTATATCGATATGGCAGTTGATTTATTGACTCAAGAAAAGTTCAGGTTGTGGCCCAAGTTGTCCAAAAAATAGTAAGTCCGTCAGACATTAATGATGCTCAATAAAAATTGCCTTGACAGTTATAATAAAAAGTTTTTAAATAAAAGTATATACTTGAGGAAATTGCAAAACTCAAAATATATTAAGTTAGTAAAATACTAATTCTTTATACCATAATAATTTAGCAATTTCCATTTTAGGTGCTTCTTGCAAAAATGTTATTTTTGCAAGAAGCTCACTTAATAAAACAAGGGGCTAATTATGAAAAAATGTTTTATGCTTTTACGTGTGGTTTTTTTTATTTTGTTGATAAATTTTTCTGTGTCCTTACTCCATTCGGATAATAATCTTACGGTCAATGGCGGCTTGATTCTCATGATTATTGCCAGCTCCAATTTCAGAGATGAGGAGCTACAGGTCCCCAAAAGGATTTTTGAAGAAAATGGTTATAAGGTAGCAATCGCTTCCACCACAAAATCCACGGTAACCGGAATGATGGGAGCACAGGTTACACCCGATCTCCTGATTAAAGATGTAAAAGTAGGCGATTATGTGGCTGTGGTTTTTGTAGGGGGAAACGGAGCTCAAGAGTATTATACCAATACTACCGCACATACTATTGCCAGGCAAGCTCATAACAAGGGAATGCTTATCTGTGCCATCTGCATTGCTCCCAATATTCTGGCTCATGCAGGAATTCTTAAAAATAAAAAAGCCACTTGTTTTAACTCGGAAATTCTTAAGGCAAAAGGAGCGATTTTTACAGGCAGTTCGGTAGAACGGGATGGAAACATTATTACGGCTAAAGGACCTCAGGCTGCGGGGGATTTTGCTCGTACGATAATTGCTGCTCTAAAACCATAGTCAGTGCCCCGAACCTTGCTTCGGGGCACTATAGATATTTCATTGATAGCTTCTGTTGAAAAATGGTGAAACAACTACACGCAGGCTTTTTACCAGTATTTTTAAATCAAAATAAAAAGACCAGTTTTTTCTATAAGACAGATCCAAAGATACCCATTTTTTAAAGCTTATGGTGTTTCTTCCGTAAATCTGGGGCAGGCCGGTAACTCCCGGCACGCATTCCAGTCTCAACATGTCGTGTGCTGAATAGGCTTTTACCTCATTTACCAAGTGCGGTCTGGGCCCTACCAGGCTCAAATCGCCTTTGAGCACGCTTATTAACTGAGGGAGCTCATCCATGCTGTATTTTCTGATTATTCTTCCCACGCGGGTTACGCGGGGATCGTTCTTTATTTTAAAAAGAGGTCCGTCCGTCCGTTCATTATATTTAAGCAGCTTCTGCTTCAATTTTTGGGCATTAAATATCATGGAGCGGAATTTATAGAATTTTATGATTTTACCGTTTATACCTACCCGCTTACTCAGATAAAAAATCGGCCCTCCGTCTTCCAGTTTTATGGCCAGAGCTATAAACAGGCTTAAGGGTAAGAAAAGGAAAAGTGAGAGCGCTACCAGTGTGAGATCGAGTATCCTTTTAAAGGTTATCTGCATCAGAGAATCCCGGTGTGTGGTTATATTATTGAAAACCGTAACATAGGTTGTTATGCCCAGCCAGAAGCTTTTTTTGGGAATTTTTTGAATCGAATCGATGAGCGAGTAGTCGATTGAATTGTTTTTGCAGTAGCGGACAAGGCTGGAGACTGTATTGTGCGGCAGCTGAGGTGAATTGGTAATAATAAGCTCACCTACATTCAAATTACAGAGCAGATCTTTAATTTGTTTATAGGAAATCTTTTTTGTCCGGTGCCGGCTGTCATGAAAGTACCACTGGCTGTTTTTTATCGCCAACACACCCAGATTGTTTTTGGAGATTTGGTTATATGGAAAAAGCGTATCCAATACCGGATAGTTTTTTTCATCGCCGATAATTATTATGTTTTTCTTCAGATAGCCAAGCTTGAGCAAATGTGATATCCAGCCTGCAGCCAAAAGATTAATCGCAATGAAACTTGCGATATTACAGATAAGGAGGACAAGAGAAATAAAAATATATCTTTCAAGCATTGGATCTTTTAAAAGTAAGGGATTAAACAGCAGAAACAAAAACACGCAGATGGGTATAAACAGGGTTGTGTACATTACATTCTTTAGAATGATGATCTTATTCGACAGCAGAAAGTAATGGTAATCGTATGAATAGAGGTCTTTCCAGGTGAGCAAAAAATAAAGGGCACAGCAGACCAGATGTATGACGAAAGGAAAGATGCAATATAATTCTTTGTGAGCATAATGTACTAAAAAATGATTCAAAACAGTATAGTAGATGATAGAGAAGACTATGCTGTGCACGATGAAATAGAAGAGAAATCTATAGAGCTTATGCAAGTTCATTATTACACCTATATTTAATTATACCCAAAAAGATAGTATTTTTCAAAAAAATATAAATTTTACTGAGGAAATTGCAAAACTCAAAATGTATTAAGTTAGTAAAATACTTATTCTTTATACCATAATAATTTAGCAATTTCCATTTTAGGAGCTTCTTGCAAAAATGTTATTTTTGCAAGAAGCTCTACTATATAAGCTTTTCGCAAAAATAAAATTCTTGTTTCATATCTAAAAAAAAGTTATGCTTGAAAGCATAAGCTATGCTTAAACATAATCTGAAACTTATTATAATCCTACAGCTCTTTTTATCTATATCGGTATTGGCACAGGAGAATCTGACTGTGGATCTGAGCCATCCCGTGTATCATATCTTAAAAATAGCCGAGATTAAGGGAGCGCTCACAGGTCTTACCAGAGCCAAACCCTATTCCAGAAGTGCTGTAATACGATACCTGGAAACCGCCTCCAAAAACCGGGAAAAACTGGATGCCCATGATCTTATGTTAATTGAAAGCTATCTGAATGAATTTAAAGGCCAAAAAAGCGGGCTGGAATACGGCAATCTGGCCATGCAGGGCGGTCTGGGGCTGTTTATGGCGGGAATTACCTTTGAATCCGATTACAGGCTGAATATAAATGATTTTTCCCACGTACATATGTTCAATGCCTTAAGATTATATATGAAAGGCGATATCAGCGACTTTTTTTCCTATTACGGCTGCTTTGGCGTTACCTACGACAAGGTGGAGCCGCAGTGTTTTTCGCCGTACAGTTTCAGTAAACAGTGGGACGGGTTTCATCTGGGATTCGGCGATCCCCGCTACAGTACGGATGGTATTGAGCCCATCCCCTATTTCAGTTTTGTTCTGGAAAACGAGCTTACAGCCCAGTTTTTTAACGATGATCTGACGGTGCGCTTTGCCCGCCTGCGCAGGGATTGGGGGGAAAGTGCGGGCAACCTGTACTTGTCGGAAAACGCGCGTCCTTTTGAAGGCGTGGAAATACATGCCCGCCTGGCTCCTGCTGTGAATATAGCATATAATGTCGGTTCTTTGGGAAACTGGCTTAAAGAAAACGAGCAAAGCAGCAGCAACCTCTCATTTCAGAAAATGCTTACGATTCAGATGCTTGAGTTTTTTCCATTTGACTGGTTCTATTTATCTGTGACCAGTGTGGCCATTTGGGGCAAACGCTTTGAGCTGGGGTATCTGAATCCACTTATGTACCCGGTCATGCACCAGAACCTGCACGGTAATTTCGATAATGTGGCTCAAATTATCAACTGCTCTTTTAACATCGCAGGGATTGCCCGGGCTTACGGATCTCTTTTTGTGGATGAAATGGAGTTTGTGAGTCCGCAAGAGCTGTTTTCGCGGCCCAGAAATATGTTTGCCGTTCAGCTGGGCGCTCAGATTCCCATTCCCGGTCTGCCCGCCACCCTCCTCACTCTGCAGTATACCAAGATCGAGCCCTTTGTCTACGCCCACTATCCGGAGGAGTATCTTCCCACTATGAGTGCAGATATAGTGGATGTGAGCTATACTCATGATAACGAAAACTTGGGCTATTATCTGCCGCCCAATTCGGATGAGTTTTTAATAAAAATTGAAACATTACTGTTTTACAACTTGTTTGTGGGGCTGAAATATCAGCTCATTCGCCACGGTACCAATGATTGGGATCTGCTGGCCGGTACTCCGGCCATTTACGGTGATGTGACCATCCCCTTTGATTATGAACAGGTGGATTCGTATCCCGATAAAAGCTTTCTTAACGACGGCATCTATGATTGGAACAATATTATTACGCTGCAAGCCACGTATAGTTTTCCTCAGTTTCCGTTAACTCTTACTTTAACCTATAGCTTTTGTTACACGACATGGGTGGCTAATGCCAGCGGCGTGAGCCCGCCGGATGATGTTATAAAAAATATAATTTCTGTAAAACTAAAGATTTTTTAAAAATATGTCTTGTATCGGCAAAGAGTATACTCTTAATATAATGAGATGAATATCTTGATTACCGCACCCTCTTTGCAGGAAAAGGGTGGTGTAGGACGTTATTATAAATCCATCCTGCCCTATCTTAGGTAAGAGCGAAAATATGACATTTCCGTTTTTTGATGATATAAGGTTTGTCTTTGCTTCGGAAATAAAGGCCTTTAACGCATTACCCGGTTTTAAGCCGGTAATCACCATAAATTCCGGGGGATTGGATTCAAGCCTGGTAAACGCTTTGGCCGGGGGGAAAAAGCCGGATTTCCACTATCATCGGAATCGGCACAACATTAAATAAAGATAAATATAATAAGTAGAGCTTCTTGCAAAAATAACATTTTTGCAAGAAGCTCCTAAAATGGAAATTGCTAAATTATTATGGTATAACGAATAAGTATTTTACTAACTTAATATATTTTGAGTTTTGCAATTTCCTCAGTAAAAAGAGATTTATGTGTATTAAAGATAGAAATACTCACTTTGAATAGTCAATTGAAAGCCATTTATCATAAAGGTTTTTATATGCCGCATCGGATGTAAATCCGTATTTCATATGACATCCGATAAAAAAAATGCCGCGCTCCTCGGAGCCTTCAAAACCCCATGAATATGTTTCAACCAGAACCGCCAGACGGTCTTCAAAAGGGCTCTTGTAAATATTAATGAAACCGGCTTTTTCCGTAATAGACGCATTAAAAGTCTCGACTATAACTTTTCCTTGAATCTTAGCCGATTCCCCGTACCCCGTTATTTTTAACATAACAATTTTACTCCCGCTCAATCCTTCCCCTCCCATAGGCGCCGGTTCAACTAATTTATCCTGCATAATTTTACCGTTTTTTACTATCAGCGGGCAAAAAACAGCAGCAGTCTTCTCGTCAGTAAAAGGCACATCTCCGGCATAAGAGTCTTGGCTGAAAATGATACCGTAGTCTTTTACTTTGGTCCTGCTCTGCTCAAACCACTCTTCTTCAGTCTGCTCGTGGTAAGAATCATCACCATAAGGTTTTGCATATGATGTCTCAAAAACAATCTTATCATCTACCAGATCGAACACGATAAATCCGCGAGCAGTGCCCGGCATAGCGTCAATAGAAACATATTCTTCATAAGCGATCTTTCCGTTATGTGACCATCCTAAAACCGCATATTCGTATGTGCCTTCTTTAATCCGATCAACACCGTTATCCGACCAGGAAATACCAATAAAAATACTTTTCTTTTCATCTTTTCAAACCTCATTTCACTTTTTTGGTATGAATATTTTAATGATAGATAAACACCTAATTTTACACAAGTATTTTATGCTTGTTTTTTAAAATTAGAATGTTGTAAAAAATCGACGACTTTAACATTTTTTATGGTTTCCTTCACAACTTTTATTTTATTAATATCACCTATACCTAAACCCCTCTTAGAAGCTATTCGCGTCGTTGCTATATCTAATGGGTCCATATTGATAATAGCACAAGCCACTTTGTGGTATCTGTTTTTTTGCCCGCCGGGAACAATGCCTGAGAAATTTTTAATCGCACCTGTATACCACATTAAATCATGGGTTTTTAATTCCGGTAAACTAATAACAACATCCGCGTCTAAAAGTGATTTTGATACGAGAATTTTTTTTAAGAACTCCCCTTGCGCAAATGATGCTTTAATCCATTCTTCCGCATCAAAACTTATACATTGAGCAGCAATTTCTTCACTTTATTCTCCTTTCACGTTTAACTTATAGCATATTTCGGACTTTTTCTGAATTAAATTATTTTACCTTCCTTATATTAGCCTCAGTGGGAAATTGTTTATTTTCCTCAAAATGAATTGCAGAGAAACAAAACTTTAGTTATCATTTATAAGCCTGGGTATCATGATATCATGAGGAGGGTTCAATGAAAAAAACCTTAGTATTATTAGCTTTATGTATTTTTACTTTTGCCCTGTTTTGGGCGGATGCGGAGACCTACACCTACAAAAGCGATGAGTTCGGCATATTTATCATCGGCTGGTCAAAAGCGGGCAATCTTGCCTACGGCAGGATAACCAGCGACTGCGGCAACTATGGTCCCTGCAAGCAGTTAAGCGTGGTGATTATGGATATGGTCGAAGATAAACTCATCTGGAATCACACCACAGGACCGGACGGCGGGATTTCAGGCAATGTCTATGAAAGCTTTGCTCAATTCTGGAGCGGAGAGTATACGATAATTGCGGGAGCTTTATCTGAGAAGGGAATTCAGTCTAACTGTTCGGAGTGCCGTATAATCGATACAAACAGCCTGCAGGCACAGTACGAGATGACGGTGAAAGTGGTTGAAGAAGAAGATCCGGAAACGCCGGGTTTCAGTAAAACTTCTATTTATGTGTTTGACAGTAAAGGGAGAAAAAAAAGGGTTTCCCAAGACGCCGGTTCCTCACCGACCAGCAGGACGGTGCTGGGCTTTGTAAAAAGTCCTTTTGAAAAGCGGATCGCGCTGCTGGTGCGCACCGACTACTCCGGGCCGGAGATGGGGAGTAGTTCCTATGCTTTTATCGGATGTCATCTGACGTACGGATTTAAATAAATTTAGTGAAATTACAACTTATAAAGACTATAGAAGTAGAGGCGACCAGGCCGTTTAATTTTGACGCGACATTTCATAAACCCGACCATTTCACCTCCGGTGATAATTACTGGGAACCCGGAATACGCTGGCAGACAATGTGTTGGAGAGGCAAACAGCTGGGACTAAAAATTACAAATAACAGCACAGCAAACAGACCTGGTATTCTAGTTAATATTTATTATAACAAGCCGCTTGCTGAAGATTTTATCAATTCCTGTGTAAATGAAATTACACATCGCTTTAACCTTGACCTCGATTTAAGTGATTTTAACAGGATCTTTTGTAATGAAAAGATTTTAGGACCAATTATCAGGCAATGGAAGGGCATGCGCCCGGGCCATCCGGGTTCATTATATGAATATATTATAATCGGTATCCTCCTGCAAAACGCAACAATCAGGCGTTCAATTAACATGTTTCAGTCACTTCTCGAACAATACGGAAAGCTGATTGAGTTTGATAATAAAAAGTTGTGGTGTTTCTGGCCCCCCGGAAAACTCAAAAAAGTAAGCCAAGAAAACTTGAGGGCTTTGAAACTCGGCTACCGGGCAAAATCAATTAAATGCATAGATGATTATTTTGCTGATAATAAGATTGACGAATTTGAACTCCGTCAAAAAACCATAGCCGTGCAAAGAAGCGAGCTGCTGAAATTATACGGAGTGGGCCCGGCCACGGCCTGGTACTTATTGTTTGATGTTTTCCATAATTGGGCTTTTTTTGATCATATATCTCCGTGGGAACAAAAGATTTATTCAAAATTATTTTTCAACCGCAATCCTGCAAATCCTGTGCCCGCTGAAAAGCTGCTGCAATACTTTGAAAGATACGGGGAATATAAACAATTAGCCGTTCATTATATCTGGGAAGATTTATGGTGGAAAAGAAAGAATGAACACATACCCTGGCTGGAAGAGCTTATACGAATCTGATAGAAAGACTGATATGTGGTAGTGTTATAATTGAAGAAAGGAGAGACGGATAATGAAAAAACTACTTATAATCCTGCTGATTGTGGCCGGTTTAATGGGCTGTAAATCAGCGATTGTGATATCGGAGCAGGATGATGATTTTGATACCGTAACCATCATTTTCGCCGCGGAAAATCCGAAGGGAACCGCGCCCATCACCGCCAGCAGCGGAGCCCTGCTGGGCTCTTTCAAGCGGGTCGTTGTTAATAAGTACGAAGAGATGTATACCGAAGACCGGGCAATGGAGGTGTATGATACCTCACATAAGGCAAAGTACTTTATCAGCGGTGAGCTGGTGCAAGGCCATTCCGGTTTTGTTATTAAAGATGTACAAAACAAGGTCAGCGGTTATCTGCTTTTTAAGTTTGATAAAAAAGAGCCGTATTTTGAGGTTAAGCTGTTTGACGACACTGCGGTGTACGTCTTTGGTATCGATAAGAACGGAACAAAGTATTTAATGGCCGGTGACGAGCTGGTGTATGTGAAATGGGAGAAAAATCAAAACAAGGATTCAACCAGACTGGAGTATAATCAGCGGTCCGCTTTTAAGAAAAGCTATTATGAACAGCACCCTGAAGATGCGCTGATCTTTGCCGCCGTTTTTTATCTGCTGGCGGATATTACCTACAACAAGACGTTTATCTATTCGATGTAAGAGGGCTTATTGACATCTTAAATTTATGGAATTATAATTTTTAAAAAGCAGATGAGTGGAGAAACCGTTTCAATTAATAATCAATCGGATAAGCTAAATATAATTTCCGCGATTATATCGTTCGCTGTGGCCGCAGTGCCCATTGTCGCAGGATTTCAACTCTTAAGTTATTATGTATTTGGCGGTTTTAAATCATCTTATCATGCAAGTATAGTGGTATTATTCGGTTTTATTATGCTGCTTGTGTATATTACTGCGTATACCATGGGTCTTATAATGAGTATAATTATCGGTTTGGTGCATATTGCGCAAAAACAAAAACACGGCTGGTATTTATTGTGCGTACCGGGTGCTTTAGTTTTTTTAATAATCATTTTTAACCTGATTTTGCAATATAATTCTCTGGTGTTATTAATTGTATTAATACTTATTACTGCGGCAGTTTATTTTTATTTATGGTATTATTTTTCTAAAATGACAGGATTATTTAAAAGCATACTCAAGATTTTTGCGATAATAGCGACAATAATAATTTTGATTACAATTATTTGTTTTATTCAAGAAATGGTATATGATTCCATGCAGGCATAAGCAGCAATAGAGCAGCATTATAATAGAAGAATTATGGGATTCCGATATATATGTGTTAAATACCGGGGAAATTGATATTACAATAATTTTTGGCTGAAGCCTTTTATTCTCTTTTCGTAACTATTCAGCAATTAATCAAGCCCAAAACATTATTATTTTGTAAAGCCGCATAGAGCGCCTTAAAAGCAGAGTTTTCTTGCTTTCTAACAGTAGAGATATAGCTTCTTACTAAACAGAAGATTATATTCTTTACTCTGTTTTGGGCGACCTTTTTTTCAGGATGTATTTTTAATCCAGCATTTAATATTCGATACATTCTTATACGATAGTACTTTATTCGTTCTTTAGTGAACTTCCCGTATTTTTCTTTTTCTTCCTTGGCATCCAATAGGCATTT
>Ga0307422_1001201_pt1 | contig 13688 bp, 14 predicted proteins | sample SalMarWE160290MG_FD_202153 | JGI IMG/M metagenome (GOLD analysis project Ga0307422, IMG submission 202153) | Salt marsh sediment microbial communities from the Plum Island Ecosystem LTER, Massachusetts, United States - WE1602-90 | ecosystem: Environmental > Aquatic > Marine > Intertidal zone >...
CACCAGTTCGGGTTGCTTGGCAGCAGTGGACATCTCGGCAATACTTAGCGAGGAAGTATTGGTAGCAAAGACGGTGTCCGGAGGACATAGAGCCGTCACCTCTTTAAGAACGCTCTTCTTCAAGTCCATGATTTCCGGCACGGCCTCGATAATAAAATCAGCATCTTTCATTGCTTCTTTTAGGTCGACGAGAAATGTAAGCTTGCTCATGTACTCTTTTTTAGCCTGCTCGGTCATTCTGCCGCGGCTGATTCGCTTATCATACATGGCAGTGATAGTCTGGCGGCCTTTTTCCAGGAACCGCTCCTCGATATCCCGTATTTTAACGTTATACCCAGCCTCCCCGGCCAGGGCGGCTATCTGCGCTCCCATCGCTCCCGCGCCGATTACAACGACGTTCTTAATCTTTCTCATGGCAACAGCCCCTTTCCGTCCTTGATATTCCGGATGTATTCAATTTTCTATTTTACCGGCTCGAAAGCATAAAATACTCTATCACTGACTTTGGTCTCTTTTTTAACCTCAAACGGATGAGAGGGAACACTGAAAGTAACGAATTTTACCTCATCGCCTTCCTTAAGCTCACCTTCCTTACAATGAATAATCCTCCCCAGCAGGTGCTTTAGAGGTCCCTTATCGCCAAAGGTAAGCCAGGCTAGTATAAGCGGCGATTCAAAGCCGAGAGGGGCACCTGCCTGGGTCTCGGTTAAGGTCACTACCTTAGCCCTTTTGGGCAATTCCACCCACTCCAGCTCATCCGACCAGCACTTAGGACAGATGACCTGTGGCGGAAACATGATATATCCGCACTTTTTACACTTTGTGGTGGTGAATTTACCTGCCCTCAAATTATCGTAAAAGGGGTAAATCCGGTTAAACTCCGGCGCTTCGAAAGGCCAGATATCCATTTCTCCTATATACTGCCCGTCCAGGGCCGGCGTTCCTACTATTTCAGCTTTCTGTAAATCAGCCATTTTTTATCTCCTTATGTAAAACTATTGTATTTTTCTTATTTAACCGGCTCTTTGCCGTATATGACAACGGTATGCTGGGCACAAGTGCCACTAAGATTGTGCGTAAGGCCAAAGGCAGCGTCCTTTACTTGGTGAATTGCCCTGCCCTGAAGTTGCTTGCATACTTCTATCGCCTGGCGAGCACCGGAGGCTCCGAAGGGATGCCCATAAACCAGCAGTCCACCATCGGTATTGGTAGGGGTAGTGCCGTTAAGTCCTATTTCTCCGGAAGCAACGAAAGCACCACCTTCGCCTTTCTTACAGAAACCAAGCTCCTCCAACTCGATAATTTCAGAAATGGTGAAGCAATCATGCGTTTCGGCGATGTCAATATCTTTAGGAGTTAGCTTGGCGTTTTTAAAAGCCACCTCACCCGCCTTTTTTAGGTGCGGCCACTCGGCAAGCGTATCGCCAGGCCAACCGGCGGACATACTGTGGGTGGCATGCTGTCCCGTGCCGCGCAGGTATACCAGCGGACGGTCGCTCATTGCTTTAGCACGTTCTTCCGAGGCTATAACAACGGCTGAAGCGCCATCCGAGAGCGGGCAGCAGTCGTAAAGCCCGAAGGGGTCAGCAATTATCCTGGCTTCCAGGGCTTGCTGCATTGTCAACGTCCTACCGGCGAAATGCCCGTTAACATGACCTTCACCATGGCCATAATTAGTCACAGAAACGTGCGCCATCTGTTCCTTGGTTGTTCCATACCTCTTCATGTGCATTTTAGCGATCATAGCAAAAAACGGCGGTGGCACACCAAGTCCCATGGCCGAATCCCAGTCATGGTCATTAACAGCCAACTGAGTATAATTTGTCTCCCAGCGCTGGGGCATGTATACTTTTTCACCACCAGTAACTAGAATTACGTCGGCGATGCCACTTTCAATAAGCCCCTTGGCTACGATAATTGCCGAGTTGGAGCCAGCACAAAGTGTGTCCACCCTAATACAAATCGAGGTTGGGCTTAACCCTAATCTTTGTACAACAAGCGGAGCGGTATTAAGTGCCGAAGAATGTCTACCAGCCATGGTCGTGGCGACAATAAATCCGTCGATATCCGCTGGCTTCAACTCTGGTAGGTCATCAGCACAAGCCCTCATCGCTTCCTGTATCATGTCAAGCAGATGAGCCTGTCTGACGCCGAATTTGCTTGTTCCCCCGCCGACGATTACAGCGTTCCTTGTCTGTGCCATATTAATCTCCTTTTCCCCCATTATTGATTCTATTATTTATAAGTGTGGAGAGAATTCAGATTGAACGAACAGCCACCCCCTATTCCACATCCTCACATATTAATCATAGCAGAAAACACGGCTAGCGGTAAAGTATTCAGACGTAAGAATACTATTATGTGTTTTGAATCCCGATTTATAATTTCGTGATTTGACACTCGCTTTAAAAAATAGCTAATATGAAATGGCCGTTGTTTTTCAGAAAGGAGATTGCGCATGGCTAAAAGCAAAGAAAATAAAGTACTTTCCACCCTTTGGTCGGCCGGATGCGGTTCTCACGGTGGCTGCGGCTGTGAGATATACGTTAAGGACGGCAAAGTTACCAGGGTTGAGGGAAATAAAAATCACCCTTTCAACCAAGGCCGACTCTGCGCTAAGGGCCTGGCGATATCGCAATATATTTACCACCCCGACCGCGTTCTTTACCCTCTTAAGCGTATCGGCGAGAGGGGCGAAGGCAAGTGGCAGCGTATCACCTGGGATGAAGCATATGACACTATAGAGAAGAAGCTGAAGGATATACGCGCCAAGCACGGCGCTGAATCCGTCATCTTCTGCCAGGGCACCGGCCGCGATATCGGCGGCCCGATTACTTTTCTAATGTATGCTTACGGCAGCCCCAACTGGGTACAGGTCGGCCTTGCCGGCCACGCCTGTTATACGCCGCGATTAGGCGCCATGTTCGCCACGCAGGGACAGTATAGTGTCGCCGACTGCTCCCAGTTCCTTGAAAAGCGTTACGACTCCCCGGAATGGACACCGCCAAAGTACATTATCCTCTGGGCACAATACCCGGCAGCGGGGTGTCACGACGGTTTCTACGGCCACTGGATTATAGACTGTATGAAGAGAGGTTCTAAGTTAATCACCATCGACCCGCGTTCCACCTGGTTCACCACCCGCTCGGAGGTCCATCTCCAGAACCGCCCCGGCACAGACGGCGCTATCGCCATGGGAATGCTTAATGTCATTATCAACGAGGGCATTTACGATAAAGCGTTTGTAGAGAAATGGTGCTACGGCTTTGATGAGTTAAAAGAGCGTGTACAGGAATACACGCCGGAGAAAGCGGAAAAAATATCCTGGGTGCCTGCCGACCTTATAAGGAAAGCTGCCCGACTCTATGCCAAGAACAAGCCCTCGGCTATCCATTGGGGTGAGCCGGTGGATGCTATGCCGGCCGGTAGTACCGTCGCCCAAGCTATTAATCAACTCTGGGCTATTACCGGTAACATCGATAATCCCGGTGGTAACGTCATTGCCCGTAATTCACACGGCGTGACCACCTATCCCTTCAGCTCCGCCGAGCTTACCAAGCTCTATGGCGCTGACCTGGTTAAGAAACTTAACGAAAAGCGTATTGGCGCCAACGATTACCCTATGATTAAGAACTTCCGCGGCTGGGTCCAGCCCGATGTCCTGATAAACCAGTTGGAGACCGGCAAGCCTTATCCCGTGAAAGCCGCCTGGATACAGACGTCCAATATTATCGGCGGACAAGCCGCTGACCCAAGGCGGCATTATAACGCCATGAAGAAGCTTGACTTTGTAGTCTACGTCGACCTCTTCCAGAACCCTACGTCGATGGCACTGGCGGACATCTTCCTCCCCGCCGCTACGATATGTGAAAAGGAGAGCTTCCGCTCCTGGTGGCAGCCCCTCGGTGTGAGTGTAAAGGCTGTGGACGGCGTCGGCGAAGCCAAATCCGACTGGGATATCAATCTGGATCTGGCCAAGAGACTGGCTACTACCCCTATAAAATATAATACCGTCAGAGAACTCATCGATGACCGACTGAAGGACGGTAATACCAACTTCGAGAAACTCAAGGCTAAAGGATGCTGGGAGTACCCGCCGGAAGGCCATAACACTCGCCCCTATTACCGATATGAAAGAGGTCTACTTCGTAGTGACGGAAAACCTGGCTTCGAGACCCCTACCGGCAAGATTGAATTATATTCCAAGAAATATGAGGAATGGGGACTCGACCCCCTCCCGTATTATGAGGAACCTAAGGAAAGTCACGTTGCCACCCCCGACTTAGCCAAGAAATATCCCCTTATCCTTACCACGGGGCGCCGCTCACCAGTCTTTTTCCACTCTGAGCACCGCATGATACCCTGGCTGCGCGAGCTCGACCCTTACCCGATGTGTGAAATCAACGACAAGACCGCCGCAGAACTGGGTATTGATAACGGCGATTGGGTCTATATTGAAAATTCGCACGGCAAGGTAAAAATGAAGGCTCAAGTCACCCCCACCGCCCATCCATTGGTAGTTACCGCACCCCACGGCTGGTGGCTGCCGGAAACCGACGGCAAAGAACCCAATCTCTTCAGCACCTGGGAATACAATATCAACAACCTTACCTCGATGGGCAACCAGGCCAAGTCCGGCTTCGGGGGGACGGATTACCGCTCCAGTCTCTGCCGCGTCACAAAAATTAAAGGTGGAAAGGAGTAGCCATGGCAAGAAACGGGTTACTTATACAATACGATTGGTGCACCGGCTGCCATTCCTGCGAGGTCGCCTGCAAGCAGGAACATAATTTCTCCAAGGGCATGGTTGGTATCAAGGTGGATGAAGTAGTTTCTACCGGCCCGGACAAGGTATATGTGGACTACATGCCCTATACTACGAGGTTCTGCGACCTCTGTGCCGACAGGACCAAAGCCGGCGACGAACAGCCTGCCTGCGTCAAGCATTGCCAGGCTGCCTGCATAACCTACGGACCGATTACCGAACTCGCGAAATTAATGGAAAAACAACCCCGTTCCTCCCTCTTCGTCCCTAAGTAATCAATGATTATTCAGTAATTAAAGAGCGAAGCGATAAATAATACTCCGTGTCGCTTCGCTCCTGTTTTTATTTCCAACCTGATTATTTTCTTTTATCCGAAAGGATTTGCCGCCGGGCTTTTATACCCCGCGAGCAGTCCCCGGGGAGCCTGCTGTATAAGCTCCTCCATCGTCCATGGTTTATCGTCGTATTTAGTCAGGTTGTTAGAATGTATAGACTCGGAGTACATGCTTATCGTGTTGCCGCCCAGAGTGAAGATAGACCCGCTTACTTGCGCCGCCGCATCCGAAGCCAGATAGCATACGAATGGAGCCACATATTCTGGTCCGGGCGTAATTTTCATCATGTCTCCGCCGAAATCCATATTATCGAAAACGAAAGGCATATCTTCTTTAGACACGGTCAGTGGATAAGTATCCAGCTCGTAAGCCGCCCTGGTCTTGGCAAACGGCGAGAAGCAATTGCAGGTGATGCCGTACTTGTGCATCTCTATAGCTGCGGCTTTCGTTAGTCCTACTACACCTGCGTTGGCGGCGCAGTATTCCGCATGTTTGATAACATCACCCTGCCAGGCCCTTGACGTGCAATTGATAATGCGTCCCCACTTCTGCTTAATCATATGCGGTATCGCGTGCCGCATGGTATTGAAATACCCCTTGGGTTTGACCCTCGTTACCTTGTCCCACAGCTCCTCGGTCATTTTTTCGATGGGACTGAACCCAAATCCCCCGGCTACATTTACCAGGATATCTATCTTGCCGAAGCTCTTTATCGCTGTATTAATCAGTTTCTCGGCCGTGGGAAAGTCGGAGATATCCCCGAAAAATGCTACGGCTTCCCCGCCCATCTTATTAATCGCCTGCGCAGTTGTTTCCGCGTCGCCACTGATGGCGGCTGTCTCCTGCTCGAACCATTCCTTTTTCTTGTTGTCCAGCTTTTTCATCTGCGCATCGCTTATCATCTGCTTACCGGTCGACCCCGGCTTACGATTGTTGGTGACTACCTTAGCACCTTCCTTCGCCAGCCCAATGGCAATAGCACGCCCGATTCCCTGCCCCGAGCCCGTCACCACCGCCACTTTTCCCTTCAGCACATCACTCATTATTTATCCTTCCTTTCCTGATTTCCTTTTAATTGCTTTTTACTTCCCCATTTTTCCTTGATATTTTTCTATCTTCGTCTCCAGCGCCTTTTGCTGGATTGCCAGGGTAAGGTCGCTGCGCGTCTTTTCCAGTACCCCCCGTACCATATCGGTCGTACGCCTAAGTCCCCCGGTCAGGGCATCTGGGAAGTCCATCGTAACTAAAACACTATAAATATCATCCATGACCGAAAGAAGCTCTTCACCTCTTGAAAGGTCTCCTTTACGCATGGAGTCGAGCAGATACCTCCTGATTTCACCCACTGCCTCTCCCATCCCATTGAGATAGGCCGCCATCTCAACTCCTAATTCTTCAGGCCTGGGAATATTTTTACCCTTTACCAGCGCCAGTGTGATACTAGCCTCGGCCAGTTCTTTTTGCGCATCTCTCACGGTGCCGGTGTTCGCCAACTCCCGGTATCCTGCAACCGCTTTTTCCGCCCCGGCCAGAACTTTACGGGCAGACTCTACCTGCTTTTGCGCTTCATCGAACTCCTGGCGGTGTACCGCGCGTATAGCAGTGCTGCTGTACCGGATTGAATCGCGGCAGAGCGGCAGCATTTTTTCCCTAGCTTCATCTTTAGCCGCGAGTTCTTTTCTTATTTCTTCGGTTATAGCATCCAGATTATCCACCTTTAGCCCCCCCTGACTATATTTACCAGTTCCCTGGTAGCTTTTTCTACGTCATCTGCGCCCATGACGGCGCTGATTACCGCGGCGGCGTCTGCCCCAGCTTCCATTACTTCTTTAATATTCCCTTTGTTTATGCCTCCGATAGCTACTATCGGCAGGTCCACGAATTTCTTGATTTGCCCAATCCTATCCGGTCCAACCACCTCGGCGGACTCTTTTGTTGCTGTGGTGAACATGGCCCCTACACCCAGGTAGTCCGCCCCTTCTTTAAATACTTCCCTGGCCTCTTCTACTGTGCGCGCCGAGCAGCCTAGTATCATGTCTATGGGAATCAGTTTTTTAAGCTCGCCTGCCGGCATGTCTTCCTGACCTACGTGTAGGCCATCTGCTTTGACCGCCAGGGCAATCTCAAGGCTGTCGTTCACGATAAACAGCACACCCTTTTCCCGGCAAACTTCCTGTATATCCCTGACCATATCGAGAAATTCTCTATGGCTACATTCTTTACAGCGCAACTGAATTACACCCGCGCCGCCTTTTATCGCCTTTCGGGCAATATCGGACGGCTTACGCCCTTTCAGCCATGCCGCGTCGATTATCACATATATTCCCTTGAGGCTCTGCAGTTTATCTTTACGCGATACTCTGGAGACCAATTCCTTTTCTATGGTATAAAGCTCGAAGCGCGCTTTCCGGTAGCGCTCCGAGTCGAGATTAAGCGCCGGTATCTTAGCCATCTCTTCCAGGACTCGCAATGATTCCTGCGCCCGCTTGGCATTAGCAGCGATAATTCCCTGTGGTTCCCGTTTATTACTCTCGCCGGACACTTCCATGTCACTCCCAATATCTCCAGCCGCATCCCTTGATTTAACAAGCTGCTTATAGAGTCCTGTATCAGTTTCTACCGTTTGGTGTCTCATGTCCTTGAGATTTTGTGTTAAAACGGTGTCGTTCAAGGTCATGCGGGCAAATTCCTCAAGGACACGCAGTCCCTCACTAAGACGGTTAATGTTAGCGTCGATAATACGGAATTGGTCGCTGGAAAGCTCTTTCATGCTGCTATGCCTCGGTGGTTAATTTTATCACAGCTTGAACGACTATTGAAAATTATTATTCTTCTTCACCGACAGCGTTCTCGATGATTTCGATACGCGTTACACGGCAGCTCTTTTCCATCTCTATCGCAACAACATCGATACGCCAGTTTAGCGGCAGGTTCTCATGCTCCTGCCGGTAATATTGAGCGAGTGTCCTTAATTTCTCCATTTTCGCCGGCGTTATCGATTCCTCCGGACTTCCGAAACGTCGACTCTTTTTAGTTCTTACCTCGACGAATACTAAGGTATCTGCCTGCCTAGCGACGATATCAATCTCGCCATTGGGGCAGCGGTAGTTTTTTTCCAGGATTTGGTAGCCGTTTTCCCCGAGGAAGTCGCAGGCTATACGTTCGCCGAGCGCTCCGGTTTCGCTTCTTTTCATGGTCGAAATCCTGCCAGTTCGCTTACCGGACGGAACGAGCGACGATGTAGAGGGCAAGGCCCTTTTTCCCGCAGGCATTTTATATGATTTACTGTGCCGTAGCCTTTGTGTTCCGCAAAGCCATATCCGGGATAATCTCTGTCCATCTCTACCATCAAGCGGTCGCGCGTCACCTTGGCGATTATCGAGGCGCAGGCAATTGAAAAACAGAGACTATCCCCGAACTTGATGCCTTTTTGCGGTAACTTAATTTCCGTTAGTTTGAAGTAATCAATCAGCAGGAATTGCGGCGAGGGCTCAAGCTGCTCTATTGCCTTTTTCATAGCAAGTCTCGTGGCTTTAGCTATTCCAAAGGCATCAATATCCTCGCTTGAGGATGAGCCGATTCCTATAGCGACAGCCGTTTCTTTAATATAATCGTAGAGATATTCACGGACTTCCGGCAGCAGCTGTTTGCTATCCCTCACACCGCTCCTCCACCCCGATTTGAATTTTTCCGGCAGTATTACCGCCGCGGCTAACACAGGTCCCACTAAAGCCCCCCTCCCTACTTCATCCACTCCGGCGATATACCGGTAGCCCTGTTTTCTTAGCAGCCTTTCCTCGGCTAGCGACGGCTTCTGTCTTTTCACGGAAACCTGCCTTTTATTTTTTGACTAGTTTACTCACCCTCTCCCAGATAATCCCTGCTATGGCCTTTTTGCTCTTCGCGGCGTCTATTACCAGCCAGCGTTCTGGCTCGTCCCCAGCCAGTTCTAAAAAACCTTCCCTTACACGCTTATGAAAAGCCTGACTCTGCTTCTGGAAACGGTCAGGTTTAATTTTATTCTTTCGTTCCAGTCCTTTACCGACGTGCATATCCAGTAAGATAGTAAGGCCGGGTACCATACCCTGCATCGCAATGCTGTTAACCTTTTTCACATCCGGTAAATCCAGTCTGCGTCCGTAGCCCTGATATGCCGTGGTTGAATCTGAATACCTGTCGCAGATAATGTTAATCCCTTTTTCCAGATTTGGCCTGATCACTTCCGTGACCAGCTGCGCCCGGGAAACATTAAATAATAATAGTTCAGCCAGTGGTGATATCTTGATATCCTGCGACCATTTAAGCAGGCGGGTTACCCTTTTCCCCAAGGCCGTAACCCCCGGCTCATGAATCAAAATAACGGGGACAGCCATCTTTTTAAGTCGTTGGTAAAGCAGCCTTGCCTGCGTGCTCTTACCACAACCCTCACCACCCTCAAAGGTAATAAAATGAGACATCGGTCGATTTATCTCTCCTGCTCTTTGTATATCCTAACCCGCCGGTTGGGGTCGCGTCCCCTGCTTTGCGACTTAAGGTCGTTCCTCTGGGCAATCAGGTGCTGCAATCTCCTTATATATGCGCCCTGCGGACTAAGCTCAATAGGTTCGTTGCCTTCACTCACCTGTTCAACAGCCTCTTCAGCCTCCTCTACCGCCGACTGGACGTCTCTGGTTTTTCTCCTATCTCCCCCGGAATCCAGCGCCCCCAGGAATTGCCTTATCTGCGGTGGTGTGTTGCCGCGTAACACATAGACCGGGATATGCTCGTCCTCCGCGTCTCTTACTTTCTGTGGTCTACGTCGGTAGTAGTTTTTAGAGGTTACCAGCATTGTCGCATCCCGAAGTCTATCCACTACGTCAAGGTCGAGGTGCATATCATGACCTATCTGCAATACCCTCGATTTGTTCACACCAAAGAGAAACAGCTTGACTGCCTTAGTTTCCCTGGTCTTCTTTTTACCCTTTACGGCAACAGCTTTTTCCTCTTTCAGCTTTTCTATCTTCACTTCGCTATTTTCATCAAGCCAGCGAGTTTCCGTCCCAGGCGGAATGTCCCTTAAAAGCATATCGACCGCCTCGCCCACGTCCAGGTGAATGGCGACCCTGTCCCGTTCCTGTATTTCCACTACAATATCGAAGGTCGGGGGCGACTTTCTTTCAAGTATCGACTTTTGCGTGCCGCGCCTACGCGCCTCTTCGTCGCCCAGCGTTACCGATTGTATCCCCCCGATGAGGTCGGTCAGCGTTGGGTTTATCATCAGGTTTTCCAGCGTGTTGCCATGCGCCGTGCCGACCAGCTGCACGCCCCTTTCCGCTATTGTCCTGGCCGCCATAGCTTCCAGTTCAGTACCTATCTCATCAATGACAATGACTTCCGGCATGTGGTTTTCCACAGCCTCTATCATTACGGCGTGCTGTAATTTCGGCGTGGCCACCTGCATACGCCGCGCATGACCGATTGCCGGGTGCGGTATGTCCCCATCACCAGCTATCTCATTGGATGTATCGACGATAACGACCCTTTTACCGGCTTCGCCGTCCAGCACCCGCGCTACCTCACGCAGCATAGTGGTCTTGCCCACTCCCGGCCTCCCCAGCAGTAAAACGCTTTTCCCCGTTTTCACCAGGTCTTCTATTATCTTAATCGTACCAAAGACAGCCCTACCTACACGGCAGGTAAGTCCGACCACGTCGCCCCGCCGATTGCGTATCGCCGAGATACGGTGCAGCGTGCGCTCAATGCCAGCCCTGTTGTCCTCGCCGAATTTCCCGATACGCGTGACCACGTAATCGATGTCCGATTCGTCTATCTCCTTCTTATCGAGCACCACTTCACGTTCAGGGAAACGCGCCTCCGGTTCACGCCCTAAATCAAGCACTACCTCCAGCAACTCGCTGATGTCGCTTTGCTTTAACAAAGGTGTTTTTATATGGGTAGGAAAGATATCGAGAAGGGCATCCAGATCATCAGTTATTACCTTTTGCACATGCACCTCCCCGCTCTGCTAATTAAGTTTACCCGACGCCATCTTAAGGAAATACTCGTGAAACCGCAGGTCATCGGTCAATTCCGGATGAAATGCTGCTCCCAGCATTTTCCCCTGTCTCGCGGCCACCGGTGTATTATCATCCAGGCACGCCAGCACCTCTACATTTTCTGCATAGCTCTCTATAATCGGCGCGCGAATAAAAACTGCGGGGAAAGGTTTTTCCCCCAGTACCGGTATTTTTAACTGTGTCTCAAAGCTATCTACCTGCCGCCCGAAGGCATTGCGTTTTACCGTGATATCCATCAGACCGAGCGACTGCGTGGTATTGCCGGATATTTCCCTGGCCATGAGTATCATGCCGGCGCAAGTACCGAATACAGGCATCCCGTCTTTAGCTAAAGCAGCTATTTTATCCACCAGTTTATAGCTGGCCATCAAGCGACTGATGGTCGTGCTTTCTCCGCCGGGAAAAATCAGCCCGTCCAACCCCTTAAGTTCCCCAGGCAGGCGGACGGGCACAGCTTCAGTATCCAGTTTATTCAGCGTTTTGATATGCTCTATAAAGGCTCCCTGCGATGCAAGGACACCAATTTTCATACTACCATCCTCTTTTAGCGAGTAATTCCTCGTCAGGGATTTGTTTTACATCCAGTCCGGGCATGGCGTCGCCCAGCTTCTTGGACACCTCGGCGATAATGCCAGGGTCTTTATAATGCGTCGTTGCTTTAACTATCGCCTTCGCCCGAACCTCAGGGTTACTAGATTTAAATACGCCCGACCCCACGAAGACACCCTCCGCCCCAAGCTGCATCATAAGCGCTGCGTCCGCCGGCGTGGCTACACCACCCGCCGCAAAGTTGACCACTGGCAGCTTTCCGTTCTTGTGTACTTCCGCCACAATCTCGAACGGCGCTCCTAGTTCCTTAGCCGTTTTCATCAGCTCATCCTGCGGCATATTAACCAGCCTACGAATGCCGTCCATAACAGCCCGCATGTGCCGCACCGCCTCCACGATATTGCCGGTGCCCGCCTCACCTTTAGTCCGTATCATCGCAGCTCCTTCGCCGATGCGCCGCAATGCCTCCCCGAGGTCACGACATCCACAGACGAACGGTACCTTAAAATCATGTTTCCATACATGATTATTTTCATCGGCCGGAGTTAATACCTCCGACTCGTCGATATAATCAACCCCCATGGCCTCCAGCACCTGTGCCTCTACGAAGTGCCCTATCCGGCACTTAGCCATTACCGGTATGGTGACCGATTTCATGATATTCTCGATTACGGTAGGGTCCGCCATGCGGGCGACACCTCCGGCAGCGCGGATATCAGCCGGCACTCTTTCTAAAGCCATCACTGCACAAGCTCCCGCCTCCTCGGCGATTTTAGCATGCTCCGGAGTAACCACATCCATGATTACACCGCCCTTAAGCATCTGGGCCAGTCCTGTTTTAACTTTCCACGTCCCCTTTTCCATATCCGCCTCCTCTGACATGATTATTGATACTATAATTCTACTACTGTTGTTATTGCTGCGCAACAGAATCCTTTTTATATCAACGGTATTTTAATGCTTTGACTGTTTTTGCCCGATGTGTTAAAACTTAAAGGTCAGTGGAGATGTGATAGCATATGCAACCAGTTGATATTGTAATTTTTGTTGGTATAATCCTCGCTTTGATTGGCATTACCATTCTCCTCCATCGTAGCGAGACTAAAACAAAGAACAAGTGTAAAATTACCGCTTATAATTTGCTTGAAGAAAAAAATCCCGACCCTAATAAAATCAAGGATACCATTAAATTACTACGTCTCTACTCGGGCCGGTTCCGCCGGGACCAGGAGTTCATAGAGCTTATCAAAATGCTTCAAGATTTGTTAAATGAAACGGAAAAGTCCGACGCTTTGACCAAGATGAAAGTCAGGGAATAATCGGCCTTTTCTCCGGCATGCCAGGCCGGCGGGGATAATTTTGTGGTGTCATCAGCAGTTTATCGATTATTATCAGCCAGCGGTCGTCGCTAAGTTCCTTGAATTCCACACGCTTTATTTCACGCAAGTTACCACCCATGACTTTGATAGCTTTTTTAGATTTTCCGACCTCTTCGGCAATATCCCCTTTTTTCTGGGCGATACACCCCCCACCAATTCTACAGAATGGCAACATTAGTTCTACCAGCACCGGTAAGGGCGCAACCGCCCGTGACAAAACAATATCAAACTTTTCACGGTATCGCGCGTCATGGGCTGTTGTTTCCGACCTTTCCGCGATTATTTTCACGTTCCTCAGGTGCAAATTTGCCGTCAGGTGTTCCAAGAACCTTGCTTTTTTTACAGTGGATTCAATCAGGGTCAGTTCTATATCCTGGAAGACTATTTTCAGCGGTATGCCCGGCAGGCCAGCGCCGGTACCGATATCAGCAATTTTCAAGTTTTTCTTAATGTTCTTTATAGCCACCGCCACAGTTAACGAGTCCAGAAAATGCTTTATCTGTACCTCTTCGTAATTAGTAATACCAGTCAAGTTGATACGCTCATTCCAGTCGGTTAGTTTATGGTAATAGGTCTCGAATTGATCCAACTGGTGAGAGGTGAG
>Ga0307422_1001202_pt1 | contig 13687 bp, 34 predicted proteins | sample SalMarWE160290MG_FD_202153 | JGI IMG/M metagenome (GOLD analysis project Ga0307422, IMG submission 202153) | Salt marsh sediment microbial communities from the Plum Island Ecosystem LTER, Massachusetts, United States - WE1602-90 | ecosystem: Environmental > Aquatic > Marine > Intertidal zone >...
GACCAGCCTCATGTACAATAAATGACGAAACAGCACCAACTACAACAATCTTCCAATCTCTACTTTCAAAATGCTTCGGTGTTATTCCCATGATATTAAATGTCCAGTCACTTGCTCTGGCTATATTGCAGGTTGCAATTGCCATTGATACTACTATGGCAATTGTCCACATTAAATAGAATCGGTGTTTTGAAATAAACATTTTTAAATCCTCCTTTCATTGATTTCACAGTGACACTCCTGTAATCATTACAAAAAGCAGCTCGCGCGCTAAAAAACAACATGGGAAACGACTTTTTCCATACTTTCTATATACTTTACTATAACATAATAGTATAGTACAACACCTCCTTTCTCTAAATTTGTATTACACCAATTGTCTTACAATTCATGTCTTACAATTCGTGTCTTACATCAACTTTGTTGATGCTTACAATTGTCTTACAAACTCTTAAATTATTAAGGTTTAGTATTATTACACTACTACTATTATATCATGCTATTGTTGTGGGTTTTTATATTATTATTTTATGTTTTACTATTACTATTTTATTATTGTATAACACATTCTCAGGGAGGTCGATCGACAAGATATCCGTCGAAATATTTCGATATCGATCCGTCGAAATGGATTTTCCATCGAAAGTTCATGTCGAACATCATAGTAATATAAAAAAATAATACAATAATAGTAATACCTTACCATTTCTCTTTCATTTTATTTATACGCTCTATTAATTCATCCACAGCTATTTCAAGTTCCTTATCTGTAGTAGTAAAATTAATATTGAACATCTCATCACCTATTACTATTTTTCTATTACTATCTAACTCCTTAAATGTTTTATTTGGATTTTCTTTATCCATCTATCTTCCCTTTTCGTAGTCTGAAAGTGTAGTTCGGATCATTTTCATTTTGCGCGGGTCGAATTCGTAAATCCTTGGTTTTATAAGGATTACTTCTACCATTGTCCCAGGCTATTTCAACGTCATAGTCGTTCTCATTACCATATATTAGCATTACTGTACCCACACATCCGTGTGGGCTGTTCCAAACTGGCTCCGAAGGCTCTGGTGAATAGTGTGTTCCTACTAAAACCACCCTAGTTTCACCAGAAATCACTTCTTCAAATGTTTCCTCATCATAGGTCAAAATAAGCATAAAATACCTCATTTTATTGCATTTTTTGCGATTTTTCCTGATTTTTGCTCTTAAATACTGCTTTATTTCCGAAATAATTTCGTTTTGTTGATAAAATACTTAATATATTACTATTATTACGATTTTAGCTACTTTCATTCGTCATTTTTCGACTTTATATTTATTTTGTTTCCACACTTGACAAATCGAAAATAATGCTTATATTGATAATAGAAGAGGATTTAAATTCATGTAAGACACGAAATTTCATGTAAGACAATTCGTGTAAGACATCAATTGTAAGATAATTCGTGTAAGACAATTCGTGTAAGACACCAATTTAAATTCATGTAAGACACGAATATTCGTGTAAGACACCAATATTTTACTACTCACTAGGTGGGAAAAGGACCCTTTATGAATTATTATAATGGTAATAGACCAAAAACTAAACCTCATACTCTTACTATAAGACATAGTGATATGGTCAAGACAATTTTGGATTTTGCTATGGAAGAATATAATTTGAATAAATCAGAATTGTTAAATAGAATAATAATAGAATGGAATATGCTACGTTACAAAGAAAATAATTAGTTTGGCAAAGCAATAGCTGAGTGAATACATCAGTAGTAGTAATATTACTATAAGATTTATTATATAATAACCTTTTATTCTTCTTCTTACAAATTCCCATCGAACATCGATAATATCTTCTGATTCAGCCATATTAGAACCTCCTTTTCAAACCACTATCTATAAGTCTCTTATCCCTCCCCTTATAGAGGAAATAGCCAGATTTGGCTTGTTTCCTCAATTTTATCTTTTGTAGCAATTTCTTGAGAGTTTTAAACATAACTCACTCCTTCGCCCGTTGAAGCGCAGATTCTAACATTTCTCCAGATATTTGATCTAATATCCTCTCAATGGTTTCTTCAAGATTCTTTATTTTTCGTATGGCATCAAGATGAGACGATGCTATATGATAAATCTTTTTTTCCATTTCGACTATTTCAGATCCGGAACATCTTTTTGTGCATTCCTTTATTTCAGCGTGTAGCTTAGCTATAGTATCAGAATCCAACATATCGATTACCTCCTATTCTTTCATGAGTGGACAGTTTTCCATAAACTTTGTTAGAAGATCAGTTGTTGCCACATTTTCATTACATCGGACAGATTGGCACTTTAGAGACGGCTGTTCATTTGTATACTTACATTCTTCTCCATGATGCCATCTACAGTTTTCTCTTAATATTTCTATTGCAAATATTACAGATTTCATGGTCTTCCTCCTATTGTTTAGTAACTCTATTATTGTATCAAATCTCCTAATTACAACACTAAAACCAAAAGCGATTACGACTAATATTATACACAATATGATGATAATGGCTTGCATAAAAATCTCTTTTCTAAAATTGCTGGGGTTAAATCAATGTGCGGTTCATTAAGACGCTCGCTATCGCCACGATGAAAATTCGTTGATATCAAATGATTTCGGTTCATAAAGAGAGATCATCTCGCCCAGCGAAAGGTAGCATTTTGTAATTACATTTTATTTATCAACCTTTATGTGTTCTTTTATACTTGGAATATTTAATTTACGAGCATAATTACTCCATGACCTATCATCTACTTTACCAATCACATTCTTAGTATGATTTCTTCTGTTATGTGAATGGTGTTTGTGGCAACGATGTCCATGATGATGTCCATGATGATGTCCATTACTTTTTTTTGCATAAACATTTCCACCACTCCCACATATAAATAATAAAGCAATAATTATTGTAATAAATTTTTTCATTTTTCCTCTCGATTTAAAATTAATTTGGTACATAATATACCTCTAAAAAAAAATAATTCGGTATTAAGAATAAAAAAATAAGGGCAAGCGCCTTTCGACGCTCGCCCTTGGCAGGAGAAAACAAGCTTCCCAATAACTTCAATTAGGCAGGTGCGTTATAAACAGGCAACGCACTGGGTGCCGGTTGACCAACAGGTTGTACCGGAGGTGCCTGAGTGTTAAAGGCAGTTGTTACCTGGTTGATCAGAGGTGCGTTGGCTGCTGGTAAGCCAACAGTTGCGGGTTGGGCATGAGTCCTAAGAATCTTGGACTGATCGCCGAGCATAATCTGACATCCCGGAGATCTGGGCGCTACTACCTGAGCATAACCGAAACGCTCGCCACCTTGATAAAAGGTCTGCTTTCTGAGTTCCAGCATCTGTTTGAATGCCAGATTATCAGGTGTTCCGACAATGTTCCACTGTGCCGGACGCCGGCCTTCACCGGATTGCATACCGGCTTGGGTTTCTTCCTGGATGGTGCGATTACTGTCGCCACCCCATGTAAATTCGCGAATGGTGAAAGAAGTCTGACGGGTCTGCAGGGGAGTTCTGCCGTCTTTCTGCATAACCTGCGTTCTGTCGTTGTAGAACACATTTCCCCAATAAGAACTACCGTCACAGATAAAGGTCATCTCTTTGCCCTGGGACAGGTTTTTGGCAAACATGTCTGCCAATGCTCCCCAAGCTACCAAGCGGTAGCTATTGGGCTCTTGTTTCCCATACTCGTTTACGAGAATAGGAATTACCAGTCTGGCAGAGACAGGTTTGCCGTCTGCTTTGACGTGGGCCGGAGTATAGAGCATTTTGATCTTGTCCGACGTTCCTACACGAGCTCCAATAAAATGATGTTTGGTAATACCATGTGAACTTCCACTCATAATAAACCTCCTGTATAAAAGAATGTTAATTAGTTATGTCGTCTCGTAATTCCACTATGTTATCACGATCGACATCCTCATTCGACGGGCTTTGGAAAACATCGACATCGATCATCGAGTTTTCCTCTGCCTCGTCAATAAAATTGTTGTTTGAAGGTTCTCCTAGATCATTAAGATCGCCTTCAAACGGTTCATCCGACGGGCTTTGGAAAACATCAATCATCGACGATGCTTCTACCTTGTCCTGTTCTGTTTCCGTGTTTTCCCAACGCTCTTTGGTAGTAATAGTACCGATACAGTCATTAGTATAATCCCAAGCGATGAGAACTTGTTCACGGATGTTAAGTTTGAAGTGGGGCGTCGCCCATTCCTTTTTTCCATTCTCCAATTCTATAAGGACTGCTTTATTAGCAGTCATGATGACGACGCCTTTTATCCACCTCATATTAGCCACTCTAACGTGCCATTTTCGATCTTGGCTCGCCATTTCTGATCGTGGGCGGAGTCGTCTCCGTCCATCATCCAGATTATCATGGCACCTTGCTGTGCACGTTGAGCTGGCCCGGAATAGCCTTGCCCAGAGACTTTCCATTGGTTTTGGGGCACGATGAATCTCTTGGCTTCATGACCGTTAAAATTGAAGTAGAGAGTATAGGAAGGGAGCCCCAAGTTCTTAGTAATTTTGCCTCTGATCATTCCATTCACCGGCGGAACGCACCATGTAAAATTACCTGTCATGGGATCAATGCTGTCCATGCCGATGAGGACTTGATCTATGCACGGAATTCCTACAACGCTGATGGGTTCTGCTATGGCATTTCTTAGTTCAGGGGCAAAGGAAGGATTCTGTGCCGGATGAAACCCACACTTGCTGAATATGTGTTGATAACATCTGATGAACACCTCACCGACACACGCTCGAATCTGTTCTGCCGAGAGATTATAGTTCGGCAGGTCCTGGCGCATTGCTCTTTTGGCGCCGTACGAGAATGTTGTTTGGGCAGGTGGTTGAGGTGCCACTGGTAGAGCTGGGGTCGCTGAATTGTCCGGTACCGGGGGAAGTATTGGCATCGGTGTTTCTACCACGCTCGTACCGCATTGGGAACAGAATTTTGCACTTTCTGCGAGTACCGTATTGCAAGATCTGCATGTTGTTTGTGGTGCAGCTTGTTTTAGCGGCAACTCTTGTTGGACAGGAGCCGGCGCCGCCATAGATATAGCAGTTGGTATTGCTGTTCCTGTGTTGATAGGAACATCTTGTACCATTACTGCTACAGTAGATGCCGGTTCTCTTGAGGGATCTTCAACTAATTCTTTATATGGAGCAACTTGTGCTGCCGCCGGAGTTGGAGTATCCGTTGGTATAGCAGTTTCCTCCATATCGATTTCAAGTGGCTCGTCCATATCCAAAAGTGCAAGTGCTTCTGGGTCCAGTTCTTCTGGTGTGACAGTTGTAATTGGTGTGTCAACGTTCTCTTCAACTGGACCGGCGGGGAGTTCGACAGCTTTTGTGGTTTCGGTTTTAACTTCTTCCACCACGGTTTCTTCTGGTTTAGGAATCACTTCATCTTCGACTTCAGCAGTTAGAAGTGGTTTGGGTTCCTTATCCCAGTTTGGATCTCCGGCATGTTCATAAGCAGAGCGATACCATTCTTTGAAGGTACTACAACTGAGATCTCCATCTTTAAATATGAAGCCTGTGTTGTGCATCTCATTCTGGTTAATAGCCCATTGCTCTGAGTTCTCTTTGATGTTCTTTACATAGAACTCCATATAACGACTGCCGAAGAATGGTTCATCAGCCATTTCCGGTGGTTCTACGTCATAATCCCGGATAAGATCAGCCACACGAGCAGCAGTTTCTTTACGAATCTCCTCCTCTACAGCTTCCCTATCGTCATTGATCATCTTTTCAGGGTCAATAGCATAGGACAAACCATGGATTATTTCGTGAATCACGGTTGTAAGAAGCCCGAACCATAGATGACTTCTTAGGGACAATGTGGACAACATTTCATCTTTGGACATTTCAATTGCATTATGAAAATGTTTTTCCAAATTGATGAACATGTACCTTGTTTCAGGATTGAAAGCTCCGAATTTTCCTTCAGGTTCATTTGGATGAATCACGATTTCATTGATGGCTTTATAATCAACGATTTCGTAATCAACAAGAAGATGATTAATTACTTCGAACAGCTTCTTGCTAATATACTGATGACCTACAATCCTAATGTTGAAAGTCTCAATTGGTGCTGTTTCAACACCTGTTGATGTATTACTTCCCTTGTCCATAAACAATCTCCTTTCTTTTTTAGGTTAATATTTCTTCAACATCGACTTCCCTTCGCCCATCGGGCATCGGAAAACTTCGATCTTCGAGACTGCGTGGACTCGATATGTCGATCACTTACCAGCTGAGCGGAGCGGGCGATGCTCCTCTTCCATCTCTGTGCATGAGAAGTCTTCCCATTCCGGACCAACATCGTCCGGCGTAGCCAAGTAGTCTTTAGTAAGGAACTTCTGTGTCCACGCAAATCTGTATCTGTCAATTCTGTACAGTGCTTCAGCCATCATTTTTATTTCCAATTTCTCTGTGTATGGTATATCTGCCATTGTGTACCTCCTTTTTTAAATCGGGATTGGAAAATTTCGCACCTTCGACTGCGTGGATTCAATATTACGCGAATCCACACAATCACGGCGCGAGTGGTGTTAAACATGAGCTTTTGCGGTCTCTGCGAAGCTTACCATTTTAGATGATAGTTCTTTTCCGCAGCATGGGCAATAGATAGTCCATCCATTGCCTCCTCTTTTGTCTATTTTCATGGGAAGGTCACATTCCCGGCACAAATGACCACTTTCATCACCAGTTTTTAAGTATGCCTCACCAGCCATATAATTCCTCCTTTAATTATTGTTTTTTCAACTTCTTTGAAGCTTCCACAGCGAGCCTAACTCTGTCTTGCCATGTTCCGCCTGGGCCGGTGCACAGGTTGCCATATATAATTTCAATGGCATCAAGTAAGAACTTACAATTAACTTCTAACTGTTTTGCTCTTCTCTTAGTCGCTTCAAAGCCATATAACACGTCGTTTGGGTCTTTACAATCCATGTTATCTCCCTCCATAGTATTCATCGAGTAGTTCTGTGAGTTTCTCTCTCATCGTTTATACCTCCTTTTTTGAATCGGGATTGGAAAATTTCGCTCTTCGCTGTGCGTGGACTCGATTTGACGACCACGCATAGGTTTAGCGGAGCGGGCGCAATACAACACCTTTTATACACCAGCATATTTTAAATCTCTATTTGGGTCTATGACCTTACCTTCGATTTTCTTCCAGCATTTAGGTCCAAAACCCATTTTGAGACTCTTTTCGTTGGTCAATTCTCTACCACATTGAGCACATCTGAGTTTGGTTCTTAACCTTGTGATTGTGAATGTCATGTGGTGTGCTCTTAGTTGCTCATTGGTTGATGGATCTACGATTGGTTCACCGTGTTTATCAAATACCTTACCTAGGAATGTTGTTATATGATAATCAATCTTTACATATTTGTCAGCCTTTGCAGCTTTAGCAATTTCCATAGCAAGATCTCCAAAAGCATTGAATGTACATCGATTCATAGCTGTGTTTCTATGATAATATACATCGACACCTATCTGTAATCTCATTGTAATGTGTTTTGGTCCCAGCGCAGTCTCTATAACGTGTGCTGGTGTAAATTGTATTGTACCTGGTAATAGTTTAACTAATTGACCTTTAATCATTTTGTACCTCCTTTGTTTTTTGACATCGGGCTTCGGAAAACCTAAAAGCCCATAGCCGGGACCATCGACTATCGAAAAGTCTGATTGTAAGTAATTAATAAACGTCCAATATCTCATAAAAGCGGGAATTGGAAAGGGGTGCCACTGAGGTCATACCCTTTCCCTGATTGTACGGAGTGGTATCACCGCACAAGCAGGAAGAAAGTATAAAAAGAAGTGGTTGACCGAGCCTCAATTGGTGAGGTCTAGAAGCTCGGTGTCTTTGTTTCATAGTTTGAACCCTGGTTCAGGTTTAAATATACCAACGCTGATATTCCTGGCAGACATGGACGCTTGCGCGCCAATAATGAATGTCATTTTGGTATAAGTAGTGAATTTTATATCATACTTAAATGTATCGTGTTTGCCCTTTGAATTAATAAAGAAATATACAATACACTCGTTGTTTGTGCCGATACCATAGAAATCCAATAGTTTTGCATACATGGGTTATCACCTCCTTTATTCTTCTGTTAATGTTTCATTTAGAATACCATATACACATCTTTTCAATTGATCAATGGGCATATGACTGTTAAATGCACTTAATCTTAAAACACGATCTGGTATTTCAGGAAGTTCTTTCATCTTATTAGTTCGTTCTCGCCACAGATTAAAGTCATCATCATCAAATGCTATGATAATGTTTATCTTTATAGTAGCAAGATTAAAGTAGAAACCTCCTAATTCACCATATTTCTCTTGGCCCTCTGCTCTATACTCTTCAATGTTGTGATTAGCCAAGAATTCACATATTTTAACAGCATCTTCTTGTTTGACAACAATGTCAAGATCACTGTCATTACTGGTTGGTCCATATACCTGTGTACCTGTGATTATAAAGTCCATGTGTTATGCCTCCTTTTCTTTATTGATTTTGGGTTTTGGAGTACTGATGGTTCTTCCTCCAATAATTAGAGGTTTTTCCCACACGTAGTTTTTATTACGTATTTCATCCTCTTCTCTCAGTTTATCAAGATTAATTCTACCCACAGCATACCTCCTTTTAATAAATTATTTTACCACCTGGTTTGGAGATATTTGCAAAACCAAAAAACCCGTTTTCAAGATCTTGTTCACTAAATACCCTTTGGTTTCTATGGTGCATCATTTGTCTCCAAATTATATTATCTTGTGTACCAGGTTTATTCCAATCTTCAGGTCTAAATCCTTCTCCAGATGCAATTCCAAGACCTTTACCATCGTTGTGGTCCCAATCAATAATTTCTTCATTTATTGTTGTTTGTGAATCAGAACCCCAAATCCAGCCAATTATTATTGTTTCATCTTTACAAAAGAATGTCATTTCTTTACCTTTGTTGAGTTGTTTTGCAAATATGTTTGCCAGTTTTCCAATTGCCACTAATGTAAAGAATTTTGCTTCACTTTTACCGAATTCATTTACCATTATTGGAATCAACAGCTTTGAATCAATAATGTTTTTACCCTTTTTGTGTTTAGGTACATACACCATTTTAATATTTTCATTAGTAGCTATTCTGGCATTTATGTATGCAGTACTTATGTCTGGTTCCTTATTAATATTAAGAACTTTACCAAAATTATACATATTAATATCCTCCTTATATGTTAAGTAATAGTATAAGTGATACTACCATTAATACAAAACCTGATATACGTCTAACTAATGGTTTTGCTTCCTCAGGCAACATGCTACATACACCGATTATACCAAGCAACACAAATATTAGGATAACCGATGATGCACCTAATATACAGAATAATCCGATGAAGAATAACATTCCTATGAATTCCAAGTTATCACCTCCTTTTAAAATCGGGATGCGGAACGAATCCGCACCCCGATTAGTTGTATTAAGCATCTTTTTCTTTTCTGAGTTTTTCAACCTCACTAATCAACCAGCAGATTCTGACCTCATCTGGTGAAGCCATACGTGAATCTGTTTGAGCACCAATACGCTCTTTCATATCCTTAACGATTTTATCAAACATAATTAATTCCTCCTTATTCCTCTTGATATGGATCACCTTCAATAGTACCAAGGTAGTCCGGACATGGTGTGTTGTTCTTAACACACGGTAATTCCAATGTTTTAGGATGTAGTTCACAGATCGTATATAAAGGCATAGATGTTCTGTGTAGACATCCATCACACATGTTAGCAATAACAGCATTGTGTTTATCCATAACTCTTAATCTCCTTAATTTGAGGGTTCTTCAAAGGGGTCGTCCCCTAGGACACCTTCGTCTGTAGGAAGCCCGTCTTCCCGCGCGGAGTCCATCCGTTCGCCGATAAACTGCTCTCCAGCATACCTATCCTCCCTTTTATAGAACATTCTAAACATCGAACATATCCAACTGATATTTTAGGTATATCATTGAACTGAAGAACTTTATCCATATACGCATTTGGATTTACACCGATCATAGATAAGGATATGAAGTTAGTTATACAGCATTTAGAGTATCCATAGAACTTACCAAGTTCAGCATGCATATCGCATGTATCTATCATACCTAGTATACGTAATCTTATAATGTGTAAATGATATAGATTATCAATTTTTTTCTTATTACTGAACTTAGTATCATTGCATATCTTAGAACCCTCTCTTATGCCTCTTTTTAATAATTCAATATTATAATACATAAATTCACCTCCTTTTTAAAATCGGGATGCAGGAAAACCTGCACCCCGATTCTTGTGGAGAACTAGAACGTCCAAGTACGTTCTCCCTCACTGTTGGTAGTAGTGTGGTGTTTAACCATCACGTCTTCCCCAGCAGGGTTCTCCTTTGCACGCTTGTCAATAGCTGCAATAAGCTTTCTTTGCATATATTCAAAAGTGTGCATGTTGCGAGCGTTTCTCGCAGCGTTTGTTTTTGCCATGTAGAATCACCTCCTTTATAGCATTTTTTTAAAATCGGGATGCAGGAAAACCTGCACCCCGGTTGGTTAGTGGTTAGAAGGGGATGTCATCATCTTTGTTGTTATCCACAGGTGGTGCTTCAGGTAGAGGTGTGCTATCCCTTCCATCACTGCGTTTACCGAGAAATTGTACATCAGATGCAACAATCTCGGTGGTGTAGCGAGTAATACCGTCCTTCTCCCAAGGTCGTGTTCGCAGTTTACCTTCTACGTAAACCTGACGTCCTTTGGATAGATATTCACCGCAATTCTCACCAAGCTTGCGCCAAGCAACGATGCGATGCCATTCGGTTTTCTCTTTCTTATCACCAGACTCTTTATCTGTCCATTTGTCAGAAGTAGCAATACTGAAGTTGCAAACGGGGGTTCCGTTTGAAGTATAACGTACTTCAGGGTTATTCCCCAAATAGCCGATTAGCATTACTTTGTTTAAAGACATGTTATTCTCCTTTATTAATTGTTCGCTCAGTTTATCTATTCCCACATAGTGGCGTCTCCCGAGCGTCCGGACGTATATAACTGGGTTAACAGAAGATGAGATATATAACTAACCAAAATATAGCTAACCAAAATGGCGCTACTATAGCCAAGCTTATTAATGCGCCTTTGAAGAACTTAGGTTCCTCAACATCAATCTCAGGATTGGGTTTAGGAAATTTAATTATCATGATTACATCTCCCTTTTATGAATTTGTAAGTTCGAGTCTCATCCACCTACCATCTTTAATCATATTTGTTTTTTAATACTTTAAATATTCTTAGTAAATCAAATGGTAATTTAATTAATCCAAATATACTTACTATAAAGCATATACCTATTATTGAAAGTACCATAATAGGATGTGTAAGTATTAGTGAACCCACAAAAGTACCTACAACATAGATAACAAAGATTACACATGTTATCTGGATAAGTTTCTTTAACATGTTATTACCTCCCTTTTAAAATCGGGATGCGGAACAAATCCGCACCCCGATTAAATGGATTAAGCTTTCTTCTGTTTCTGCTGTCCTACTCGTTTCTTTACAACAGTCTTAACCTCAGGTTTAAAGTTAAAGAAGCAACCACCACGATTCCAGTGAACAGCGGGTTTTTCATATACACTGCATATGAGAGAAGTTGCTTTCTCACACCCATCACATTCCTTTACAACAGGTCCTCCGGGTACCGCGCACAATCCAAGAGACAATCTCATCCAATTAATCCAAATGTAAAACATAATAATACCTCCTTAATTTGAGGGTTCTTCAAAGGGGTCGTCCCCTAGGACACCTTCGTCTGCAGGAAGACCGTCCTCCCGCACGGAGTCCATCCGTTCGCCGATAAACTGCTCTCCAGCATACCCATCCTCCCACACATCCCATATGTCAGGGTAGAAGTCCATGAGTCGCCTCCTTATTAGTTGTTTATAGTTTTTAATAATTTAACACAGTGGTCATAACTCATATAACCACTTAACCTGTAATACGGTTGAATACATCCAGGACGCATGTTGTTATCGGCACATTTTATAGTTTTACACAGACGACCAATGTACCAACCAGCAGCGGACTCTAGAACTGAAACTTCGGATATTACCATAGTATCACCACAAAAAACAAATTCTTCATTTTCCCATTTAATCTCGTCCATAAGTTACCTCCTTTCATATTAGTTAGTTTCTTTTAAAATCGGGATGCAGGAAAACCTGCACCCCGATTGGTTAAGAGTTATCCTATCCCCGAACAAATGCTGGGTTGGTTAGGTGAGTAGGACTACCAGATGATGTACCTACTACATGTCCGCCTTTGACTGCAACAGACAGAGGGTGTTTTGTACAAACACCACAAGTACACCGCATCATCCCATGTTTGCACTTGCCTAATGGATCAACTACAGCGAGTAATTCATCAGTTAGAGTGCGTTTGGATACCTCAGACATAATCTCCTCCTTATGTTTAGAATTATTGCCAGCACATCCTTATTTACGTTTAAAAAGGTTAACAACCCAACCAAGTAAGCATATGAGACCTATTATTGATCCAACACCTGCAGCTATGATTACAATTAACCACAGCACTGGAAGAATTATTGGAAGAGCCATTGCTACAAGAATAAGACCAAGCGCTCCAAGAATAATAATAGTGCTTACCTTCATACCAACCGCGAAATTACTTTTACTGTTAAACATGTTATTACCTCCTTTTTAAAATCGGGATGTGGAACAAATCCACACCCCGATTGGTTATTATAACTGCGTTCCCACATCTGTGGTCTCATTCAATTGAAATCTCCTAATTTTCAATTCATACCAAGAAAAATCATAAAATTTATTAGTTCTCTTAGTATTTAAATAAGCCTCATTAATATGTTCCTTGTCATACAATCCAAAAATCTCTTTATCGCCATGATCCCCAATATAGAGTATGTACACATACATGGTATTACCTCCTTTTGAAATCGGGACACTGGAAAGACCAGCGTCCCGATTGGTTGGGGGTTTATTCGCACACTACGGTACGATGTTTACTTGAACAGATAGCGCACATAACATTACCCTTCTTAAATACAATAGCTCTCTTACCGCATTTAGGGTGTTTACAGGTGATAGTTCTGAGACGTTTCACCTTGGTATGCGACAATACGAGGTTCTTGATGATTTCATGTTTACGTTTGCCATTCAGAATTAAGACAGGACGAAATCCAGCTCTGACTGGAATTGCCCATGCCTCTTTCTGTGCATTAGTCAAGGTTTTGTACAATTGTACCGCGTCTTTACTTAGTTTCATGATGTCCTCCTTTTTTGTAATGTGTTTTAAAATCGGGATTTGGAAAGGAAAAAATGAAAAAATTTACTCTTTTTAAAATCGGTACTGGAAAGGAAAATTAGAAGATGGGTGTGGGGCTATAATTATTACAAACACAAAAATCATTATGGTACGGGGTGAGGGCTCCCTGTCACTATATTTTAACCAGGTTTTATTAGTTGACCATGATAGTAGTAATATAACATAGTAATATAATAAATAATAGTAATAGTAAAAGATCTAAATCGTAGAAAAGTTTTAAATCGTAGAAAAAGCTTTAAATCGTAGAAAAGATCTAAATCGTAGAA
>Ga0307422_1001203_pt1 | contig 13684 bp, 7 predicted proteins | sample SalMarWE160290MG_FD_202153 | JGI IMG/M metagenome (GOLD analysis project Ga0307422, IMG submission 202153) | Salt marsh sediment microbial communities from the Plum Island Ecosystem LTER, Massachusetts, United States - WE1602-90 | ecosystem: Environmental > Aquatic > Marine > Intertidal zone >...
ACAAACCACTGAATATGCTCCTGCCCCTGTTCAGGGTGGAAATCCTCCATCAGGTAAAAGTGAAGATTGCCTGTATCTGAATGTCTGGACCCCGGCAAAATCAGCTAAAGAATGCCTGCCAGTCCTGGTTTGGATTTATGGTGGTGGGTTTAGTTTCGGATCAACTGCCGAACCGGTGTTTAACGGTGAAGAGTTGGCCAGGAAAGGGGTTATACTAGTAAGCATTGCATACCGTGTCGGGCAACTCGGATTTCTGGCACATCCGGAATTAAGCGCTGAGAACCCCAATGGTGTTTCAGGAAATTATGGTTTGCTTGATCAGATTGCCGGGCTGCAATGGATAAAGAAAAACATAACTGCGTTTGGCGGCGACCCGGATCGGGTGACTATTTTTGGTGAATCAGCAGGAGGAATCTCTGTAAGTATGTTATGTGCTTCACCACTGGCCAAAGGATTGTTTCATGGTGCTATTTCGCAAAGTGGAGGATCCTTCGGGCCCACACGTCCTACTACTTTCCCGGGTGAAAATATGAAAACCCTTAAGCAAGCTGAAATTGAAGGCGAAGCTTTTGCTCAAAAAGCAGGAGTTTCTTCCATTGCCGAACTGCGAAAAATAGATGCCGAAAAGCTTCCTTCAGGATGGGGAATGGGCAGTGCCTGGCCCATCGTTGACGGATATGTGATCCCTGACGATCAGTACAAGCTTTATGAGGCTGGCAAATATAATGACGTTCCTGTTCTAATAGGATATAACTCTGACGAAGGACTGAGCTTTTCATGGGAAAAAACTCCGGAAGAGTATATTGAAGGAGTTAAATTACGGTATGGTAAATTTGCAGACGAGCTGATAAAAGCGTATCCTGTTGGGAAGAATTCTGTTCCCAAAACGGCCCGTGACCTGGCCCGAGATGCCGCATTTGGCTGGCACACCTGGATATGGGCACGACTTCAGACTAAAACAGGACAATCGAAAGTCTATTACTACTATTTCGATCAGCATCCCGATTATCCTGAAAATTCACCCCAATATGGTCATGGTTCCCCTCACGCACAGGATATTGTCTATGTTTTTCAGCATCTTGATCCGTCGAATCCACAGACAACTAAATCAGACCTTGAGATTTCGGAAGCCATGGGTACTTATTGGACAAATTTTGCCAAGAATGGTAATCCTAATGGCGAAGGAGTACCTGAGTGGCCATCCTTTAGCGATGCCAATCCGGAGGTGATGTATTTCAGCCAGACACCCCATGTCGGTCCCGTACCCAGCGCTGAATCGCTCAGGGTGCTGGATGCTTATTTCAACTGGAGAAGGACTCCCGAAGGAGAAGCGTGGGCCAAATAAATAGATTTAAAATGAAAAAGTATATTGGACTTTTCATATTGATCCTTTCAGCGGCAATAATTCGGGCTGAAGATGGCAGTAAACTCTGGCTTCGCTATGTGAGCACAAAGACCATAACTATTTTATGCGATACGAACTCACCTACGCTGGCCATTGCCCGCAACGAGTTGGAAAAGGGTTGGGATGGAGAAGCCGGAACCACAATTGCTCTGACGATTAAAGAGGACAAGACAATAGCAGGTGATGGTTTCAGGCTCAGCGAAAACAGCATTCAGGCCAATACCGAACTCGGAATTTTGTATGGAGTGTTTGAACTTCTTCGCCGACAGCAAACCGGTCAAACCATTGAGGAAGAAATTAGTAATCCTTCCTATGAATTCCGGATACTGGATCACTGGGACAATCCTGATGGATCCATAGAACGTGGTTATGCAGGTCATTCCATATTTTGGCATGACGGGCAAGCCGGATTGGCTGTTACTGAAAATGACAAGATTTTATGGGAGGAATATGCCCGTGCAAATGCATCCATAGGAATTAACGGAGCGGTTTTAAATAACGTGAATGCTTCTCCGTTGATGCTGACAAGGGAATACCTGGAAAGGGTCAAAGCTATTACAGAGGTATTGCGCCCGTATGGTATCAGAACATACCTTTCCATAAAATTCTCCGCTCCATCGTTAATCGGTGGACTGAAAACTTCCGATCCACTCAACCCGGAAGTGATACAATGGTGGCAGACCAAGGTTAAAGAAATTTACAGTCTGATTTCCGATTTTGGTGGTTTTCTGGTAAAAGCAAACAGCGAAGGACAACCCGGTCCCCAGAATTTCGGGCGTACCCATGCCGATGGTGCCAATATGCTAGCTGATGCACTTATGCCTTTCGGCGGTATTGTAATGTGGCGGGCATTTGTTTACAGTCCATCCAACGAAGACCGGGCTAAACAGGCGTATATGGAATTTATGCCGCTCGACGGTCAGTTCCGCAATAATGTGATCATACAGATAAAAAACGGACCTGTTGACTTTCAGCCGCGTGAACCGTTCAGCCCACTCTTCTGCGCTATGAAAAAAACTTCTGTTATGCCCGAATTGCAAATAACCCAGGAGTACCTTGGGCAATCTGTCCATCTAGTGTTTTTATCCACTATGTGGGAAGAGTTCCTGCAAAGCGATACCTACCAGGAAGGACCGGGAAGCATCGTTGCCCACTGCACCGATGGCAGCATATTCCTGCAGAAATACACGGCAATTGCCGGAGTTTCAAACATCGGGCTCGATACCAACTGGTGCGGACATCACTTCGCGCAGGCAAACTGGTATGCCTTTGGCAGACTGGCATGGAACAACACGCTTACAAGTGAAAAAATTGCCGATGAATGGCTTAAACTTACTTTCGGCCAGATTGCTTCAGGACAAACAGAGGCTGCTAATTTTTCAACCGACTGGACGGAACATTTTTTGGTGCCCGTAAAGCAAATGATGCTCGATAGTCGCGAGGCTGCAGTGAATTACATGATGCCGCTGGGACTTCATCATATTTTTGCAGGAAACCATCATTATGGACCTGGTCCCTGGTATGCCCCAAAAGGCTTGCGTCCGGATTGGACTCCACCTTACTATCACCGGGCAGATACCAAAGGTATCGGTTTTGACCGGACAAAGACCGGTAGCAATGCAGTGAGCCAGTACCATGAACCCCTCTGTTCGGAGTTCAATGATGTGAATACCTGCCCCGAAATTTACCTCCTGTGGTTTCATCATCTGCCATGGGATTATAAAATGAAAAGCGGACGTAGCTTATGGGATGAGCTGTGTTATCACTATGATGCGGGATTAAAGCAAGTCCGTCAGTTCCAGAAAATATGGGATGCGACAAAACCATACGTTGATCCTGGGCGATTTGCCGATGTTCAAAATAAATTACGCAATCAAAACCAAAATGTACAAATATGGAAAGATGCCTGTCTGCTTTATTTTCAGCAATTCAGTCAAAGACCTGTTCCTGAGGATATAGAGCCTCCGGTGAATAATCTGAAAGATCTGATGCGAAATGATATAAGAAGACCCTAATTGGAAATAAAAACTATTAAAACCTGATTCATAATGAGAAAAGCATTTTTATTCCTATTATTTGCATCTCAGGCGACGCTCTTCGGACAATATCCCGAACTCGCCAAAACACCGCCTATGGGTTGGAATTCATGGAATGCCTTTGCATTGGAAATCAATTCCAATATTGTGAAAGCCGTGGCCGACTCAATGGTAAGCAAAGGCCTTGCCGCTGCAGGTTATCAGTATATTGTAATTGACGATGGATGGCAGATCAGCAGGGATGAAAAGGGAAAGATCATTGTTGACTCGACCCGCTTTCCGGAAGGGATTAAATACCTGGCCGATTATGTGCATTCCAAAGGATTAAAATTCGGGATATACACCTGCTGTGGTACTAAAACCTGTGGAGGCAAGCCCGGAAGTTACGGTTACGAAGCGATCGACGCAAAAACCTATGCCGAATGGGGCGTGGACTATATAAAGGAAGACTGGTGCTATACCGATGGACTCGATACCCGCACTCAGTACAATATAATGAGCGATGCAATCCGGGCCACAGGCAGGCCAATGATATTAAGCATATGTGAATGGGGGGTTTCAAGTCCATGGGAATGGGGAAATGGTATTGGTGCCCTATGGCGAACTACCAGCGATATTCAGGATTGCTTCGATTGTATCAGGAACTGGGGAGGAATGGGATGGGTCCATATACTTGAAAAAAATGCCGACCTGGCTCCCTGGGCAGGTCCGGGTCACTGGAACGACCCCGATATGCTGGAGGTAGGCAACCAAGCTCTCACCCCTGTCGAATGCCGTTCGCATTTTGCCATGTGGTGCATGCTGGCAGCCCCGCTCATAGCCGGGAACAATATCAGCACAATGAACAATACTATTAAAGCAATTCTAACAGCCCCTGAAATTATTGCCATCGATCAAGATCCGCTAGGCATACAAGGAACCCGTTTGAGGAACGAGAATGGATTGCAGGTTTGGCAAAAGCCATTGAGCGATGGTTCGGTAACTGTAGCTTTACTAAATGTGACAGATTCACCGGCTCCAATGTACGTTTCGCTTGAAGAAATTGGCTTTAAGAAAGGGAAAGAAAGCAGTGTGCGCGATTTGTGGGAAAGAAAAAACCTTAATACCATTGTAGATACTTTTAAAACAGTAGTAGAGCCTCATGGGGTAGTATTAATTAAAATAAAGGGCGAAAAAGCACCGTTATCTGTTTTACAATTCGATCAATCTTCGGTTGAGATGAACCAGGGTAATCACAAACTGGTGATGCTTACAGTTGTTCCTTCAATTACACCTGTTACTTTAACTTCTTCAAATGAAGATATCATATCTTTCGAAATAACAGGAGTCAATAAATATCGTTTAACCGCCAGGAGTGTAGGGGAATGTATCATCAATGCAACTACATCTGATGGCAAACAAACTACATCTTGCACTGTAAAAGTGATTCCATCGAATATTCCTGCACCCTGGAGGTTTGATGATATTAATGATAATAAAGCTTCAGCTACCTTCAGCAATGGAATTTTCACCATTGAAGGTGGAGGAAACGATATATGGGGTGCAAAAGACCAATTTGCATTTTTACACCAAGAGGTAAGTGGCAATTCTTTTATCTCAACACGGGTTCTTTCAATGACTAATACCGATCCCTGGGCTAAAACAGGTTTAATGCTCAGGGAAAGTGTTGCCCCCAACAGTAAGTTTGTGATGATTTGCCTTACGTCCGGTAATGGTATATCCTTACAATGGCGTGACGCCACAGGCTCTTCCAGCAATAAGATGGATTTTGAGGCTGCTGAAACACCTCTATTCTTTAAGCTTTCTCAAACCGGTTCAACATTTATTGCTTATAAATCATTGGACGGTAGGAGCTGGAAACAATTAGGTCAGGTTACTTTTGACCAGCCCTTTACTGAAAAACACCTTGTTGGACTAGAGGTACTTTCACATACCAGCCATATGCTAAACACTTCAACTTTCGATGAGGTGAAAGTTGGTATTGAATAACAGAATAAAGATATAAGGATTATTAAATGAAACCAAATAACTCAATTATGATCTGTACACTAAATTTTCTAAAGCGGAGATTAAACAGTGCATCACTGATCTCCAGGGTCTTTTTGTTGTCGGTTATGGCAATTCTGGTTGCTAATACCGGATTGAATGCCCAATCGTATGCAACGTGGTATACTAATGCGCAGGAGCGCATCGACACCTTAAGAAAGGGTGATTTCGGGATACAAATTCTTGACAGAAACGGAGAACCCTACTCAGGCGAAGTCTCTGTTCGTATGAAAAAACATGAATTTCCCTTCGGAATTGCTTTTGATCTCTATGAAAGCTCGGGAGCTATGGGAAACACCTACTCTACATCGGAAACAATTCAGGCCGATACGGACGCTGAAATCTATCAGACGGAAAGGTGGAACGATTACCTGGCCTATGCTATCCCTGTGGAAAGTGGCAAGGATTACGAAATTACGCTGAAGTTTGCAGAAATATACTTTAGTGCAGGTGGTTCCAGGATATTTGACGTACTTGTGGAAGGGCAGCTGTTTCTTGATGATTATAATGTATTTTCCCTGGCAGGTGGAAGGAATATAGCTTTAGATACCTCTATTGTCGTAACTGCCACAAAAAGTAATATCAGCATTGAGTTAACCGCTTCGCTCGACAATGCTGCCATAAAAGGGATAGTAATAACAGAAGAAGGGGGTGCAAATGTTATCCGTATCAACTGTGGTGGGCAGGCACTAACCACCCTGGATGGAAACCACTACGTAAGTGAAGAAGGGTTTTTTGACCCTGAGGTTTTCACCGTGGCCACCAGAGAACAATGGATGCAAGCAGCCATGTATAAATACTTTAACTATGGCACTTGCGGTAACTCATTCAAATGGAGCGGTATTCAACCTCAACCAACCGCCCCAGACTATACTAACTTTGAAAATGCCGTTCGATGGACCCAAAGTGTAGGTTGGGAACTGAGGGCTCATACCCTGCTTTGGGGAGGTAACGACGACCACTCAATGCCTGCCTGGATCCGCGAACTTCCCACACCGGAAGCAATTACCGATACCTGCAAAATGAGAGTTATTCGTGAGGTGACACGCTATAGAGGAATTATTAAAGAATATGATGTTATTAATGAACCTTTAACCGGTCATGCCGATTGGCTGCGAAATACGGTTGGTGATTCCATTCTTTGGAACTGCTTTAAATGGGCACGTTCTGCCGATCCGGATGCTGAATTATATATCAACGATTACAATGTAGAATACAATTGGGGGCAGGCAGAAGAGTACCGCGACCTGATATTACAGATTATAGAAAATGGAGGCCCGGTTACCGGGGTTGGGATTCAGGCACATTTCTGGGATTGTTGCAGGCCCAATGTTGATGAATTGGTAAGAAATCTGAATATTATTGCTGAAGCTGGTTTACCTATGAGATTAACGGAATATGATTGGGGAACAAACCTAAATCAGGAACAACAGGCTGCAGATTATATCAAAGTGCTCACCATAGCTTTTTCACATCCTTCAGTGAATGGAATGATATGTTGGGGACTGAGCGATGAAGGAACATGGAGAGAGAACACCGGATTTTTTGATGCCAATCACCGGCCTAAGCTCGCCGCTGATACGCTTCTGTATTATACAAAAACCAAATGGGCTACTAATTTCGATTCGGTTATTAGCGGAGATACCCTTGCATTTAATGCGTATTATGGCGATTATGAGATCGAAGTTATGTTCAACGATACGCTTAAGTTATTCACCATCCCCTGCCTGAAAGGATATGCTGACTCTGTTTTTACCTTATATGAAGCAGATGCCATTTTAAAGGGACCGGAACTGCTTAGTGCTGAGTTGGAGAGTGATGATATGGTTAAACTTACCTTTGATAAGTCAATTGAGCCTGCTTCTATCAAAAAGAGCGATTTTAAGTTCTTCTCCAATTATGAAATTGGTATCAACGATATCCAGGTAGACCAGGATAATGCCAATGAATTATGGATGGCTTTAAGTGCAGCGGTTACAGCAGGTGATTATGTATCTGTATCCTATTTCCCCGGAGACCTGAAGGGCACAGATAGTAGCCTGGTTAATGCCTTTGGTCCGGAGGGTTTATACAACCCTGAACCTGAACCCGAGAAGATTTTTTCTACCACATCAGATAAATTTCTTAAGGTATTTCCGAATCCAGCTTCCGACATAATTAATATTGTTTGCGACTCAGCTCCATTCCAGGTAAAACTGATAAATAGCCTTGGAGCAGAAGTGTACTCCGGATCCTCATCCTCAAATGAGCTGCAATTAGATGTAAACATGTTTAAAAGTGGTATCTACTTCATAAAAGTTGTTGATACAGAACATAACATGAACATCCAGAAAATTATGTTGAAATAAAATCTTTGTTATCACTTAAATGAATGGGGTGCTATAATGCACCCCATTCATTATAAGTATATCAAATTTTTACGTCTATTTAGCCAATGGGTTCTTCTAATAATACAGGTCTGCATCAGGAAACATAGTTTAATAGTTGAAATATTGAGAAAAATGCGATTAATAATAAATTTGGCTATAGCCATTCTGTTATCGGCAAAAGGTTTTAGTCAAAATCCTGTCATTCAAATCAATTACACCGCAGATCCTGCTCCCATGGTTTATAATGATACAGTATATCTTTATACTTCGCACGATGAGGACGTATTGGTAAAAAACTTTTTCACTATGAATGACTGGAAGTGTTATTCCTCTACAGATATGGTAAATTGGACCGATCATGGCAAGGTGTTGTCCTATACCGATTTCGAATGGGCGAGTGGTAACGCATGGGCCGGCCAGTGCATTTACAGGAACGGTAAGTTCCATTTCTATGTTCCAATAACACAAAAAACCGGTGGCATGGCCATTGGGGTTGCGGTATCAACCAGACCTACGGGGCCCTATACCGATCCCATTGGAAGTCCGTTGGCATTTTCTGGTTATGGTGATATCGACCCCACCGTATTCATCGACGATGACGGACATGCCTATTTATATTGGGGAAATCCCGACCTGTATTATGTGAAGTTAAACGAGGATATGATCTCTTACGATAAGTCGATTGGTATAGTACAGGTGCCTTTAACAGTAGAAAGTTTCGGACCACGAGAGAATAATGAAGAACGTACCAGCTCCTATGAGGAAGGTCCCTGGTTCTATAAACGAAATGATCTGTACTATTTACTCTATCCGGCCGGAGGGATTCCCGAGCATTTGGCTTATTCTACAAGTACAAGCCCGACCGGTCCCTGGGTGTATCAGGATACCATTATGCATGTAATTGCTGATAAAGGAGCCTTTACAAATCATCCGGGAGTAATTGACTACAAGGGAAAATCTTACTTCTTCTATCACAATGCAGCCCTACCCGGTGGTGGTGGATTCAACCGTTCAGTATGTATTGACGAATTTGAGTATAATGCGGACGGAACTATTCCGTTAATAGTACCTACACAGGCTGGTATTGTTGAGAGTGCCGGAAGTTTAAATCCTTTTTTGCTTACAGAAGCGGAAACCATTGCCTGGGAAGAAGGGATAGAAACCGATAAAGACTCTGTGAGCGGACGGGTTTGGGTAACCGACATTGATGATGGCGATTACATTAAGGTACGTAGTATCGATTTTGGCAAAGGGGCTAAATCCTTCGATGCCAATGTGGCTTCGGCTTCACAGGGTGGAAAGATAGAAATCCGTCTCGACAGCATCTCCGGCTCGTTGTTGGGAACTGGTATTGTAGAAAGTACCGGAGACTGGCACAAGTGGATAACCACAAGTTGCAAAGTAAACAAAACGAAGGGTGTGCACGATTTATATTTCGTTTTTAAAGGTGGCGAAGACGATTTGTTCAACTTCGACTGGTGGAAATTCAATCTTAAGTAAAACAAACAAAAATGGCGTGTTAACTAAAAAATACCATAATATGAAACGAATTTGTATTTTCCTATTTTTGGTCTTTTTTGTGAAGATCAACAGTATAGCACAAGTCTATGAAAAAACCAAATTAGGCATTAAAACTGAAATTGACTCTCTTGAAGTTGAAATTCAGTTTTTCAGTCCTTCTATCGTAAGGGTGCTCAAATGGCCCATGGGAACAACGCTCTCGAAGGAAAGTCTTTCGGTCATTAAATCGCCGAATACTATCGATTTTACAGTTAAACTTGAGGGAGATGAACTTACCCTGACAAGCAAACAGCTTATAGTTGGTTTGAACATGAAAAATGGTCAAACGGCATTCAGGAGCACTTCAGGTAATATACTGTTAACTGAGAAAGTGTCAGGTGCAAGTATTACTGATTTCAACGATGCCGGTGCAAAAACATACAGTGTAAAGCAATCCTTCCTTCTGGATAAGGATGAAGCAATATACGGATTAGGCATTCAGCAACAGGGCAAAATGATGCAACGCAACCTGGAACTAAGGATGATACAGGGGAATACGGATGATTACATTCCTTTCTTTCAATCGGTGAAAGGATACGGACTGTTTTGGGATAATTATTCACCTACAACTTTTACCGATAAACAGGAAGAAACCTCTTTCAATTCTGATGTGGGCAATTGTATTGATTATTATTTCATGTATGGCGGTAATGCCGACGGCGTGATTGCTGAAATGCGTGACCTGACCGGCCAGGTGCCTATGTTTCCCTTATGGACTTATGGATACTGGCAAAGCAAAGAACGCTATAAAAGCCAGGATGAAACTGTGGATGTGGTAAAAAAATACCGGGAACTGGGCATACCGCTTGATGGCATCATCCAGGATTGGCAATACTGGGGAAATAATTACCTGTGGAATGCCATGGAATTTCTGAATACCGAATTTTACAATCCACAGAAAATGGTTGATGATGTACACCAACTTCATGCACATATAATCATCTCCATTTGGAATTCCTTTGGCCCACAAACCAAACCATATCGCGAACTGGATCAAAAAGGGATGCTTATGGACTTTGTGACCTGGCCGGCATCAGGCTCCGAAAAATGGCCGCCAAATCCCGATTATCCTTCAGGTGTGAGGGTATACGATGCCTACAATCCCGAAGCACGTGATATCTACTGGAAGTACCTGAATGCCGGCATCTTCTCGTTAGGTATGGACGGATGGTGGATAGATTCTTCAGAACCCGATCATCTGTTTTTCAAACCATCTGATTTCGACAACAAAACCTACCTGGGTTCTTTCAGAAGCGTACGAAATGCTTTTCCTTTAATGACTGTGGGAGGAGTTTATGAGCATCAGCGTGCAGTAACTTCCGATAAACGGGTTTTCATCCTTACACGCTCGGCATTTGCAGGTCAGCAACGTTACGGAGCCAATACCTGGTCGGGCGATGTGGTGGCTTCCTGGGATGCTTTATGCAACCAGATATCAGGTGGTTTAAATTTTTCACTTTGTGGAATACCTCATTTCAACAGCGATATTGGTGGTTTCTTCCTTTGGGATTTTAAGAATCCTCTTGAAAATGCAGAATATCGTGAATTGTATACACGCTGGATTCAGTTTGGTACATTTTGTCCTATGATGCGTTCCCATGGTGCTGATGCCCCGCGTGAGATTTACCAGTTTGGCAAAAAAGGCGATAAAATATACGATGCCATTGAAAAATACATCAACCTGCGATATAGTCTGTTGCCATACATTTATTCCACCTCCTGGGAGGTAACTGCCAAACAATCGAGCATGATGCGGGCTTTGGTAATGGATTTTGCCAACGATAAACTGGCGCTGGACATCAACCATGAATTCATGTTCGGTAAATCGCTTCTGGTTTGTCCGGTAACCGAATCCATGTATTCAAAAGATATGAATGAGGACTTCATTGCCATTAAGTCAATGGAGGTTTATTTACCCAATGGCATAGATTGGATTGATTTCTGGACAGGGGAGAAGCTTGAGGGAGGACAAACGGTAAGCAGGGAAACACCCATTGACATCATACCGCTTTATGTAAAAGCCGGTTCCATTCTTCCCATAGGTCCAGATGTTCAATATGCCACTGAAAAAAACTGGGATAACCTGGAGATTCGTGTTTATGAAGGAGCCGATGGGGAGTTTACCCTGTATGAAGATGAAAATGACAATTATAACTATGAAAAAGGAATGTATTCAACCATTACTTTCACCTGGGACGATACAAAAAAAATATTGACAATTAGCAATCGGGAAGGTTCATTTCCCGGAATGCTGAATGAACGTGTATTCAATTTAGTCCTGGTTTCAAAAAATAATGGTAATGGAATGAATAGACCGGTAAAATATGATAAAGTGGTAACTTATAAAGGTCAGGAAATTGTACTCAATCTGTAATAAACATTAGCCCCAAAAGATAAAATAGAAATAATTTTTTTCTTGCAAGAAAAATAGAATGGAATATTCAACCCTAGGAAAAACAGGACTCAAATTACCACCAATCATATTTGGCACCAGTGCTCTGGGAAACTTATACCGGGTTCTGAATGATAATACAAAATTCGATATAGTTAATGAATGCTTTAAAAATGTTGAGATTCCGGTTTTCGACAGTGCCGGGAAGTATGGTGCTGGTTTAGCTCTTGAATCGTTGGGAAAATGTTTACTTAAGTTAAATATAAGCCCGGAGGATGTCATTATTAGTAATAAATTGGGTTGGGTGCGCACCGAACTAAAAACATCCGATCCTACTTTCGAACGGGGTGTCTGGTTTGATCTGAAACATGATGCAATTCAGAAAATAAGTTATAATGGTATCATCTCATGTTATGATCAGGGAAATGAATTATTGGGAGGAATATATAAACCCCAGTTATTATCGGTTCACGATCCCGACGAATATTTAAATCAGAGTAAAAACCCAGAAGAAAAGGAAAAACTTTTTACTGATATTCTGGAAGCATACAGGGCTCTGTCAGAACTCAAAAAAAATGGAAAAACAAAAGCTATTGGTATCAGTTCGAAAGATTGGAGAATTATAGACAAAGTGGCCAAGTATGTGGAGCTAGACTGGGTAATGTTCGCCAATAGTTTGACAATTATGAACCATCCTCCTGAATTATTTGATTTCATGGAAAAGCTGTTCAAAAAAGGAATTACTATTATTAATTCAGCGGTTTTTCATGGAGGTTTTTTAACTGGAAGCGATTATTACGATTATAAATTAATTACCCCGGAAACCGATAGCCCGAAATTTCGATGGCGTAAAACATTCTATGCCCTTTGCGAAAAGCACAATATTTTACCATCAGTAGCTTGCGTAAATTTTGGGATGACCCCCCCGGGAGTAGCAGCCATTTCACTTAATACTTCGAACCCGAATCGGGTTAATGACAATGTAGAATCTGTTTCTGCTAAAGTCCCGAAAGAATTTTATGCTGAAATGGTAAAAAAAGGATTAATCAGTAAAGATTATCCTTATCTGGATCTGTAAAACCGAAATACAAATAGCCATGGAATACAATGAAAAAACTTCCCATACCGAATTCAAGCGCTTTTGCAAAACCCTTGAATTACGTAACAATCCGGACCTGATTGCCGCTTACAAAAAAGCACATGCCAAAGGCCAGTCCTGGCCTGAAATTACCCGGGGTATTCGTGAAGTAGGAATCATGGACATGGAAATTTATCTGGCCGGAAACAGGCTTTTTATGATCATGGATACTGTGCCTGACTTCGAACATGACAAGGCAATGGCTGAGTTGGCAAAGAAACCCCGTCAATCCGAATGGGAAGAACAAATGTCAAAATTCCAAAATTCATCTACCGAAGCAACTGCTGATGAAAAATGGCAACTGATAGAAAGGATTTTCAAACTTGAATGAAACTTCTAAGAAATGAAAATTGATAGTCACCAACATTTCTGGATTTACAATCCTTCCGAATATGGCTGGATGTCCAATGAAATGGAAATCCTTAAAAAAAATTATTTGCCTGACCAATTGCAGACGGAACTTTTTTCTATTGGATTCGATGGATCAATAGTTGTACAGGCACGTCAATCACTGGAGGAAACTAACTGGATTCTCAATCTGGCAGAACAAAATAGCTTCATTAAAGGAGTAGTAGGTTGGGTTGATTTATGTTCTCCCAGGGTAGAGGAACAACTAGTTCAATTTTCCGGTCACCCAAAACTGGTTGGGATTCGACATGTTATTCACGATGAACCGGATGATAATTTCATACTCCGAAAAGATTTCTTAAACGGAATAACATATCTGAAGAAATTCGG
>Ga0307422_1001206_pt1 | contig 13674 bp, 14 predicted proteins | sample SalMarWE160290MG_FD_202153 | JGI IMG/M metagenome (GOLD analysis project Ga0307422, IMG submission 202153) | Salt marsh sediment microbial communities from the Plum Island Ecosystem LTER, Massachusetts, United States - WE1602-90 | ecosystem: Environmental > Aquatic > Marine > Intertidal zone >...
ACCTCCTTAATATATATTTTTCATCGGAAATACTTATATTTACTTGATTCCTAATGATAAATATACATTAAAAAGCAGAAATGTGAACCCTTTTTCTATGTTTTTTCTATTTGGGCAACACGCCCCAATGTCCAACGTCCAGAGTCTTAACTAAATCTCAAATCCTAAAATATGGACGCAGATTATTTTAGTCCAATGTCCAAAGTCCTAAGTCCGATGTCAAAAAATTAATACTGGAACCCGGTACCTGGTATCTGAGTATCCAGTTAATACATGTTGAAATTGTAGTTTTTTTTGACTAGGGACTAATGACCAGTGACTCGTGACTCTTTGTTTTTATGCTTTTACTAAATCCTATATCCTAAATCCAAAATCCTAAATTTTGACACGAAACACATGACACGCGACTCGATTAGCGATGGGGGGGGGGTTGACATTGCCGATAATCTGTTTATTATTGTATTAAGATGTATTCAATCGTAAACAAAAGGGTTTGCTAATAATTATAAAATTCGGAGGTTAATATGGGTAAAACGGTAAGTGTTCGGTTGCCCGAGAAAATGGACAAAGATCTCGATGGTCTTAGCAAGGAGACCGGTGTTTCAAAGAGTAGCCTGGTAAAAGAAGCGTTAAGGGGTTATCTAAATGAAACAAGAGGGTATTGTATAGCGCTCAAGAGATTGCGCGATGATGATGACAAGCTTCACACCACCGAAGAGATGAAAAAGTTACTTGGGTTCGATTAGTCGTTAGGGTATGTTTTAAATGAGGTACGAAGTATTGTGGAAAAGGAGTGCTATAGCTGACCTCGAAAAACTCGACAAAAAAATATCGCGAAGAATCACAGATAAGATTCTAACCCACTTAACAAAAAACCCTTTGGAGCTTGGATTAGCTTTAAGGGGAGAGTTTGCCGGTTTGTATCGGTATAGGGTAGACAAATGGAGGGTAATATATTCAGTGGCGCCAAAAAAGGAATTAATTATCATCCTCAGAATAGAACACAGGGTTACCGTATATGAATCTTAGTCGGAAAGGTACACAATTTTAGACGTCAGCCCAACCCTAAAAAATATTTGAACCACAAAGCTCACAAAGAACACAAAGTTTTTTGTTTTTAGTTTTGACTAATGACTCGTGACCAGTGACTGATTGATTGTTCAATCCTAGCGATAGCTATTGTGAAGAGATTCAAAAAAAAAGACCAGGCCCCTCAATTAAGGATAGACCGTAACACCAATGCTTACATGCGTGAAATGCCCTTCTTCTCCAGGATTAAGTAGAAACCCTGCTTCGGGACGTATAGCCCATTTATCTAGATTTGTGCTAATACCAGCGCCCAAGTTAAATGCAATTAGAATATCGCTGTTACCGCTTAATGGTACCAGTAACTTGCTTGATGGGTTGAATTCAAAATTATTACCAACTGGGAGTGTAGCGATTAATGTCGGATGGAATTGCCAGGTTTCTGATATACCTCCTATATCACCACCAAATGCAAAGCCAATCGGCACACAAAAGGCAATCCGATCTTTCACAATCCCGATTTTTGGACCAAAACCAAGGACATTTACGTTGAATGATTCTCCATATAGTTCTTCTATAGGTGGAACATTGATGAACTCATAGCGTAAATGAAAGTCAAGTTTATCCTGCAAACCATATGCTACCTGAAAACCGTAATGATTTTGACAATGTACCATTGAATCCTCATCAGAAAAATAGACCATAGAAAAACTGGGAGTGACCTCAAATTTCCCCTTATCAACCAACTTTGCACTCTGTAGAGTAGAGAAAGTTGGTGCACATCCAATTATAAAGGCAATCAATGTTGCCAATAAGATTTTTGCAGACCACTTTTTCACATTAACCTCCTTCTTAAAAGTTTTTAGTTTTTGTTTTTACTAAATCCCAATCCCTAAATCCAAAATCCTAAAATTTGACCGCTGACTGAAGACTAGAGACTCTGTTTTCAACTCACATCTCAAGGTCTGATCCCATTGATGCAGAAACCTGACCCCTTTGATTTTTTGTTATTAATTTTCTTCGATCTCTGGTGGGTTGTTATTTGGTTGCTCCTGAACCTTTGTGCTGTTTCCCGAATATATGTTGAATTTAAATCCTAATGTAATTTTAGGGAATCCATCGAAGTTAGTGGAGGTAGAACTCTCGGATTTATAAAATCCAAACATTAGAAAGTCTCTGATTTCCATAAAACATGCTGCTCTTTCCGAGAAATACCAGTCCATACCAAATCCGGTACTGGTATAAAAATGATACCAGTAGTAGGACCCTCCTATATATTCATCTCTGGAATAAGAAGTTCGGAGATTTAACAAAACGTATGGTGAAACGTTTTTATCCGTAAAATAATAGATACCTTCTATATGATTATAAAAGGAGCCGTTAATGGAATATTCTTCGTTAGAGAAATCCAGTTCTCCGAATCCGAACCTGAAGCCGAAGCGGGATGAGGGATTCAGGACCAGATTCAAATCATATATTTTATACCATTCAGGGTACCCCCATTCGGGGTAATCTATAGGCAGAGGCATATGCGATAAAGAGATCTCGACTTTTGGCCTTGAGTATAGAGGGCAGGCAAGTAATAATAAGATTAATAAAGTAAATTTTTTCATTTTTAGTACCTCCTTTTCAAAGTACTTTGGCTTATAAAGTAAGTATAATCATTTTTTAGTTTTTGTCAAGGGGGGAGTTGTGAGTTTTTGGGTAAAATTTGCAGGAATTTTTTAGACGTTGGAGATTTTTTGTTTTTTAGTTTTGACTCATGACTCAATTATTTGGAATTGTCAAGTGTCGAGATTTGACCCCAGAAATACATTCGGGATAAACCGGATGAATATTAGACAAAGATATTTCAAGTTTAGGTTTCGAGTATAAAGGGGACGCAAACAGCAACAAAACTAACACTAACAAAGCAAATTTTTTCATTTTTAGTACCTCCTTTTCAAAGTACTTTGGTTTATAAAGTAAGTATAATCATTTTTTAGCTTTTGTCAAGGGGGGGGAGTTGTGAGTTTTTGGGTGAAATTTGCAGGAATTTTTTAGCTGTTAGGTGTTTTTGTTTTTAGTTTTGACTGCTTACTGCGCTCTACTCACTAATTGTATATATTCAAGAATCAAGGTCTAATTACACAAATATGTCCCGGACTAAAATGTGTACTAAATCCTATATCCGAAATTCAAAATAACTATTCAACGATTTAACTATTCAACAATTCAACCGATCCGAAGGATCTCAGAGATTTAAAAAACAAGATCAGGCCCCTCTATGTTCTGTTATGGAAAAATACAGAAAAGAAGACCTGACCCCTCTGTTCTCGACCCGGTTAATCGATTCGGAGAATCTATGATATCAAAGAAGGTCTGACCCCAGACACACAAATTTATAACTTAATATTTAATAAAAATAAAAATTGAAAGTAGCTGCAGTCCAGTTTAGCTTCATCTTCAAAGTCAACTTTAATTCTTACAACATGTACATTAAATCCCAAATCAAGATCAAAGTTTTCATGTAAGGGGACGTAGATGCCTGCGCCAAAATTGGGAATGTATGAAAAATATCCAAAATCTACTCCTTCTATAGCGATTAGATCCAAACCAAAACCAATATTTGTATACAAGCCAATTTTTCTTACTGGCAATAAAACATATTTAAAACTTACATCAAAAGCATTTAACTTAATGCTTTCATTATTGTTTGCATAGCTTTCATGAACGGTGATTGTATAAGTAGATTCTAAAGTCAAGCGCGGCATAATATTAATACCATACCCTATTCTAAAACCGTTCCCAAGTTCATAGCCCATTGCGTCGAAATCATAACCGGTAATATGGTTACTGCAGAAACCGGATATAATCTTAAATGTTCGAGATTCGTCACTTTTTGGCCTTTCTATTTCTATGTTCTCGGATATTTCACTGCTATTTATCTCAATATCATTATCATTAGCGTAGATGCTGATAACTGTTAAACAGGAAATTAATAACATATAAAATAGTGTTTTCATAGCTTATACCTCCTTAATGCATATAATTTAATGTAAATAATATCGAAAAAAGAACTAAATGTCAAGGAATATTAAATCAGAAGCCAGGAGTCAGAAGTAAGGAGTCAGAATCCCGACCCAACCCTAAAAAATATTTGAATCACAAAGTTCTCAAAGGTCGCAAGGTTTTTTAAGCTAAAAGCTAAAGGCGAAAAGCGAAATTCTTAGTTAAAAGAAGATTTTCTGTTTTTGTTTTTGACTCATGCCACAAGACACATTTCACATTTCACGGTCAGAATCTGTCAACACTATTTTTGATGAAAACATTATTCCAAGAATTGTGCCCAAAAGGTAGAATGATATAATTGTTGGAAATATAACCAAAGCAATTAGAGGGTTTTCAAAGTATATAAGAGGCGAAAGAGGTATTAATGAAATAGTAATAAAAAATAGTATCTTTATTAATTTTGGTACGTTTTTATTAAAGCGTTTTATTTGTTCTGCAGGAGCATTTATTCCTTTCCAGCCAAACTTGATGTACAGTTTTGCCATTAGAGTGTGGTATGGCCCAAAACCTAAAAAAACTAAAGAAGCGAACAGAGAACAGCTTACTATGAAAACAAGAAAAAAAATTGTATCTTTTATCAACAACGTTAATATTAAAAAAATGAAAAGAAGAATAATACTACCGAATAAATATCTTTTATCAATCATTTAAATCACCTTTTATTATTATATAACATACTGAAGAAAATATTCAATGTCAAGGAAATTTTTAGCCGTTGGAGATTTTTTGTTTTTACTATTCAACTATTTGACCATTTAACTAATCCAAAGGATCTCAGAGATTCAAAATTCAAGACCAGTCCTTTTATTCTGAAGTATCTTGTCTGAACTGTTCTGGTTGTTGCCACTTATTAAGCAATTCCGCATTCCCGATCCACATGACGAAATAAGGCATTTTTGCACCTCGTTTTTTCATATAGAGGAGGAATGGACGATCGAAAACGTAATATGTCGGAATTGGCATCATATAAGTTTTTGCTTCCGATTTGAGCTCGGCGCCGCTTCGAGTCAAACGGAATTGGATATCCTGCTGGGCGATGTCGATGCTTTGTCCCCTCAGCTTCTTATTCGTGAATTCTTGCTCCTCAAGTTCGGTAAATCGATGAGTAATGTGCCATATTATATCCGGTACTAGTAAGACATCGTTCGGGCCTATGCCCATATACTGTTCTATATCTTTGTCGATCTCATTTTCAACATACTCCAGCGTTTTCATAAGCGTAAGTTTTGGTTCAACGACAGCTAAAACAATCTGATTGCGTCGCGAATTTTGATCTAAATCAACTGCAAATTCCAATAACTTCGTAAAATCCTCTTCGTCACTGTAAGCAAACAGTATTGCTGGTTGTTTACGGAGTTCAAAATATGCGTATTCATCCTCGGGATTAATCCCGAAAGAATTAATTTCCGTTTCGTTACCTGCAATATCAGTAAAAACTAAAGGCCGGTCGGTCTGAAAGTACGGGATAGAGAATTTGATATTTGCCTCAAGATACGCATAAGCAACGAATGAATTTGGCGTTATGTCGGGGAAAGTGGGTGGCGTCTTGTTTGGGAATTTTTGAGTGACCTCTCTCGCGATTTGGCCTATTATCCCCTCTTGGTTCCAGCCTGCCGCGGTATATAAACTTGTCTTAGGAATGTATGGCCGTGGATCAACGGCTTTGTTTAGCTCCACAGCAACTTTCGGAGAATCTTGAAGGGAGATTGGCTCCTTAGCCAAATCTGCTTCCAAGGTCTTCCAGGCTGACAAAAAAGATGCGCACCAGATTACGTTAATTTCCTTATCTATTGGTGAATCCAGAGTAGCAACCACTTTGGTCGTTTTTAAATCCTTTGAATCGCCAACGAAAACCGGCTCGCCAATCAAAACTGACTGATCTTCTTCCTCGGGAGGCAAGAAAATTACGCCTACCAGAACTACAACCACGATCAACCCAATGGTAATGCCTATTCCAATTTTTACTTTATTCTTAAGCATCGCTTAGTCCTAACATAATTTATATACACTAATATAAATTGCGAAAACAGTTATGTCAAGAAAGAAACCCAGAAATATTTTTAATATTAATTTTAACAGGAGGTAAAAAAGGATTAATTTAACCCCAGAAATAAAAGAATATGTGTTTTGCTTGTGACCCAACGAACTCTATGAACACTATAAACCCGACAAACTAAGTATTTGACACTTTTCAAAGAAGGTCTGACCCCATTTATACACTAATTGTATATATTCAAGAATCAAGGTCTAATTACACAAATATGTCCCGGACTAAAATGTGTAAGTTAATTTTTAACAGGAAGTAAAAAGGATTAATTTAACCCCAGAAATAAAAAAATATGTGTTTTGCTTGTGACCCAACGAACTCTATGAACACTATAAACCCAACAAACTAAGTGTTTGACACTTTTCAAAGAAGGTCTGACCCCATTAATATGTATTAAAAAACACACTGAGTACACAGAGAAAAAGATTCTGTTATGGAAAAATACAGAAAAGAAGATCTAACCCCTCTGACGTTATTTAAGTTTTATTGATTCTAAAATCTTCTGGATTAAAATTTATTATTCTATTAATAATTTCCTTGTTTTTCTTTCTCATATTTAGCCATCTTTCTTTCCAGAATTTAACTAATGTATGCATTGGTAGATTATAATAGATAGGTTTATCCGTTTTACCTAACAGAAAGGAGCGGAAATTTCTAGCTAAAGGAATTGCATATATTCCTCTTTGGAATGAATGTTGTAATAGGATGTTAGAATTAAACCCAATAATATCTGATGCTAATCGTATAACTCTCATTCTCCAATTCGGGCCATCGCCAAATTGATTTGTCAGGATAAGCCCTTTTTCCTTTAAGAGTTGTCGCATAGCAAGAAAAGTTTCGTTTGAAATATGCAATGTTCCATAACCTGATGTATATCCTATTGGAATATAAAGCAATCTATCTTTAAATTTCAAACGGTTATACTGTGCACTATTTCCATAAAGACTTGTAGTGAAAATACACACCAAATCATTTGCTGTTCTCTTTTTGATAATTGTTATCTTATATTTATATTTTTCTTTATATATTCTTCTAATTTCATTTGATGCAAGAATATAAGAGATTAGTTTTCCACCCAACAAATAATTATATGGAGGTAGAGCACCTAGGACATACGCGTCCATAGTATAAATTATATTTTTCGTTCTTATATTTCTATCCCAACATATCCATTTGTCTCTATCTGGAATATGTATTATACTACTTCCCAATGCAGCAATCCCAATTATTGGGTTACCATCTATTCCCTCATCTCGTATGATTATCCTTATTCTTCTCCCCACATATTCACTATAAGGAGATGACCAATAATATCTAAATATTCTAAAGAGATCATGTTGTTTTCTTGTTTTGCAAACCTCAATTCGTGGCGAAATTTCAGATTTTAAAATATCTTTTCCATGGGCAAGATTCTTTTTAGCTAAATCTATATGCTTTTCAATCCATGCTCTATTTTTATGTAGAATCTCTTGTCTTGATACACTCATTGACTGCCTTATAATTTCTTTGTTATAATAACTTGGCGGGGATATTACTAATTTATTCTTTGATTTTTCTATGCCCCAGTTAAGTTGAAATAAATCTCTTAACAATAGTAATTTGACTCTCTCCGCGCTATCTTTAGTCTTAATTAAATTACTACTTTGAATTTTATCTAAGTTAAAAGACAACGTTTCGAGAAGCGATATAGAAATTTTATTTGACAAATTTTGAACTTTCATATACTTTATTCCCCGCTAATTCTTCAAACAACTTTACCCTTATTGGTAATGCAAAAGCTTGTTCGGAAGATACCATATACAAGTTGCCCGGGATTGTCTCTCTTTGAATAAAATTTGCAATAACACCTTCATAATTAATATTAGATTTTACAAGAGCTTTAATGTCATCACTATTACCCAAATGAAATGCAAAGAAATTTTCAGCTTGTGTTCTAATTTCTTCTGAAATTGCTGATGGTCTTTGAGTTATTGCAACCATACCGATTCCAAACTTCCTTCCCTCCTTTGCAGCTTTAACAAATGGATTTGCTGCTGTTTTTACAAGCTCATCTGAAAGGACATTTTGAGCTTCCTCAACAAAAATTACCGTGTTAATTACATCCTTTGGATTATCACTTGTGAATTTTTCTTTATTATGTTCGAACAATTTGCGGACTAAAATTGTTGATATAATACTTGCATCAACACTATCCCTTATAGATAGATCCACAATTACAGTTTTACCTTGTTTTAAGTAAGGCATTACATCCTCTATTAATTTAGATGAGGAAGAATGCAACCCTTTGCCTTCTTCTATTAGATAAGCTATTCTTTTCCTGATTGCAGCAATTGTAGTTCTTGAACTCGCTTCTTTTTTCTTGTCCCAGAAATCAGGATATTTTTTGTGTAACTCTTGAGGATTATCTACATAAGTATTAATATTTTCAATAAAATCTTTAACTTCATTTTCTTCTAAGTATGATAAAAAAGACTCCATTACCGGTGAAAAACCTGTACTAAAATTCAGTATATCACCAATAGTTAAATGTTTGTGCATATTTATCAAAACTTTCCCTTTGTAAATAAACCTATCTTTATATTCATCTGGAAGCTTTTTATCACTGTAAACAACTATATTATCCTTTATCTTTTGTTCTTTTATATCACCCAATCCGTAAGTCTTGCGACCTTTCAGGAAATATTCTCCATTTAAATCAAAAATGAGTTTTCCATAACTCGTATCACCAATAATATTGTAAAGCAAAACCTTAACTAAATTTGTTTTTCCAAAGCCAGATTGGGCAAACACCATTGTCCGCTTATCTCTTAATTTTTGCACATCAAAAAGAATATTTCCTTTATCCTTGTAAATATCTTCCCCTATGCATAAATAGCCAATTTCTGCTCCATTCTCATTGCCAATATTCAAGATATGTTTCACTTCGTTTTGTTTTAGATGTCTCGCATGATAAGATACAGTTGGCAATTTTCTTGCCGCTGTAGTGAATTCTATAGACGTGCCTTTATCAATAAAGGTTCCAAGTAATCTAACTTTATAAGTATAACTAAACATTTTTTGTTTGTCCCTATCAGATAACTCTCTTTCAGCTATTCTTGCATAGTGTACAGCAATCAGTGTTTTGTCTTGGGATTTAAAAATAGGATCTTCATCATAAATCTCTGCTTCTACTCTCGCTAAAAATTTCCTACCATCCTCATCTTTGGGAGTTAATACAATAAAATCTCCTGTACTTGGGCTTGCTTTTGAGTCTTCATAAGAAGAATATATTAATAAAGCATCTTCTGTTGTTTTTTGTCCGTATAATACACCAAAATCAATTTTCTCCGACATATTAGTCTCCTTTCTAAAATTTCTCATGGATATCCAGAAATAAATTCTCTATCTCAATATTATCCATTCTTTGCTCTTTGTAAAGAGCGAACTTCACCCTTTTAATTATCTCTTCTTTAAAATTTTTCTTAAATGAGACAAAATTATGAACTTCAACCAAAGGATACGGATAACCAAGTATATAATGCTCTTGAGTAAGTGTTGTAAGTTCTTTGAATATCATGCGTAATTTATTCATATTTCTATCTCTTTTGTTGTTTTCTATACCGGGAATGGCATCAAAGATATTAACATCAGCCACGAACCAGTCGTAATTTTGTAGTTTCTCCACGTAATCTAATCGAGTAATAGTAAATAACCCGAAGCCTCTTCCCCCTTTTATATCCTTTTTTGCATACATTGCAGAGGTATCTTTGCCACCATAAGAAGCAAGCAAAACATTATCCGGGACTTCAAACCAACAACATAATTTTTGTCTCTTTGGATTTTTTTCTGTAAATAGATATGTTGGTTTTAGTTGATCTTGAAGATAGTTGTCTATCTGTCTCAAAGTATAAGATAACTCCATTTTGATAGGGGAATTTTTAGTTATTCCTGCAATTATTATTCCTTTTTTATGTAAAAATTTTCCTAATTTCACTAAAAACTTTTGTCTAATGTTCAAGGAACGTAGCGTGCCATCTCTTAATATAAAATCACCTTCTCTTATTTTACTACAATTTGCAATTTCATATACCAGTGACCATTCCAAAACTTCTTGAGCAAAAGAAAGAAGAGTAGATAAATTTGCGCAAACAACCTTTCTTTTGTAAGGGAAAATATTCTCAGGGGAATCCTGAAAGAATCCTATTATGTTTTTTATTGGCTCCAAACTTAGTAGTTCATCATAAATTGCAAATAAATGGTCCTCATTTGTTATAAGTATATTTTGTGGGGAATATTTCTTTCCGAGCCTAATAGGGTCATCTGTATCATTCATTCGAATCTGCTTTCCCTCTTTGTAGCAAATATATCCCGCATCATAAACGCCTATTGAGACTCCATTATAAAATTCCCGACTATTATAACTCCCATCTATGGCAAAAAAATTCCTATCCGATTTATCAATTTCATCAAAAGGTATTATTTCAAATATCTGTGGAGTTTCTGGGTTATTAGGATTCCCAATTACAGGGATAGAAGAGGGTTTATTAATCCTTTCATTAATATGATGAGCTACTAACTCAATTGCATTATCTGGTATAGTTTCTTGGTTCATATATTACTTCTCCAAACTTTTAAAAGATTGTATTTTCTATAACTTGTTATATACGCATTGCGTATATATTCATTTTGCATTTCGATTGTTCTGCTTAAAATATCTGTAAATACCATTAATTTAAACACCTTAATTAAAAAGTTTAAGAAATATATTCGATAAGTCAAGTTCATTATTCCAATACGAATGTCGAAAAGGATTTTAGAGATTGTTCAAAGATTTGAAATGTGACCTCAGACACATACAGATACATTTCTTTAAGCAGGTAAATAAGATTCATGTTTTTTTTACCTTTGAATGCGCTTCATATTTATTATCAGTCGTGGGAGATTTTAAATAATCATCATCCAATACTTTTAATACTGTCCAAATATTTTCGGAATTAACTATAAGCTTTCCGTTATCTGTAAAATTTAAGTCAAGATTATATTTTTTATTCAGTTGTTTTATCTTCTTTAAATTAAGAGATGCGACCACATCGCCCTTCAAAATTTTATTAAGTTTTTTTATTTTTCTTGGGTCTGACTTGCACAGTTCCTGAAGAGAATTTGCATCGTCAACGATATTTTTATTTTTTATAATATTAAAGCTAGCATCAATTTCCTCAATAAACTTATCCATAAAACTAAAGATTTTTTCAAAATTTACAGAGTTTAGAATATATACTTTATTCTTATAGACGAGGCAATCTATATCTTCATCAATAGTCAAAATAGATCCTGATATTTGATTAAACTTACCATCACTTACAAAAAGAGGGATCCATCCTTTCCTATCAAGTATCCTTTTCTCAGTGTATTTTTTAAACATTACAATTTCTGAGTCTCCCAATTTCATTCCATAAGCCCAGAGGTTTCTGCTTTGATTAATGTCAAAAGAATCTAAATCTGCGCGAGCAATATCTACTAAAATTGGATCTAAAAAGGGAACCTTGTTTTTATCGATGGTTTGAATATTATTTTGCTCTAAATTTAGTAATGGCGAATAGTCGATAATTTTCAAATCTTCCAATCCCAGAAGGTCATCAATCATATTCTTTCCAATATCTAAAAGTGTGTTGCCAATTTGCTTAGTGATTTCTGTTTTTAAGACATTGTATTCTATATTTTCTCCGGTTTTCTTGCGGGTTATGAAGTATAATCTTACATCCTCAGGTTCAGTCTTTTCGATTTTTGACTTTATCTCTTTTAGCATTATTCACCTCCAGATATATGTTATCGGATAGATTTTTAACATGAATCTTCTCACCTGCTTTAAGTATGTTTTTCTTTGTTATAATTACGAAATATCCACTTTCTATGACTTCAACATCATGAATTTTATATCCACAGATATTCAATAATGGATTTACGAATATTAAATTTGAATGAATGTAAACAAAGAAGATTACTAAAAGTAAGATTATAAGAGTAGCCCAATCTTGCCATTTGTTAATTTGGAAATCTAGAAAGGCGATAATATATGGGATAATATAATTCAAGGCATCACTAGTTCGATTTACTGATTTTTTGACTGTAAATCTGCTCTTAGTCCAGCCCTTGGCAATTTGAAAAGTAGGAATCCAAATAATATTTATTATTACAAGAATAAAAATACCGGTCCAAAAGTAAAATGTATTAAAATCAATTTGTCTCACAATAAAAATCAGGAATAATGGAGAATAAGCACTGATAAATAATAAAATTTTAACCCAGAATTTCATTTTTCTCCTCCAATTGCTTATTATGCGCATTATTGAATTCTATTTTTATCCTTATCTCCCCAGAAAGAAGTTTAGCAATAAGGATATATTTCAATTTCTCAAGCATTGATATCTCTCTAATATTGTTGCCAATTTGCTGATAGAATGGTATTGATTTTATTATTGGGTGAATGGCATGGAGGATGGTTTCGTGTTATTAATCTTGCTGATTTCTCATCAATACTATAATTTCCTTTCTGGATTTCGATTGTCTTGTATAAATGATTTAAAAAATCAATTATTGTGTACATTCATCAACCTCCTTAAATATAATACATAATATCGAAAAAAGAACTAAATGTCAATGGTAGTATTCGAGAAATACTATAAATAGCCCCTTGACTATTGTAGGCGTTTTCTATATTTTTAATTAACACGTGATTAAAAATATAAAGGAGGGAAAATGAGCTTAATAGAATGCCCTGATTGTGGAAAGGAAATCAGTGATAAAGCAGGTGCTTGTCCTCACTGTGGATATCCTATTGCAGGCGAATCCAAATTAGAAGATGAAAGCGGAAAAACTAAATGCCCACACTGTGGTAAAATGGTTACACCTATAGTGACAAATGTAGGTGGCGGTAGCTGTACAATGGGTAGCAGAGAAAAATGGACTTGTCCTTCTTGTCGAAGAATTATTCAAAGTAAAGGATGTTTTGTCGCTACTGCCGTATACGGTAATGAAGATATTATAGAAGTCCGTTTCTTACGAGCATTTCGAGATGAGTATCTAAATAATAATTTTTTAGGGAAGCTATTTATCTGGTTTTATTATCGATTTGCATCCTATCCTGCCTATATCACTGAGAAGGTTCCATTTTTAAAAAACTTTGCTAGACATTGTTTGGATGAAACTGTAAAATTAATTGAAGGAAAAACTTCTTTGAAAAGAAGAAATTTTAAGTGATAAATTGATAATCTTTATGTTTGGTGTACGGGGGCAAATCTCGACTTATTTGGGATTTTGGGGTTAGGATTTAGAAAAAACAAAATAAAACTTTTTCTTTATTCGTGCTATTCGCCTGCCCCGTAAGGAAGAATGACTGTATCGGGGTGTGATTTGTTGTTTACTTTAGCGTATGGTTTTACAAGGTAATGTTAAAACCAAAGCACATGGTTTACACTTTGGAGAGGGGATGGGAGTAAAAAGAGTAGATTTAAATATAAATATAAATCTGGAGAAAGTAATGAAAAAGTTGGAAGCTTTTTGTGCTAGGCGTG
>Ga0307422_1001210_pt1 | contig 13658 bp, 10 predicted proteins | sample SalMarWE160290MG_FD_202153 | JGI IMG/M metagenome (GOLD analysis project Ga0307422, IMG submission 202153) | Salt marsh sediment microbial communities from the Plum Island Ecosystem LTER, Massachusetts, United States - WE1602-90 | ecosystem: Environmental > Aquatic > Marine > Intertidal zone >...
ACATCCCATCGGTACACAGGGTTGCCCCAGAGCTGACCGGTTGCGCTGAAATAATCCGGGGGCACCCCTGCAACAGCCTCGGGCTGTCCATCGGCGTCCAGCTTAAATATCTCAGGATGGGTCCAGACATCCACGCTGTCGTAATCCACGTAGATGGGTATATCACCGATGATCTGGACGCCCTTCTCATCGCAGTAGCCTTTGAGCGCGAACCACTGGCGAAAGAAGAGGTATTGCAGGAACTTCTCTTGCTCGATGCCCTCGTGGAGGTCTTCTTTCATGGATTGTAAGGCCTCAGGTTGCCTGTTGCGTACTTCAGGGGGCCATTCACTCCACGCATGTCCCTGAAAGTGTCCCTTGAGTGCGACAAAGAGGGCGAAGTCCTCGAGCCAGGAGGCGTTTTGGGAGCAGAATCGTTCGTATTCGTCACGATCTTTGGTCTTGGCAAAATGCTTATAGGCAATGGTGAAGAGGCGTTCTTTATAGGGGACGACGATTTCGTAATCGACCCGTCCCTGCGGTCCATTGGGCACAGGTTCGCAATCTGCCGTAGTGAGGAGATTGTCCTGAATCAGGAGCTCTGGGCTGATGAGGAGGGGATTGCTTGCAAAGGCGGCAATGCTATAGTAGGGGGCGTTGCCATAGATGCGCTCCGTAGGATTTAACGGGAGGATCTGCCAAAAGTCCTGTTTTGCCTTTGCGAGAAAGTCGGCAAAGCGGTACGCCTCCGGTCCCATGTCCCCGATACCGTAAGGGGAGGGGAGGGAAGTGATATGCAGGAGAATCCCGCTTGCGCGTTTATTCATGATGTTTTCGCCTACTCAATGCGGACGTAGAGTTTTTCCCCGAGTTTCTTGAAGTGTTCGAGCCATTCTCGCGCTTTTTCATCACCTTGACCGGCCTTCCCCTTCAATTCGCTATAGACGCCTTGCGCAATTTCATAAAAGGAGTTCTGGATCTTCCAGAGGTTTACCTGAAAGGGGAGGGCGCTTACCAGATTTACGGCGGTCTCCACCTTTTTGAGCAGGACGAGATCCGAGGGGTTGTTGAGGAAGAGTTCGGCCATGTGTTCGAGGTTCTTCCTATACGCATACTCGAGGATATTCGAGTCTAAGGTGATTCCTTCCACCCTGGCTTCCTCCAGGAGTTCCTCTATGGAGTCGGGATCGAGGTCTTCATCTTCAAAGGCGCGGCGCAGACCGACATTCAGTACTATCTCCGCCGCCGCGTATAAGGCCTTGGGTGCAGGCATACCCAGCTCCTTGAAAAACCGCATCATCGGGGCGTTGTAGTCATAGACCTGTCGGTAGGCGGCCTCCGCTTCTTGCAGGGTCGATTCCAAGATCATATCCAAAATTTTACGCTGCTCATCGTGGAAGAGCGACTTCAATGAGTAGGTGGAAGGGCCGAAGTGCTTGTCCATAAACCGAAGTGCCGCTGAGAAATCCCCACTATCAAACAGTTCAGAAGCCCCCTGTACCATGGCCTGGTAAGTTTCTTCCCCCTGGTAATCTCCCACACCGCAGTTCATGTTCTGGTCACCCCAGTGCAAAACGCCGTAACTGAGATCAGCTGATTCTCGTGTGATCTGGGAGGTTACCTGTGCCCGCCCCGCCGAGAGCTTCGCCCTGCCGGCCTCAGAGCCTTGGTATGCCTTTTGATCGATCGTATAGCAATAGACCGCGGCATGTTCGGGGTATTGCTCAAAGATGGAACAGAGGGCATAGTGGGCGCAGACATCCTTCAGATCGAGCATGGCTTCTTTGACGAATTTCTCGTAGATGCGGCGGCCATCACCGTATTTTTTGAGGTTGCTCTTGGCGAGCTGGAGGCGTTCAAGGAATTGTCCTTCGATATGGTCGCCGAAGACCTCGCGCGCAAGCTGCACAGCGCGGCCGGCATACTGTATGATCTGTACTGTTTCAATGCCCGATATATCGTCGAAGAACCAACCGCAACTGGTATACATAAGGAGGGTATGTCGTTGCAGTTCCAAGAGCTTGAGCGCGGTGGTCCTTTCTTCATCGCTGAGTGCCTTGGGAACATGAGCGGCGAAAAAATCATTCAGACGTTCGGGTGAACGATCGAGGATAACGTCAATGTAGGCATTGCGCGCTGCCCAGGGATCGTTGAAGAACGAACGCGCTTTTTCTTCGTAGAGCGGGGTTACCGTATCTCTGAGCCAATCCAGGGCCTCCCGCAGCGGCGCACGCCAGGCCTGATGCCATCCGCGATGCGCCCCCGTATTGCACCCGCAGTCGCTGCGCCACCGCTCTACCCCATGGGCACAGCTCCATGAGGTGTTTTCAAAGATCTCGACCTCGTAACCGGGGGGATGGTTATCGAGGTATGCCCCGTAGTTGGTCAGTTGCGCTCCATCGTGTGACTTGATGTGGTGCAGGGCAAAGGCCAAGGCCATGTCCCCGAAGCGGTGATGGTGGCCGTAGGACTCTCCATCGGTAGCGATGTGGACAAGCTGGGGCTCTTTGCGGTTGTCGAAGGCGCTCATGAGTTTCGAGGCAACATTTCCACCACTGTTTAAGAGATCACCAAAGGCAATATCCTGCGAGATGGGGTTGTTATAGAAAAAGAGATTGATCGTTTTTCCCGAAGGGAGCCTGCAGAGATACGGCATGGTCGAATCGATCTTCCCCCCGCTGACATCGTTCCATTTCTTGTCAGCCACTTTTCTCACCTGCCGGGCCTGGTGAGGTGCGAGGATGGTGAACTGTATGCCGTGCTCAGCGAGTGTATCCAGTGTGGCAAGGTCTACCGCCGTTTCCGGGAGCCACATCCCTTCCGGCATTCTTCCGAAGCGGTGTTCAAAGTCCCTGATCCCCCAGATTACCTGCGTGAGCTTGTCCCTGCTGTTGGCGAGTGGCATGATCATGTGATTGTAGACCTGAGCGATGGCCGATCCGTGCCCGGAAAACCTTCCCTGACTTTCGCGGTCGGCCTCCAGGATGGCCTCATAGACCTCCGGCCCCTTTTTTTGCAACCACCCGAGCAGCGTCGGTCCGACATTGAAGCTGATCCTTGCATAGTTGTTTACCATTTGTACGATTCGATCTTGTTTGTCCAAAATACGTGAGGTTGCATTGGGGGCATAACACTCCGCGGTGATCTTTTCGTTCCAGTCATGGTACGGAGAGGCTGCATGCTGAAACTCAATTGCCTCCAGCCAAGGGTTTTCACGGGGTGGCTGATAGAAGTGACCGTGGATACATATGTATCGCTTCATGTCTTCGTTTTCCTCTTACTCGGCATGGTTTTTTCGTTATGGCTGAGCTTTTGCTTGTCGGATTAAGTTGAGTACGGCCTTGCCCCACCCCTGGGGACCGATGCCATTGACCTTGATAAGATTCGGCACGGTTACCCTTTGATCGTACTCACCCCGGTGATTTTGCACGAGGATAGGATAGTCGACCCGCTCCAACATGGGAAGATCATTGGGGCTGTCCCCCAGGGCGAGGGTGGTGATTGGGCCGAACTTTTTGCGATAGAGATCCTTGAGGATCTCCACGGCCTTGCCCTTATCATTATCCCCTGCCAAATGAAATAACCTCCCCCCTGCTATGCATTGGAGGCCTTTCTCGCGTATGGCAGTCTCCAGTGCTTTGAGCCTGGTCCCTTCTCCCAAAAACACAAAGGGCTCGCCGAACTCACGCCTCTGGGCCAGCTTGGCTTCCTCCAGGGACAAGCCGGTGATCTCCGCCACTTCTTCGGCAGCCATGTCGCCGAATCCCTCCACCTCGAAATCATCCCTTCGAAGTTCCTCCACGGTTTGCCGTAAGATGGTATATGACGTTCCTAAAAGGAGAACGGCATATCCACCGGCTGATTCGACCCGCGGCCACATGGCCCGCAGGTCTTCTGCTGGGAAATAGGCAGGGGGGATGTAGATCCCCCCCCCGTTTTCGGTGATAAAGGGGTGGGTGTTGTTGAGTTTTACCCTCCAGTGTTCTATTTCCGCCCTGGTCTTGCTCGAGCAGAGGACGAGGGGTATCCCCTGTTTTTGTATCAGCTTCAAGGCCGGTGCGGCGGCGGCGAAGGAGTAGGTATGGTAATCGAGGAGAGTCCCATCCAGGTCAGTGAATATGATGAGCCGGGGTGCCATGGTGCCGCCATCTCCTCCTTGGAATTCTGTTCTTGACTCGCCGCAGTTTATATTCTAAACTTTGGGTGGGATTAACACAAGTAAAACTGAAAAAACCGTATCAAAAGACCGTCGGTTTATTTTTACGTGATTCATTATGGAAATCGCAGACTACGCGAAAGAAAATTTTTTTAGTTGCCTGGTCGATATCCCCTCCGTGGAGTTTGCAAAACAATACCTAAAGGAGCGGAAATCGCCTCATCAGGCAAAAGAGCTGACTATCATCATTCCTGACCGAAACGAGGACCCCGAGGCCCTGCGTACTACCGTGATTCAGCTGGCCATGAGCAATTTTTTGATCAAGATATTTCACCGGATTGATGATAAACACTTCAGGATCAAACGGATCATCGTGAGCGACCAGTCTGATCTCAAGATCGCGATGGACAATAGGGGATTGTTGTATACGGTAAAGGACGTGCTGTCCAATACGCTCAAAGAGGCCGACATCCCTGAGATATACCATTTACGCTTTAATTCAGAGATGAGCCAACTCGTGTATGACTATTTACGAGATCCCTTAAAACTCAGCATGAAGGATCAGGACCGGCCGATCCGGGGCAAGGGTATCAACATGGCCCTCAGTTCTCTCGTATCTTCGGATGTGACGAGGGAGGGGGGTGCGGATCACCATGCGGTCTTGGTCTTCATGGATGCGGAGAACAAGGCGGTGAATTACAAAGACCCCTTTCTCCTTGGTGCACCCCTCATTTACGAGGGCTCTCCTGTCCTGTTCAGCAAGGCGGGGTTTAAGCGGTACCATATGGAGGGTGAGCGCAGAAAGATCGGAGGCCGGGTGAATGCCTCCTTGGGTGTGCCGCTCATCCACATGCTGATCCATGAGGGGTTGTTGCCGATTCAAAAGCCCATCATGTATCCGCTCGCCGGAGAGATAGGGATAGACAGAGACCTCTGGTGGTCGATCAAGATATCGGAGCGATACGGCGTTGAGACGACGACCCTCCTCCAGCTCTTCGGCAAGGATGACCAGGGCGCAACGTTGCTCCCTGAAGAGGGCTTTGTGCAGGTGGATCTCGGCATCAATATGGATCAGCCGTTGGCCGAGGGCAAACCGCCGAGAGAGGTGCTTGCAGGGGTACGCAGGATGTCTGAGGATATTATCGTCGCCACGTTTCAGGTCATAGGCAGGCAGATACGAGAGACCTGGGGGTCATCGACGGCGTTTATGAGGATGTTCGGAGAATTTCAGCGGCACAGCATCGAGCGGTGGATGCAGGCATATGATACCCGATTGATCACCGGGGGAATCGGCCCTGAGGAATTGAGGCAGACGGTCTATGCGCTGGTCAAAGAACACGCCGACAATTTTTTCTTGGAAGAGGGTTTCTGGAAAAGGATCTGGCGGGAGTTCAGGGAGGCGTTGTATCCTCATGATGAAGGATTTATACCGCCGCTCAATTCCCTGAGAGCTGATATGGGAGATGCATTTGATGAATTGAGAGAGCGGTTGTTCAATACCCAAGAGAGGATCTATCCGGAGAAGGGGAAGACGTAGCACACTCCGTCATTGTACCTTACAGGACGTCAAGAAAGCCAAAGGAAAAAACAGCATGCACTATGTTACTGCACTCAGGGCATATACCGCCAAGCGAATCGAAGAAATAGAGTCGGCGGATATCCTTGTGGCTATCCCTTGCTACAATAACGAAGGGACTATTGCCCACGTCATACAAATGGTCACCCATGGTTTGGCCAAGCATTACCGAGATCGACGCAGTGTGATCTTCATTGCCGACGGGGGGTCCACCGATGACACCCGAGAGGTGGTCAAAGAATTTCAGATAAAGCCCTGGCAGGAGAAGGTCGTCTCTATCTACCGAGGTCCGGCGGGAAAGGGATCGGCTTTACGGTCTGTTTTCGAAGCGGCAGAGGGGTTGAAGGCCAGGGCGTGCGCGGTGGTGGACTCGGACCTCAGGAGCATCACTTCAGATTGGGTCAAATATCTCCTCGATCCCGTTTTGGAGCAGGGATACCAGTTCGTGGCCCCGGTCTATATACGACACAAGTTTGATGGGACCATCACCAACAATATCGTGTACAACCTCACCAGGGCCCTGTACGGTAAGCGCATCCGACAACCCATCGGCGGGGATTTTGCCTTCTCCAGGGATGTGGCGAAGTTCTATAGTGAGCAGGATGCCTGGGACACCGATGTGGCCCGTTTCGGGATCGACATCTGGATGACGACCAATGCCATCACCCAGGGTTTCAGGATCTGCCAGTCCAACCTGGGGGTCAAGATCCATGACACCAAAGATCCGGGTTTTCATTTAGGGCCCATGTTCCGCCAGGTACTCTGGACCGTCTTTTCCCTCATGGAACGGCATGAAAGCTACTGGAAGGAGATCCAGGGGAGTGAGCCGGTGGAGATCTTTGGGCATGAAAATCACATAGAACCCGAGCCCGTGAAGGTCGATCTGGAGGTGATGATCAATAATTTTAAAGTGGGCTTTCGGCAATTCTCACCTCTGTGGAGGGAGATCTTTTGCAAGAAGTGTTTTGCGGAGATACGAAAGACCACCAAGCTTGATTCCCACGATTTTCACCTCTCCACGGATGCCTGGGTTCAAATCCTGTATGAATTGGCGGCTACCTTCCACGCCTGGAGCGTCAACCGCAACAAGTTGATCGACCTGGTGACTCCGCTCTACTATGCGCGGGTGGCGTCTTTCGTGCGGCAGTGTTGGGAGATGTCTACGGAAGAGGCGGAGGACTTGGTGGAAGAACAGGCCCAACGGTTTGAAGAACACAAGGGGTATCTCATCAAGATGTGGAACAAAAAATCGGAGGAAACGCTGCAGTCGTGAGTGCGGAATGTATTCAGTGCATCTGACTTCTCTGCGTGTATATCTGCGGTGGCCTCACGCAGCCACCCCATCAGGGCGTGCTTACAGATGCTGTATGTCGTCTTTCTTTTCCTCTTCTTCTTTCTTCAATCTCTTCTCAAGATAATCTTTGGCAATATCCTTTCCCCCGAGACCAAAGGCCAGGGCGAGGGCCAAGACGATCCCGCTGAACAGGATAGTAAAGGCGACGATAACCATATTGCGGCCTATGCCCAGTTGTTCCAAGGCCATGGCAAAGGCAAACACGAAGACGAGGGCCTTGACTCCCCGCGCCAAGAAGCCGGCGAATTGTATCCCCGCATTAACGGAGGCGATGAGGGTCGCCCTGCCCAAAAAGTTGCCGAGCAGGTATCCGACGATGATGAGCAAGACGGCGATAAATATATTGGGGAGGTAGATGAGGAACCGCTCCAGGAGGTTTTCGATGGTCGGGACCTTCAGCGCATACAAGGCGATAATAGTGACGACGACCACCACGAGCCAATAGAATATACGGCCGAGGAGGTGAGACGGCTGCCCTTTGATGCCGACCTTTGCACAGGCCTCGGTTATACCAATGGTAGAACAGAAGCGGTCTGTGTTGAGCAGGGTCGCGATTTTCATTATTATTTTTTTAAAGATCCACCCCAGTACCAGGCCGAGGAAGAATATGATCAGTGCACCGAGAAGATTGGGCAGGAACGCAATAAGCCTCTGAAAAAAATCCTTCAACGGCCCCGTGACAATGCTATCGCATATGGTTATAGCCACTATAATCCCCATGTCGACCTCCTTGCCTAATGGTTAACTATATCGTTTTTCTTCCCACCTTTCAATAAGGTATGGTTTGCCTCGCTCAAAGGCCAGACAGAGATTCTCCAACCGTTGTTCTACCTCCTCTGCCGTGCTCTCCCAGGTCTCGATGACGAAGGAGGCCACCTTGCCCAGATAGAGGGGGGTAAGGGATTTGAGTATGTGTTCCTGGCTCATCACCTTGTGGTGGCAGGCGAGGGCGAAGTGGTATATAATCTTTACCCAGGCGTCATCCGACAGAGAGAAGCGCTCTCGTGATCCTTCGGCGATGGTTCCAAGCAACTGTAACAGGTTTCCCGGCATAAGGGACTCATACAGCGTAGAGAGTTCCTTGACACCGAGCCTGAACTTCTCGATCATTCCGTCCAGATTGACATGGATCGGTTCCAGGCCGACGGCGTACATAAAGCCAAAGGTGGGGACCGATCCTGATTCTCCGTCCCTTGTCCACACCGAGGCATATTCTTCCATGAGACGGAATACGGAGCTCACCACCTGATAGAGCATGGCGCTGAGGTCGGCCCCGGGGTCTTTGGCGTCGTGGATCTTTGCCCCCAGAAAGGCCTGGCATACCTGGAACGCATTGGCCACGGCGGTGGTCGTCATCCAGATGTCGATCCCGAAACGGGCCACATCCGACTCCCACACGTCTTTGGTAAGATAAAAGGCGGCAAGCCTGCCGGAGAAGCCGAAATCACCCCCGATGGGCTGGCGGATTTTCTTGCCGTAGAGGGCCCTGGTGAGGGGATACACGATCGAATTGGTAATGGTGCCGTCATACTTATGCCGGTGGTAGTAGGGGGCGACGTAATCGTATCCCTCCTCAAGGATTGGTTTGATGAGCAGCTCGATCCACTCCGGCGTGATGCTCCGTAAGTCGGAGTCCACCACGGCACAGGCCCGGACATGGAGGTCCTTGGCTATCTCAAAGACGGTCCTGAAGGCGCTTCCCTTGCCCGGTATGCCCCGATAGGGTATGGCGATCTTATGAAATTGTTCGGCCTTGTGATCGACGAGTATGGAATCCTGGTCGATGGTGGTATTCTGAACGACATCCCTTGTTCCGTCGGTCGAGCCGCCGTCGGAGTTCACCACTATAGCCTTGTAATTTGAGAAGTATTTTGAGAGTCCGGCCTCAACAGCCTTCACCACGTGTCCGATGGTCCGGGCATTATTATAGCTGGGTATGCCGACGAGGATATCGACCTCTTTAATCTCCCGGAGTCTTTTCCGAGTATCTTTGGATAAGATCGCTGGTTTTTGCGGCATGATCTTGTTCAGGATAACAATATTTCATTATAGCATAGATGAGTCACACTCGCCTTGTCAATGAGGTGATAGAGGGGAGAGGGGCGTCAAAAGGTATGGATGGCGGTCGATTTAAATGAGAGAATGAGACTGCTCCCCTCATGGATATTCAATTCAAGGAGCGATCTTTTCGTAATCAGTGATGTAAAGGTAATGTCTCCCACCTGGGCACGCACTTCGTAAAAGAGTCCTTGATTGATGACTCCCTTCGCAGTTCCCCGAAAGGAATTGCGCATACTAGAGCTTAATTGAGCCGTGCTCATGACGATGTCTTCGGGTCTGATCGCTATATATCCGTGGGTAGTGTTCGGCTTTCTTCCGAGTTCAATTTCCACCGTGTCGATCACGGCCTTCGTGCCCTTGTATCGTGCTGCAAAGAGATTTTTCATGCCCACAAAATCGGCCACGAAGGTTGAACGGGGCCGTTGAAAGATGTCCTCCATGGCGCCGATCTGCTCTATTCTTCCATCATGCATTACTGCGGCTCGATCTGCGAGCGAGAGGGCTTCCGCGAAATCATGGGTTACCATGAAAAACGTACAATCTGAGGATTGATGGACCCTCTTCAGCCCGTTTCTGACCTCTTCTCTGAAAGCGGGGTCCAATGCGGAGATAGGTTCATCAAGGAGCAGCACCTTCGGTTCGACCATCAATGCCCGTGCCAGGGCGACTCGTTGCTTTTCGCCGCCGCTCAGGTTGGTTGGAAGCCGCCGTAAGAGGTGAACGAGGTTCAGTTCTTCGACCAAGCGCGAAAAGTCTTTTTTTGCTTTTGTTTTGTCGATGTGGTGGAAGTGCAGGCCATAAATGATGTTATCTCGAACGGTCAAGTGGGGAAAGAGGGCATAGTCTTGATAGACGATGCTAACACCCCGTCTTTCAGGGGGCAATCTGGTGATGTCCCGTTCTCCAATGATAATTGTGCCACTGGTGATGGGAATCAGGCCTGCTATGGCTTCCAGGAGGACCGTCTTTCCCGCTCCCGTTGGTCCCATCAAGATAAAAAACTCATTTTCCCCTATCTCCAGCTTGATATCATGGAGATGAAAGTCGAGGAGGCGTATGTTGAGGTCTTCTATGGTAATCATGCCTCTTGTTTCTTTCGCACGGTGAGGATGCGCAAGATCAAGAATAGGGTGAGGGAGATGAAAACCAGCCAGACCGCGACCGGCTGGGAGTATTTCAGGCCATAGGCCTCAAAGCGTTCATAAATCATGACCGGGGCGATCATCGGATGATAGGCGACGATGACCACGGCGCCGAATTCGCTGATGGCGCGGGCGCAACACATGATGAGACCGATCAACATGCTGCGCCAGGCGAGGGGAAAGGTGATGCGCACAAAGGTGCTGAACATCGAGGCCCCCAGGCTGCGTGAGACCTTCTCCAGTCTCGGGGAGATGTTCTCAAAGCCGTTTTTTACCGCATTGAGGTAGAACGGCAATCCCACAAAGGTCAGGACGATGACGATGCCCGTTACGCTCCCCATGACGCGTACCCCCAATTCACCGAGGGCTTGGCCAAGCCAGTGGTTTTTGCCTGCTACACTGAGGATGGCGATTCCCACCACGGGATGCGGAATGGCGATGGGGAGGTCGATGATCCCCTCTACCAACCGTTTTCCAACGAAGGTGGTCCGGGCCAGCAGATAGGCGAGCGGGGTTCCCAGGACGAAGGAGATGAGGGCGGCCGATCCGGCCGTATAGACGCTCAACCAGATCGACCGCACCACGTTTTTATCTTTGATGGTCTCTAGCAGCATAGCGAGAGAGGGGGCGGTCATCATCTCGATCAGGGGCAAGAGGATAAAGGCCATGATAACGGCCCCGCACGAAATGGTAATCCAGAAAAATGGCTCTCTCGCCTTCATGTTCCGCGCCTGATCAGTTTTTTATCTCCACTAGGTCTTGCAGCTCTGCCGGGAGCGCGTCCTTCATTGCTTTTGTCGGCACCCTGCTGGGCACAAACGGCGGTTGGCCCATCTCCTTTAAGATCTTCAGACCCCCTTTGGGATCGAGCAGGTACTGCAAAAAGGCGATGGCCGCCTCCCGGTTGGGTGCATCTTTAATGAGTGTGACACCATAGGTGCACGATTTCCCCTTCATCTCCATGAAGGTCCCCGGTTCCTTGCCGGTTACTTTTACGACGGCCTGTGTATAGAAATCGTCATACTTATAGTTCCCCAGGTTGATCTCGTCGGGGAGCACAATGTAGTTCAGGTCGTGCTGTACAGCCACTGAGAGATATTCCCAGGCATAATCCATATTACCGGTCTGCAGCAGGGAGATCAACTCCACCGATTTGGGGCGAATATTTTCTTTCGGCCGATTGGCAATCAGCTTCTCATAGAGCCCTGGTTTCTGATAGTACTTTTCGGCCAGTTGCATCACCATGAGCGACCGGTAGCCACACGGGTCGAGATTGGGATCAGAGTGTCCCCACGTAACCCCCTCTTTCTGGAGGATTTCGTACCAGTTTTTCTCGGTGATGGTGTCGGCGTGTGCGCTCTTATCCGTATAGCAGAGGACGAGTTGGTTGGTGGCGAAACGGATATTCCAATCGGCATAATTCGGGATGAGTAACTTATCGATGACCGTATAATCGGCCGATGCCATGATGTCGCACGGCTTTTTGAGGTCGGAAATTTTGCGAGCGCATTTCTGACTGCCAGCGGCCTCGCGCTGCAGATCTATCCCAGGGTGTTTGTCCTCAAATGCCTTTTCCATGGCCTCGAAGGGTACAGAAAGGCTGCCGGCGTGGAAGATGGTAACCGTGCCGGTTGGGCCTTCCTCCTTCTTTGAGCACCCCCCATTGAAAGAGGACACTATTCCTACCATATAGATAACGAATACCACCATAGTTGCTTTTAACCATTTACTTTTTTTCATCTTCATCTTCATCCTTTCCTTATTTAATAGATCTTTCCTAGAAGATATAGGCCAATCTGGTGATGAATGCCCAGGGATCTTGGGGACAGCCATTTAGCCCTGACCTGCACGCCTATTACTATATTTGTTATTAAAAGTCAATATAAGATATTATAAGTAATTTTTTGTTAATTATGGCCATTTTATGTTATTATTGACATGACTAAACCCGTGTGTTAGGTAATCGATTATGGAAGAGCTCCTCACCACCAAAGAACTGGCCGATTTTCTGCGCCTCAATGAAAAAAAGGTGTATCAACTCATCAAGGAGGGAGGGGTCCCCCATGTGAGGATAGCGGGCAAGTGGCTTTTTCCCAAAGGGCACGTCATGCGCTGGATCGATGAGCGCGTGCAGCGGGAGAGGGACATCCACATGGTGGGCAGTGACGACATCCTCCTGGGCAGGCTGTTGGCCCTCTATTCCCGGGAGCATTTTCCGGGGTCCCTTACCTTTTATTCCTCGGTTGGGAGCTTGAGGGGTATCCAGGCCCTTGCCCAAAAGAAGGGGCAGGCCTGTTGTACCCATCTCTTGGATGTGGAGAGCGGGGAGTATAATCTCCCCTTCCTGCGCAGGCACCTTGGATCCCAGCATTACGTCGTCGTTAATCTGTGTTATCGAAAACAAGGGTTCATCATGAAAGAGGGCAACCCCCTGGGGATCAAGGGCCTCAAAGATGTGGTTGCAAAGGGGGCCCGATTTATCAATCGAAACGAAGGGTCCGGCACACGGCTCTTGTTTGAATATCTCCTGAATGAAAAGGGGTTAGGGGGAAAGGAGATTGTTGGTTTTACCGATGAGGTTGATACCCATGTGGAGGTGGCCCTGAAGGTCTTTTTCGGGGAGGCGGATGTGGGTATGGGGATCGAGTATGTAACGCACCTCTTTCCCCTTGCATTCATCCCCCTCCGAGAGGAGCGGTTCGACGTGGTCATTCCCAAGGAGCTGTGGCCCACACAGGTGATGCAGGGGTTTCTCTCCTACATAGACCCGGTGCGGATTCAGAGGCTTGCCCGTACCCTCCCCGGCTACGATCTCAAGGATACCGGGAAGGTCATCTTTGAGAGCTAAAAGGGTTTTCTCACGGACCTTTTACCCCCAGGTGACCAGCGATCCCTGAGAGTAATGGGAGGACATCAGATGGGGGTGGTGGGGTGAGACGCGGATGCGGTATCCGAACTTTCCCGTCTTTCTGCACAACAGCGCTGCACGAAAGAGATAGACGCCCTTGTCGGACCGTTCGGGCTCCATGAGGAGGAGCTTTTGATCGATGAGCCTCCCCCCCGGGTCGAGATGCCCGTAGTAGACCTCTACCTTGACGTCTTCGGGCGCCAATTCCCCCAGGTGAACCCGGGCGGTTATGGTTAATTGTTCTCCTATGAGCAATTCATCAAGGCCTTCTTGCTTCACCTCTGCGATCGATACCTCTGTCCAGTTTGCCTCGATCTTGCGGTACCATTCGGCCAAGTTCTTGGCCTCGGTCATGTGGTCTGCGCGGAGTCGCTCCGTATAGGTCTGCGCCGGCCGGTAAAACCATTCTTCATATTCCTCCAGCATTCGGTGGGTGTTGAAGTGAGGGCAGAGGGTTATGATGGAGGCCTTCATCTTTTTGA
>Ga0307422_1001212_pt1 | contig 13643 bp, 11 predicted proteins | sample SalMarWE160290MG_FD_202153 | JGI IMG/M metagenome (GOLD analysis project Ga0307422, IMG submission 202153) | Salt marsh sediment microbial communities from the Plum Island Ecosystem LTER, Massachusetts, United States - WE1602-90 | ecosystem: Environmental > Aquatic > Marine > Intertidal zone >...
TGCAATTGCAAGACTCGGATGATTCAAAAGTGCCTCTGTAATTAAAACATCCAGTGAATCCTCCGGAGCCTCAAGCGGCATCTGTAATTCAAGTTTTATATCACTTGTCGGGTCCAGACCCATACTCGCCAGCAGTTCGGACTTCGCCTGGCCAAGAGACTTTTGCATCCGGTGTAATTCCATCTGACGCGCCAATACAAGGACACGGCCCTGCTTCGCCTGCCATGTACTGACCATTCCCTCTTGATAAAACGCCGCAAGCTCTTTTTCCATCGCCCGGGCCGCGGCGAGCTGGCTCTCTAAAACTGTTAGCATCCGTTCCAGAGACAGGCAATAGAAATATTGTACCGTGACCTGCAGAGCAATGGCCTGAGATGTGTAATCGGTAACCAATTCGGCAATCTCATATCCCCGAGTGTGCATAGAATACAAAAACCATGTGGCGGGATTGAAAATCGACAGTTGAATATTCCAGGTTATATCGCGAACGTCCTTATCATGCATTGGGAATCCGCTCGCACCGAACTTGATTTGCGGCTGAGGGTCCCACCATGTCTTTTGATAGTTTAAGCTCACCGCCGGAAGAAAATTAGCGAACGAGACCTTCTTCTCGAGATGTGCTATATGCTGTTGAATCTCGGCACTTTTTACCGAAAGGTTATTTTCCAATGCAATCCAGATACAATCATTCAAATCCATTGGTTGGTTTTCGACTAAAACTTCACGGGTTTTATCCTCTAATTTCCGAGTATAGTCATCAGCATGCTCCCGTCGAACCTCTTTGCCGTTAAAGCTGTTGCAGCCGGATATAAAAATCAGGCACAGCAATATTATTGAGGAAACATTAATCGCTTTTTTTGGCATCTTATCTACCCTCCGGCAAAAGCAAACCATCAACGAAAAGCTGCTCAACCTTTGCGAACATGACCGTCGCCACAGCTTTATCAAACTGACCGGCCATCTCAAAGCCCAACGTCTCTATGACCGAATTTATGGCTTTCGCCGTGATGACCGGATCTACACGACGAAAGTGCCCATTGCGAATCCCATCTTCCAGTATCTTCTCCAGTCTGACGTTCAACATAGCATCGAAATTCTTCTTTTCCTGTTGTTTTGAAAGCTTCGCGCCCCGAGTCCCCAGTTCCGAGACATACAGTTTTATGAAATTTGCATGTTCTTCGAGCAATGTGCTAGCATGCCGAATGAAGCTGGTTAAACGTTCCACTTCTGTTCCGGGAGCATCTAAAATTGCCACAAGTGCCTCAATAATTTTCTCACCACAACTATTTACCATCTCCTCGAAGAGCGCTTCCTTACTATTGAAGAAGTTGTATAAAGTGCCCACAGAAAATTCTGATGCTTCAGCAATCTGTTGCATAGAAACGTTATGAAATCCATTTTCAGAAAATAATTGCAGGGCCGTTTCCAAAATTTCTTTTTTATGATGCAACCGTTCTCTTTCTTTCCGTGTTAATTGCTTTTCACTCATTTTTACCCCATTAAATTAACGGTTGAACAAACCATCATTTATTGACGCTATAGTCATATTATGAATTACAATTCGCTTTTTGCAAGAGAAATTCAATAAATTTTCCATAAATTTTCCAAAATTTAGAATAAGAAATGCTTATAATATGTATCAAAATACAAATAGTCATATCCCTTGACAAGGGACTCTGAAAATGCGATAAAGCGGGTCTTATTAAAATTTAATCTTATAGAAGACCTGAGAAAAGAAATGTCGCATAAGATTGTATCCAAAAAACAGGTTTCCGATGATGTTTTTACCGCTGAAATCGAAGCACCGCTGGTTGCCCAGGCACGGCAGCCGGGCCAGTTCGTAATTATCAGCATCAACAATGAATACGCCGAGAGAATTCCCCTGACAATCGCCGACGCCGATCCTGAAAAAGGCACTATTCGCCTGATCTGGCAGCGGGTCGGCAAGACTACCGCAGAATTGTCCGACCTGCAGATAGGTGATAAAATCACAAACGTCGCCGGGCCGCTGGGTAATCCTACGCATCTGGAAAAATTCGGCACGGTTGTCTGCGTGGGTGGCGGCATCGGTAATGCTCCCCTGCTGCCAATCGCAAAAGCCCTCAAAGAAAAAGGCAATAAAATTATCAGCATCCTCGGGGCAAGAAATAAAAAACTGCTTATCCTCGAAGAGGAGTTTGCCGGAACAAGCGACGAACTGATAATCACTACCGATGACGGCTCATACGGACGAAAAGCATTAGTCACCGAACCATTGAAGGAAATCTGCCAACGCAGCCCGAAACCGGAGCAGGCCTTTGCAATCGGACCGGCGATAATGATGAAATTCTGCTGTGAGGTGACAAAACAGTTCGGCATCCCTACACAGGTATCGCTCAATACTATAATGGTTGACGGGACCGGGATGTGCGGCGGCTGCCGAATCGAATACGACGGACAGCCGAAATTCGTTTGCGTTGACGGACCGGAATTCGACGGGCACAAAGTTAACTTCGATTTGATGATGAAAAGATTGAATGCGTATAAAGACCAGGAGCAGAGAGAACACGAAAAATACAAAAAACACAAATGCAAAATAGGTCTGGATAAATAAAATAAGGACAGGTCTGTTAATCCCAAACGAAAAATGTCGATAACACTTTTTCGAGATCCCTCATAGTGACAAATAACCAAAGACAACAACTTCTGCAGGAGCTTTTGGAAAAGCAAAAAGCCGGCAAACTCACACCTGCAGAAAGATATAAAATCCCCCAGCAGGACATGCCTGAACAGGACCCTGCTACCAGGATAGGTAATGTCAACGAGGTGGCAACCGGTTATACCGAAACACAGGCAAGACTCGAAGCTTTGCGTTGTCTTCGTTGCAAAAATGCTCCCTGCGTTCAGGGCTGCCCCGTCCAAATCAGAATTAGAGATTTCGTAGTTGCTATTGCCGAAGGTCGCTATAAAGAAGCTTTATCAATCATCAAGGAAAATTCATTACTGCCGGCTGTTTGCGGCCGGGTATGCCCGCAGGAAAACCAATGCCAGCTTACATGCACGGTCGGCAAAAAATTCAAGGACCCCACTAAAGCCGTCTCAATAGGCCGGCTCGAAAGATTCGTCGCCGACCTCTGGTCAGGGCCGAGCCGGCCGGAGCACGGCGACCAGAACGCCGAGGCCGTTCCGGCCGTCGCAGCAGAAACCGGGAAAAAAGTCGCCATCATAGGCTCAGGGCCGGGAGGAATTGTCGCCGCCGCCGACACCCGAAGGGCGGGCCATGATGTCGCACTATACGAGGCCTTTCATAAACCCGGCGGCGTGATGGTTTTTGGAATCCCGGAATTTAGACTCCCCAAGGCCATCGTACAAAAAGAAATCGATATCCTCACCAGGATGGGAGTTAAAATCGTATATAACTTCATAGTCGGCAAGACAAGAACGATTCAGCAATTACTCGCAAAAGATGGCTTCGACGCCGTTTATATCGGCGTAGGTGCGGGACTGCCGAATTTTATGGGCATCGAAGGCGAATCCCTCGTCGGCGTGTATAGTGCAAACGAATATCTCACGCGCGCAAACCTTATGAAGGCATACGACTATGGCTCCGGCTCAGATACTCCTATCGCCCTATCGAAAAAGGTCGCCGTGGTCGGTGGCGGCAATGTCGCTATGGATGCAGCAAGAACCGCGCTCAGACTCGGAGCAGAAAAGGTATATCTGGTTTATCGAAGGACCGAAAAGGAAATGCCCGCGCGAATTGAAGAAGTCCACCATGCAAAACAGGAAGGAATCGAATTTCACATACTGCAAAGTCCAAAACGCGTTATCGGCGATGATAACAGCCATGTCACCGCCATCGAATGTCTCAAATATGAGCTCGGCGAGCCGGACGACTCCGGCCGGCGCCGACCGGTGCCCATCAAAGGCTCCGAGTTTATCATTGAGCTCGATACGGTCATAATAGCCATCGGCAACAAACCCAATCCCCTTATTTCCAAGACGATGCCGGAACTTAAAATTACCAAGTGGGGAACGATTGTCGTCGATGAGCATACGATGGCGACCTCGGTCCCGCGTGTTTATGCCGGCGGTGATATCGTCTCCGGCTCCGCTACGGTAATACTGGCGATGGGCCAGGGTCGAATAGCCGCAGCAGCAATAAACGAATCGCTATCAAAAAAATAAACTAATACCTGTGATAAGTTTTTGTGGTATTTACTTAAAAAGAGCCCTATTTGGTATACTCGAAACCCTATTAAAAAGCTCTCCGAGGATATCCCATTAACTTTTACACGTTTACTGAGCAAACATTTGCTATTCATGTTTGACAATTGAGTGATTGTTTAGTATTATCCGTGGCCTTTATTGTCGGTAAATGATATTGAATGGTGAATCGTGAGTAGATTGTTTATAAATAATCAAGCGTTAAAATTAAGAGATACGAAAATGCAACTTCAGCCCTTCAAGGCATTTAGGTATGACCCCGCCGTGGTGGGAGATACTACCGCATGCCTTGCGCCGCCGTATGACGTCATCAACAGCACTACGCAACAACAGCTCTATGAAAAGAGCAAATACAATATCGTACGGATAACCAAAGGTAAGAAGACCGCCTCCGATAACGATAAAGACAATCAGTACACAAGGGCCGCCGGTTATCTGAACGAATGGATAAAAGAAGGGGCGTTAAAGCAGGACACGACCGAATCTATCTATGCTTACATCCAGGATTTCGAGCTACCCGACTCCGGATTTTCCGGCGTGCGTTTGCAGCGATTGAGCTTCATCGCATCGGCTAGGCTCGAAGAATTCGGAGAAATCGTCAAACCGCACGAACAGATTCTAAACGGCCCGATGGTTGACAGGCTCAATCTTAAAAAAGCCACAGAGGCTGAGTTCGGCCTGGTTTTTATGCTCTATGAGGACGAAGAAAAAATTGTAGATAAAATCATCTCCCGGACCGCCGACCGGCAGCCACTTACCGATTTCACGGACGAACAAAATGTAAGGCACCGTCTTTTTGATATAACCGACAGAGAAGATATTGAAAAAATCGCACAAATGATGAGTGATAAAAGCTGTATCATAGCCGACGGCCACCATCGCTATACAACCGGTTTGAACCACTCCAGGCAAAACAGCAATCCGGCGACGAAGTATCAAATGCTCGCCTTTTCGAATATCCGGCAGGAAGGTTTGATAGTCCTTGCTACACATCGGCTCGTTGGTAATCTTGAAAATTTCTCTTTCGAAAAATTAATTACCGAACTTGAAAACAATTTCGAAGTCACAGAATTACCATTTGACAACATTCAAGCTAAGGCAGATGCAAAACAAAAGATGCTTACCATAATGAAGAACGAGCATGATAAGGATAATAACGTGTTCGGAATCTATGGCGCAGACAACGCCTTTTATATCGCCGTCCTGAAAAATAAACATGCAACCGAGCATGTCGCGCCGGAAATGAGCCGGGCATGGCAAACGCTCGATGTATCCATTCTGCACAAGCTGATTCTGGAACCTCTTTTAGGCATCGACGAGCAGGCCATTGCCAGAGGTGGGAATCTGCAATATGTAAAGGGTATGTCCAACGCAATCGATGAATCTATCGCCGAGGTCGATGCGGGTCGTCAACAGGTTGCCTTCTTTATGAACACAATAAAAATGCAGCAACTTAAAGATGTCACCAACGCCGGTGAAAGAATGCCGCAGAAATCGACGTTCTTTTATCCAAAGGTATATTCAGGTTTAACTATTCAGAAATTCTAATATCGGTCTAAATGTCATCCCTGTGCAAGCAGGGATCTATTTATTAAAAGTGGTATAGAGATTCCCGCCCTGCCGTAAGGCATTGCCATTGCGGGAAAAAACAGAAAGAATGGAGAAAATATATGGCAGACTGGAAAAATCCTCCGAGATTGTTCATTCCCGGACCGGTAAAGGTCAACGAAGACGTCTTGCAGCAACTCGCACGTCCCACACTGGGACACCGCGGCAAGGAATATTCTCAACTGCACGGCGAGACTGTCGATATGCTAAAGAAAGTCCTCTTCACGGACCAGAATGTCTTCCTCTCAACATCCTCAGCCTCAGGTATCTGGGAAGCCGCTATTCGCAACTGTGTGAATTTTGATGAAACGCTCCTTTGCACATGCTGCGGAGCCTTCAGTGATAAGTGGGCAAATGTCGCCAAGAGCTGCGGCAGAAATGTCGAAGAGCTCAAAGTCGACTGGGGCCAGGCGACCACCCCGGAAATGATCGACGAGAAACTCGCCTCCGGTAAATACGCCGCCGTTACTATAGTATATAATGAAACAAGTACGGGCCTGACGAATCCGGTTTACAAGATAAGCGAGATGATGAAGCAAAAATATCCTGACGTCCTTGTCTTTGTCGATGCTGTCAGCGGCATGGTCGGCCTGCCAATGCACTTTGACGACCTCGGCTGGGACGTGGCATTCGCCTCGGTCCAGAAGGCTTTTGCAATACCGCCGGGACTGGCTGTGGCCGCGGTCAGCAACAGGGCCCTGGAAAAAAGCAAAAATGTCCCCAACCGGGGCTATTACTTCGATTTCCAGCAGTTTGCAAAAGCATCAGAGAAAAACCAGACGCCAACCACACCAAATATCCCTCACATTATGGCGCTGAATTACCAGTGTAAAAAACTGCTGGCCGAGGGAATGGAGAAAGTCTGGCAACGACACAAGAAAATGGGTGAATACGTCAGACTTTGGGCCAAGGGGAAACTCGGCCTGTTCTGCGACGATAAATACGCCTCAAATACATTGACAACCGTTAATAACTCCAAGGGCATCAACGTAGCCGAAACCATTAAAGCGATACAGGAAAAGCACAATACTATCTTCGGGAACGGCTACGGCAAACTCAAAGAACAGACCTTTAGAATCGCTCACATGGGTGACATCACGATTGAGGACCTCGAGGAACTGCTCGGCTGGATCGACGAAAAAATCGGACAATAATCTAATGAGCCGGCGTTTTTAGCTCCGGTCCATTATACAGTAACCGGACACATACTCATGAGGTCATGTGATAGCTGAAATCAAGCACCTTCGGCTCGACCAGCTTTCGATAGTCGTCCATACTCATTCTTACAGCCTGATTATGTGAACCTGCCTGGAATATAATATGGTCGTCATTCACCAGAGCCTTATCCATTATCACCGGCAAATCATATAAGTTGCCAAAAGGCGGTTCGGCTCCAAGCTCGCAATCCTCAAATATCTCACCTATTTCATCCTCCAGGGCCAAATCAACCGATTTGACACCAAGTTGTCCTTTCAATGCTCCGAGGTCAATCTTGTTACACGCTGCAAGTACGCACATCATGTATTTGCCGTTGACCTTAACAATAACAGGCTTGGCCACATATTTACCAGGTTCATGCTCGGCCGCCGCCATCTGCTGCGATGTGAAAGTAGGAGCATGTTCGGTCACCTCATAGGGCACAGCCGATTCGTCAAGAAATTCTGTTACCCGCATAATTATGCCTCCCAAAAAGTTGCCGGCAATATTCTCGAAAAGAATACAAAAACTCGCAGGGTATATTATAAAAAACCCGTAGAAACATCTGTCAAGCTAATAATATCTATAAGATCCCCTTTACAAAGAAAACAACAGCTCAAGAACAGAGTGAAAAACGTACAAAAGAGAAAAAAGTGGGGGGCATAAAAAAAGCACCACGATGCAATCCGCATCGCGGTGCCATTTTTTTTCAATTGTAATGACTACTCATACAAATGAGTAGCTTCCGATTCCTCTACAGGACGAGACAATTCGTCGCTGTTCATAATAACTTTGAATCGAACGTCACCCGGCCTGACTGCAGCAACAACTACACGCCAAACCGCCTTATCCTTCGGTGCAAGAGAAGCCAAAGGCAGGAATCTTACAGTATCGCCAACGACCGAACTGGCAGATGCGCCGGCCGATGAAACGTATTGTACATTGTTTTCCAAAATACAATCGATGCGAATATTTGTAGAGGTAGCAGAACCCTGATTAGTCACGGATATCATATATGCCGCCCGGTTGCCTATTCTCACCGGGTCCTCAAGGTCAACAACTTCAAGCATGACGGCGGGAATTCCGGTTACTACCGTCTTTACCGAAGCAGTTACGGCTTCGGCACAATAAGCGGTTGCTGTCGCACCATTCGTGAGCGTTCCGGGTTTTGTCGGGGTATAAGATATTCGAAGCGTCTGGGAACTGTTGGGTGCAAGAGTGCCAAGCTCCCAGATCAACTTTGAATCGGTAAGCTTCGCTCCGGCGGTTGCTTTTACAGCAGTCATTCCTTCGGGTATGACATCTTCCACAACAGTGTCCCGAGCAGGAACTTCCGATACGTTTGACACTATTATTTCATAAGACACCGGCCGACCGATATACAATTTTTCCGGGCCTGTCTTGCTTATGCTAAGTATAGGCAGACTTATAATCGTTGTGGTTTCATTCGATTCAGCCCGCAGGCCAGAAGTCGAACTTGCCACCGCTTTGCTGATGTATTTGCCGGTCCTGGTGGGACGAAGCTCAATAGAAAACTCCCGCGACTGATTCGGCCCAAGATTACCCGCCTCAAAGATTAGATCGTTCTTACCCTCGGTCGTATGCAGTCCCGTAGGAAGTGACTCCATTACCCTGACATTAGGAACGGTTCCAGTACCTTCGTTGGATACAGTATATTTGACAGTAACCAGGTCACAAAGTAAACTCTCGGAAGGCGCATTCTTAGTCAGTCTCAATCTCGGCTCAATGACATCCACACTTGTACACGCCGGAACGACCGGGGTAAGAACAGTCGTGCAGTGCTTAAGCGACCCGGCATAGTTGGCCATTCCAGTAACTGTTATATGCCTGATTGCTTTCGGTTCGAGCGAATTTATTTCCCAAACAAGCGTGTTTTCCTCACGTTTCGCCGTCGGATTGGAATTCACAAAATTGAAATTACTTGGAATCTCTTCCCTTACTATAACATTATTGAGCGATGCGTCTGTCAGGTTTGTGATTTTAATCGTGTAATTAAAAGGTTTGTTCAGTCCAATTTCCCTCGGCATAACCTTATCCAACTGAACCATACCGCACTCCGGCCACGGATAGGTCCTTGAGATAACCGACGAGCCGGCTTCGCTGACGACTATCAGATTTGACATCGTCTCCGAAGGTTCTTGTTGCTCCGAAGGAAAAGAGCTCATTTGCTCTTGTGAAGGTAAAGGCGTTACTTCTGTTTGAGCATCAGGCGTTTCTTCAAAAAACCGTTCCCAACCCACTTCATCTGTCGGAACTGGTTCATCCAGCCTATTGTCCCTATAACCAAACCAGCTTCTGCAACCTAGGGAACTCGATATAACTAAAAAGAATAGAAGAAGCGAGATATTCAGAAACTTTCTCATTTTATATCCCCTTTATCACCTTACACATTAAATAACAGGAAGAGTATCATCTGAAAGATTTTTCATCTTCACGTTGGCCATCACATTCTACACGATACGATTTCCTTGATTTTCAAAATTTATATCGGTACATGAATTGCCCAAGTTAACCAAAAAAGAGGGTCTATCTTTGTCTATATTATAGTATCGTGTTGTAGAAAGAAAAGGGTTTTATAATCTTCTAAATATTAATAATTCCTCTCATATTAGTCCAGATCCCTGTAGTTCCTATAAAATGCCTGCTAACAGGTTAAAAAAGTATCATATTTTACCTAATACCAAATTAATAGGCTTAACATTCCTGCAGGAACGGATTCCCTTGAACCTGCGTCTGTCAGGTTGGCAGAGAATATATTTACACTGACGGAATTATGGCAGGCGAGGCAAACCGCCCTTTGTAATCTAACTATTTATAAAACATGCACTTACATTCACAAGCTCCTCAAGATATGCGTATGGCATGATATTTGCTCATCTGGTTAAAGATAAGGAATGTATAGCTATGTACTCGAACTTGTCAAAACTCGACGATGTAAATGTTTTAGCAAGCCAGGCTAACTGGGCCTGGCCCGATGCGTTGCGCTCCATATTCAAGCCACGAGGTATCAATCTGCTCGTAGCTGAAGATGCCGCTGATTTCGTTAATATAATCCAGAGAAAACGCATTCATACTACAATTGTGGACATGGACTCGGAACAATCCAACGGCCTGGCGGTAATCAGGATTATTCGAATGAATTATCCATTTGTACCGTGCATCCTGTTGACAAGCACTGTAGGTGAATCGCTGCTCGGAAAAGCACTCGAGCTCGATGTTTTCAGTGTAATCGATAAACCGGTAGATATGACTGTCCTTCAGGAACAACTAAACAGGCTGTTTTTAAAGAAATATCGAAGTGATATATTCAGCTAATCATCTTGTAGAAGAAATGCTTGAATTCAAAAAAATTAATACGAACTCACGTTCCATAATATGAGAACTTTCGATTTAGCTGAAATAACAAAAGCGCTCGCGATATTGACGGAAATCCGAAAAGAACTTGGTTATTTAACAAATTAAATAAATATTAAATGCTTTTTCTGAAAGGAGTAAGGATAAAATGAAAATTCGACCATTGGCAGATAAGGTGCTTGTTCAGCGTCTCGAAGCGGAAAACAAGACAGCAGGTGGAATAGTCCTGCCGGACAGCGCCAAAGAAAAACCACAAAGAGGAAAAATCGTCAACGTGGGCGAGGGCAAGACGCTTGACGACGGAACTCAGAGAAAACCGCAGGTGAAAAAAGGTGACATGGTACTTTTTACAAGCTACGCCGGAACGGAAGTAAAGATTGATGGCAAGGAGTATCTGATTATGAGTGAATCGGATATCATGGCCGTTATCGAAAAGTAAAAAACAATAATCAGCTACAGATTAGGAGAAAGAAAAATATGGCAGCTAAAAAAATAGCTTTTGGAACTGATGCACGTGCCGCCGTTCAAAAGGGTGTCAAGAAGCTTGCAGAAGCCGTGAAAATCACACTCGGGCCGTGCGGCAGGAACGTGGTTTTGGAAAAATCGTTTGGTTCGCCGGTTGTAACCAAGGACGGAGTAACGGTGGCAAAAGAGATTGAACTGGAAGATTCCTACGAAAACATGGGCGCACAGATGGTCAAGGAAGTGGCGTCCAAAACATCGGATGTCGCCGGTGACGGAACAACAACAGCGACAATTCTGGCCGAGAGTATTTTCGACGAGGGCCTTAAAAATATTACCGCCGGCGCCAATGCAATGCAGGTCAAGCGCGGCATTGAAAAGGCCGTCGAAAAAATCGTCGATGAGCTCCAGAAAATGAGCACAACGGTGACATCAACCACACAAATCGAGCAGGTGGCAACATGCTCGGCGAACCAGGATGTTGAGATCGGCCAGAAACTCGCCGAGGCGATGGACAAGGTCGGCAAAGACGGCGTTATTACTGTCGAAGAAGGCCAGTCGCTGGAAACAACCGTCGAGCTGGTCGAAGGAATGCAGTTCGACAGGGGATACCTGAGCCCGCACTTTATCAACAATCTGGAAAACATGACGGTCGTGCTGGAAAAACCTTATATCCTCGTGCATGAAAAGAAAATCAGCTCCGTTAAATCCCTCGTCCCGCTGCTTGAAAAAGTGGCCAAGCAGGGCAAACCCCTGTTGGTTATAGCTGAAGATGTAGAGGGCGAGGCTCTGGCGACACTGGTCGTCAATAAGCTTCGCGGCGTGCTTCAGGTCGCGGCGGTCAAAGCGCCCGGATTCGGTGACAGAAGAAAAGCAATGCTAAGTGACATCGCCATCCTTACCGGCGGAGAGCCGATTTTCGAGGACCTTGGACTCGAATTAGAGAATATCGAACTGCGCCAGCTCGGCATGGCCAAACGAATCACAATCGATAAAGATACTACCACAATCATCGAAGGCGGCGGCAGTATAGAAGCAATCAAAGGCAGAATCGAGCAAATCAAGAACGAAATCGATATTACTACAAGCGATTATGACAGAGAGAAGCTCCAAGAGAGACTGGCAAAATTAGCCGGCGGCGTGGCTCAAATTAACGTCGGCGCAGCAACCGAGGCCGAGATGAAGGAAAAGAAGGCGCGCGTGGAGGACGCCCTGCACGCATGTCGAGCGGCCGTCGAAGAGGGTATCCTCCCCGGCGGCGGCGTGGCTGTGCTCAGAGCTTTGCCGGCACTGGACAAAGTAAAAGCAACCGGAGACGAAAAAATCGGCGTCGATATAGTCCGAAGAGCTCTTGTGGCGCCAATAAAACAAATCGCCGAGAACGCAGGGCTCGACGGCTCAATTGTCGCACAAAAAGTTATGGACAGCAAGGAGAAGAACTTCGGCTACAATGCCCTGAGCAAGGAATATGGTGACATGGTCAAGTTCGGCGTGATTGTCCCGACCAAAGTCGAAAGAGTAGCACTGCAGAACGGCTCTTCAATCGCCTCACTGCTGCTGACAACCGATGCGGTCGTTAGCGAGATTCCCGAGAAGAAGGAAGCGGCTCCGGCTATGCCTCCGGGCGGTGGAATGTATTAAAAGTCAATATTAGCGAGCGGGTTCCGCCGAGCGTGGAACCCGTTTTCTTTCTCAGTTAAAATGAAATGTAAATTATGGTTTTTCGTTATTACACAAATGCAATCTCCCAGGCATCCAGAAACGTCGCAACAGGAATATTTATCGTAGGGATGATATTAATCGGATTTGGCTTTATGATTTACCTTTTGCCGAAGTTCTTCGCTACGCTCGCCGCGCTGGTATTTTTCATCGCCGGTATCGGCTGTGGAATCACCGCCGTTAAAATCTTCTGGATGCTTAGAAAAATGGACCAGGCAGGTCCCAATCCTCCCGAGGCTTACAGGGAAAACGTCCAAATCCACACTGAAGAACACCAAGACTTTTAAATCTGCCTGCTCCGGCGGTTATGCCTCCCATCGCTTACAATCCGGGTGGCCGGATTTATTATTACAGCCAGGTATTTATCCTGAGCCTGCCGGTGCGATTCAACCGGTAAATTCCTTGACGACCTTCAGGGTCTCGCCCGTATCTTCCATTTCGAAAATACGAGGCCTTGCATCCCTGTTGTTCGGTGAGTGCAGCACCATCATAAGCTTACCGTCAAATGTTGTGAACAGCATCCCATGTCCGCCGTTGTCCTTATAAAGGGGTTCGTCCTGCTGCTGCCACGGCCCGGCCAGCTTGCCAGACGGTGATATGGCGATGCCCAAAGTGTAGCCGGTGTAACCCCCGCTGGTCCAAATCATAAACAGCTTGCCGGACTTGCTCTTGTAAAGGTAAGGCCCGTCCGTGACATGGCAGCCGTATCGAGGCGATTTCTTGCTCCATGCCGCATCGCTGCCGTCGAACAAGCGCGTCGGCTCACCAACCGTCTCCGACAAGTCCTCTTTCAATCGGATATACTCGATCGTGCCGTCCTTAATCTGCACCCATTCATGGCAAAACACCATGTATGGCACGCCGTCCTCAACCCACAGTGTCCCGTCGAGTGTCATCATGTCAACAGGCAGCGTGGAGCGGCTCTGAAACGGCTCATACGGCCCAGTAGGTGTATCGGCGACCAGCACCTGCGAACCGCGAGTTACACGAGGCAGCCAGTTGCGCCACTGCTCGTCGAAACGGTTACGCGTATCGAAGGTCAGGAACAGATAATACTTGCCTTTGTAGGCGTGCAG
>Ga0307422_1001213_pt1 | contig 13640 bp, 10 predicted proteins | sample SalMarWE160290MG_FD_202153 | JGI IMG/M metagenome (GOLD analysis project Ga0307422, IMG submission 202153) | Salt marsh sediment microbial communities from the Plum Island Ecosystem LTER, Massachusetts, United States - WE1602-90 | ecosystem: Environmental > Aquatic > Marine > Intertidal zone >...
CGGCTCGGCCCTCGACTGGTTCGTCTTCAAGCAGCCCCTGGCCTTCCTGATCTTCTTCATCGCCGCCACGGCCGAGGCCAACCGGACCCCGTTCGACATGACGGAGGCGGACTCCGAGATCGTGGCCGGGTTCGCGACCGAGTACTCGGGCATGCGCTTCGGCTTCTTCTTCTTCGCCGAGTACGTCAACGTCTTCATCGTCTCGGCCCTGACGGTGACGCTCTTCTTCGGCGGCTGGACGGCCCCCTTCGACTGGCCCTGGCCGGTCAGCCTCGACCCCATCGACGCCTGGGCCGCCGGCCCGGCCTGGATAGCCCTGGGCCTGGGGGCGGCGATCCTCGGGGCCGACGTGCTGGCCGTGGTCATCCGCTTGTTCGGCGGCAGGGCGTGGAGCATCCCGGCCGCCTTCGGCCTGGGATTCCTGGTCTCGGGCGCGGCGCTGACGGCGCTGCTCTTGGGAGCCTGCTTCATCGCCTTCGACTGGTTCGCCGGCATCGTCTGGTTCATGGCCAAGGCCTACGCCTTCGTCTTCGTCTTCGTCTGGCTGCGGGCCACGCTGCCGCGAGTCCGGATCGACCAGCTGATGGGCTTCGCCTGGAAGTGGCTCCTGCCGGCGGCCCTGCTCAACCTCTTCATTACGGCCGCGGCCGTCATCCTGCTGGACCGGTGAGGCGATGAACATCATTCCGGGACTGGGCATTGCACGGGGCATGGCGCTGACGCTGCGCCGCTTCTTCGCGCCCCGGGCCACGATCCAGGTTCCCGAGGCGGCGCCCGACGTGGCCGTGCGTTTCCGCGGCCGGCTGCAGCTGCTGGTCGACGAGTTGGGCAATCTCAAGTGCGAGACCTGCTTCCAGTGCGCCCAGGCCTGCCCGGTCGAGTGCATCGACATGGGCGGCCACGACACCAGGAACCGCTTCTGGGTCCATTGGGGAGCGGCCGAGACCTACACCGAGCGGCGCCAGGAATCGGCCCTGCGGCGCTCGGGGCGCCCGGTGCCGGATGCCGCCCGGCGCAGCTTCGCCCCGGTCGAGATGGCGCCGCTGGAGGAGGTCCTGGCCCGGCGCGACTACGACCCGGAGCCGATGCTGACCTTGCTGGAGGATATCCAGGCCGCCTACGGGTACCTGCCGGCGGCGGCCCTGCTGCACGTCAGCCACACCACCGGCGCGCCCTTTGCCCTGCTCTACGGCACCGCCACCTACTACGACCATTTGAGCCTGGAGCCCCGAACCCGGACCATCGGGATCTGCTACTGCGCCGCCTGCCTGCTGGCGGGCTCGGCCAGGATCGAGGCCGCCGCGGAGGCGGTCCTGGGCATCCCGGCCGGCGGGGGCGCCGGTCGAGGCGGCGAGATCCTGGAGAGGCTGCCGACCCACGTCCCCGGCGCGGCTTCGCCGCTGGTGCTCGTCGACGGCGCGGCCCAGGCCGGGGTCAACGCCCGCAACGCTGCCACCTGGGCCCAGGGCCTGGCCGGCGGCGGCTCCGCCCCGGGCAAGGGCTCCGCCGCGGGCAAGGGCGCCGCCGGGCGCGGAAAGGGCCGCTCATGAGCGCCGACGTCCTGCCCATCCCCGAGCGCTGGCCCCACCTCCTGCTGCCCGCCTCGTCCTACGAGCGCGGCCCGGACGCCGTCTCGCCCACCGACCTGCGTCTGGCCGTGGCCGGCGGCGCCTTCGCCGGCCTGCGCAAGGCCGTCCACGAGATGACCGCCGGTGAGATCGTCAATGTCCTGGTCCATTCGGGCCTGCGAGGGCGGGGCGGCTTCGGCTTCCCCACGAGCGAGAAATGGCGGGCCTGCGCCCTGGCCCAGGCCGACCGCCGCTACGTGGTCGTCCACGCCTACCAGGCCGACCCGGGCGCCTTCGGCGAGCGCGTCCTGCTGGAGCGCAACCCCTACGCGGTCCTGGAGGGAGCTGCCATCGCGGCCGTGGCCGTGGGCGCCTCCGAGATCGTCGTCGCCCTGCGCGCCGACGCCGCCGAAGCCGTGGCCGCCATCGAGACCGCCGCCCGAGAAGCCGTCAGGGCGGGCTACCTTGGCTCCAGCGTGCTGGGCTCCGGCCGCGAGATCCTCCTCCGGGTGGTACCGCTGCGCGGCGCCTACATGCTGGGCGAGGAGACGGTCCTGCTGGCGGCCCTCGAGGGCCGGCGAGGCCAGCCGGAGCAACAGCCGCCCTACCCCACCACCAGGGGCCTGTACGGCAAGCCGACGCTGGTCCACAATCCCCAGACCCTGGCCGTGATACCCGGCATCCTCACCGGCGCGGCGGGCGGTGCCCCGGTAGAGGAGGAGCCCGCCGGCCGCCTGGCAGGAACGAAGGTCGGCGCCGCCGGCCGTCAGGCCGCGACCCAGGCCGAGACTGCCCTGGAGGCCCCCCAGGGCACGATCCTGGTCCAGGTTTCCGGCTCCGTGGTCAGGCCGGGGGTTGTCGAGGTCCCGATCGGCATCGCCCTGGGCGACATCCTGGCCCTGGCCGGCGGCGTGCCGGACTCGCGCCGGCTGAAGGCGCTGCTCGTGGGCGGCCCGTCGGGCGGCATCCTGCCCGCTTCGGCGGTCAAGCTCGAGTACCAGTACGAGGCACTTCGCGACGCCGGGGCCCACATGGGATCGGGCTCGATCGCGGCCATCGACGACCGAACCTGCCTGGTCGACCTGGCCTCCTCGCTCACCCGCTTCTGCGCCGACGTCGCCTGCGGCAAGTCCGTCCCCTGCCGCATCGGCCTGCGCCGCCTGGCCGAGATCGGGGCGCGCATCTGCGAGGGCCGGCCGCGCGGCGATGAGATCGCTCGCCTGACCGATCTGGCGGCCGACATCTCGGCCAGCCGCCTGTGCCCCCACGAAGCCAACTCCACGTTGCCGCTCCTGAGCCTGGTGCGGTACTTCCGCGACGAGCTCGACGCCCATCTCGTTCACAGCACCTGCCCGACCGGGACGTGCCGGATGCCGGCCCCGTCCCGCAGCCGGGCGGGCTCATGAGGCGCCTCATGCGCGAAGTCAACCCTCGCTCCACGACCCCCGCCACGCCCCCGGCCGTGGCTCCCGGTCCGCCGGCGATACTGCCGCCCGCGCCGCTGGTCAAGGACCTGCGACCGTCCGAGCGCCAGCGCGGCAACTGGAACAGCCGGGCCGGCCGGGTCGACAGCCGCCCCGACGCCATGGCTCCCCGCGACACGGTCAAGCCTCTGGAGGACACCGTCGCCGAGCGCCTGATCACCTCCCAGTCGCCCCAGCGGCCGATCAACTCGCCCACCATGAAGCTGACCGTCGACGGCCGGGAGGTGACCGGCACGGAGGGCCAGACGATCCTGGAGGTCTGCCGGGCCAACGGCATCGAGGTCCCCACGCTCTGCTACGAGCCCAAACTGCCCGCCTTCGGGGCCTGCCGGATGTGCGTCGTGGAAATCGAAGGCGAGGAGATCCCGGCCATCTCCTGCCATCGTGCGGCCGCCCCGGGCATGGTGGTCCAGACCCAGACCGACAAGCTGCGGCGCCTGCGGCGGACGAACCTGGAGCTGATCTTCAGCGACCACAACGCCTACTGCCTGCCGCCCTGCCAGAACAGGTGCCCCAGCAACATCGACATCCCGGGCTTCCTGAAGGCCAACGCCGAGGGCGAGTTCCGCGAGGCAGCCACCATCTTCAAGCGGACCATCCCCTTCCCCTCGATCCTGGGGCGGGTCTGCCCGGCCCCGTGCGAGGAGCATTGCCGGCGCGACGAGGTGGACGAGGCCATCGCGATCCGCGACAGCCACCGCTACGCCGGCGACGTCGTTCTGGGCGACCAGAAGGCGGGGCTCGAACCGCCCCTGCCGTTCGAGCGCGCGCCCTCGACCGGCAAGCGCGTGGCGATCGTGGGCTCCGGTCCGGCCGGCATGTCCGCCGCCTACTACCTGCTCCTGTCCGGCCACGACGTCACGGTCATCGACCGCGAGGAAGCTCCCGGCGGCATGCTGCGCTACGGCATCCCGGAATACCGCCTGCCCAAGGCCACCGTCCTCGAGCCCGAGTACGAGGCCGTGTGGCGGCTGGGGGCACGCTTCGTGGGCAATCGAGCCCTGGGCGCGGACTTCACCCTGGACAACCTGCGCGACGACGGCTTCGACGCCACGATCGTTGCCACCGGCTGCTACGACTCGAACAAGCTGGGCGTGGAGAACGAGTACGCGGACGGGGTGATCGACGGCCTCGAGTACCTGAAGGTGGCCACCCTTGGCGAGACCTACCCGGGCCACAAAGGCAGCCGGGTGGTCGTCGTGGGCGGCGGCTTCACGGCCATGGACTGCGTTCGGACCTCCGTCCGGCAGGGGGCGCGCGAGGTGACCCTCGTCTACCGCCGCGACATGAAGGACATGCCCGCCTACAGCGAGGCTCACGAGGCCCAGGAAGAGGGCGTCCGGATGATCTTCCAGGCCGGGCCGACGCGGGTCGTCACCGACAAGCAGAACCGCGTCACCGGCGTCGAGTTCATTCGGATGCACCCCGGCGAACCGGACGCCTCGGGCCGCCGCCGCCCCGAGCCCACCCCGGGCTCGGAGTTCGTCGTCAAGTGCGACCGGGTCCTGCTGGCCATCGGCCAGGGCCCGGACCTGTCCTGGATCGGGCCGGGCAACGAAGGCCTCGAGGCAGCCAGGTGGAGGCTGAAGGCCGACGCGGTGACCTTCGAGACCGGCCGGCCGGGAGTCTTCGGCGCCGGCGACGTCCGCATCGGCGCCTCGACCGTCGTTCAGGCCATCGCCGAGGGCCGGCGTTGCGCCTACGCCGTCAACGCCTACCTGCGCGGCTCGGACCTGTCCGACCTGCGTTCGGAGCAGGTGGAGCCGCTGATCCAGTGGGAGCCGGGCTTCCTCTCGATCACGCCCTACACCGGCGAGACCAAGGAGGCTCGCCACCGCCTGTCCGCCATGCCGGCCGAGAAGCGCAGCCGCAGCTACGTCGAGTACGAGATCCCCTATAGCCAGGCCGAGGCCACGGCCGAGTCGAGCCGCTGCCTGCAGTGCACCTGCGAGGCGATCGGCTACTGCGATCTCCGCCGGCTGGGCATCGAGTACGGCACGACGTTGCCCAGCCTGGAGCCGGGCCACGACCAGGGCGCCGGCTTCCGGAGCGTGACCGAGAACCGCTTCACCGGCGCCAACCACGACTACATCCGCGACGACAGCCACGCCTTCATCCTGCGCGAGCCGTCGCGCTGCATCGATTGCGGCCGCTGCGCCGCCGTCTGCGCCGACGTCGTCGGCGCGGCCTGCTACGACTTCATGAGGATCGGCTTCGACACGCTGGTGACGACGCCGCTCGACATGAGCCTCAACGACACGCCGTGCGTCTCCTGCGGCCGCTGCGCCGAAACGTGCCCCACCGGGGCGCTGATGCCCAAGCCGCGCATCCTGGAGAAGTACGACGTGGACGAGAGCCGCTGCATCCTGTGCGGCATCTGCGTCGACGCCTGCCCCTACGACGCCCTGCGCTGCGGGCCGGACAACGAGCTGGCCCACACCGGCCGCGGCAACCCCGAGATCGACCTGATCGCCCTGGCCCAGGCCTCGCCGGAGTCGGAGGTGACATACGTCCAGCGCGAGCGCGACTGGCTGGCCCACGCCGTGGCGGACGGCCGCGCCGCCGCCCGGGATCGGGGACGGCGATGATGGACGAGGAGGTGGAGGCCCGATGCCGATAGGCGACACCATCCCCCTGACGCCCGTCCGCTGGGAAGACGTGCTCTTCCTGGCCCTGGCGACGCTGCTGATCGTCTCGGCCCTGCTGGTGGTGAGCCTGCGGGACATCATCCACTGCGGCCTGGCGATGATCGTCTCCTTCGCCGCCCTGGCCGGCATCTACGTCCTGCTCGGCAACCCGCTCCTGGCGGCCACCCAGGTGCTGGTCTACATCGGCGCGATCAGCATCCTGATCCTCTTCGCCATCATGCTGACCCAGACCAAGAACGCGCCCGCCAGGCTGGTTTTCCAGACCCAGGCCCGGCTGGCGGCACCGGCTGCGGCGGCCATCGCCGTGGTCATCACGGGGGTTGTCCTGACCACCACCTGGCCGGCCGGAGGCGAGCGGCTCTGGACCTCCACCACCCAGATATCCACGCTGCTCTTCACCGACTACGTCCTGCCCTTCGAGACGGTCAGCGTCCTTCTGACCGCGGCCGTGGTGGGAGCCGTTGTCCTGGCCCGTCGCGACCCCCGCGAAAGCGCCCTGGCTGAACTGCCGCCGGGCCCCGCCCAGGACGAGACTCCAGCCGGCGGCGAGCCCGGCGGCGAGCCCGGCGGCGAGCCCGGCGGCGAAAGAGGCCGATCGTGAGCGGCTCGCTGGACTCCTACCTGATCCTGTCCGGCATCCTGTTCGCCATCGGCGCCTTCGGCTTCCTGGCCCGGCGCAACGCGATCAGCATGCTCATGTCCATCGAGCTGATGCTCAACGCCGTCAACCTGACGATCGTGGCCTTCGGGGCCTTCGTGGAGCCCCTCTCGGGGCATGCCTCGGTGATCGCCCTGCTGGTTGTGGCCGTGGCCGCGGCCGAGGCGACGGTGGGCCTGGCCATCGTCCTGGCCATCTACCGCAACCGCCGCACGCCGCTGGTCGACGAGTACCACGAGATGCAGCAATGACGAGCCTCTTGCCCCTGATCCTGATCCTGCCCCTGGCCGGCTTCGCCCTGACCGGCCTGCTTGGCCGGCGCTTCCCCCACAGCGCCCACAACATCGCCCTGTGGGCCGTGGCCGCCTCCTGGGCAGTGGCTTCGGTCGTGGCAGCGGCGATCCTGAGCGGGGCCGAGCCCTTCGGTGAGCACGGCGCCGGCATCACCCTCTGGACCTGGATCCCGGCCGCGGGCTTCAACGCCGAGATGGCCCTCTACGCCGACAGCCTGACGGCCTGCCTGCTGATCGTGGTCACGTCGATCGGCCTGCTGGTCCACATCTACTCGGTGGGCTACATGGCCCACGACCCCGGCCGCTGGCGCTTCTTCAGCTACCTCAACCTGTTCATGTTCTCGATGCTGCTGCTGGTCCTGGCCGACAACTTCCTACTGCTTTTCGCCGGTTGGGAGCTGGTGGGCCTGTGCAGCTACCTGCTGATCGGCTTCTGGTACCCGCGCCGCTCCGCGGCCGAGGCGGCCAAGAAGGCCTTCCTGGTCAACCGCGTTGGCGACATGGGCTTCGCCCTGGGGATTATGGCCATCTGGTTCCAGCTCGGGACGAGCAGCATGCGCGACGCCTTCGCCAGGTTCGACCAGGTGCCGCACGAGTGGCAGATCGCCATCGCCCTGCTGCTCTTCTGCGGCGCGGTGGGCAAGAGCGCCCAGTTCCCGCTCCACGTCTGGCTGCCCGACGCGATGGAGGGCCCCACCCCGGTTTCGGCCCTGATCCACGCCGCGACGATGGTAAATGCCGGCGTCTACCTCGTGGCGCGCTGCAGCCCCATCTTCGGCGCCGCGTCCGAGGTCATGGTCGTGGTCGCGGCGATCGGCATCTTCACCGCCATCCTGGCCGCCTCGATCGCCTTCACCCAGAACGACATCAAGCGCGTCCTGGCCTACTCCACCGTGTCCCAGCTCGGCTACATGTTCGCCGCCCTGGGCGTTGGGGCCTGGACGGCGGCGATCTTCCATTTGATGAGCCACGGCTTCTTCAAGGGCCTGCTCTTCCTGTGCTCCGGCTCGGTCATCCACGCCTGCGGCGACGAGCAGGACATGCGCCACATGGGCGGCCTGTGGCGCCGCATTCCGGCCACCTACCTGACGATGCTGGTGGGCGCGATCGCCATCGCCGGCGTGCCGCCGCTGGCCGGCTTCTTCTCCAAGGACGAGATCCTGAGCGGGGCCTACAAGAACGGCTTCTACTGGGTCTGGGGCATCGGCTTCGTCGTGGCCGGCATGACCGCCTTCTACATGTTCCGACTCATGGGCCTGACCTTCTGGGGCCGCAGCCGGCTGGACCCGGAGAAGGACCGCCACGTCCACGAATCGCCTCTGTCGATGACCGGGCCGCTGATCCTGCTGGCCATCCCGGCCGCGCTGCTGGGCCTGGGCATCGGCTGGCCGCCCGAATCGGGCTGGGTGCACCAGTGGCTGGCGCCGGTCTTCGAGCCGACCCTCGCAGCCGCCGGCCAGCACGAGGCGGCCTACGAGCTGTTCGGCCTCGACGGTGCCCTGGCCCTGGTAACGACGTCCCTGGTCGCGGTCGCCATCCTGGTGGCCTGGCGCCTCTTCGGCGTGGATATCCCGGTCCTCGGCCTGCGCGCCGAGGGGCGGCCGGAGCGAGTGCGGTCGATCAGCGCCGCGCCGATCATGCGCTCGCTCTACCGCGGCTCGGCGGCCAAGTGGTGGTTCGACGACATCAACGACTTCCTCTTCGTCCGGCTGGGCGGGCGCCTGGCGGCCGGCGTCTTCTGGTTCGACCGGGTCGTAATCGACGGCGCCGTCAACGGCATCGGCACCGCCACCGCCGCGGCCGGGCTGCGGCTGCGCCGCGTTCAGACGGGCCGGGTCCAGAACTACGCCCTGGGCATCGCCCTCGGCCTGCTGGCCATGATGGCCGGCTACCTCCTCATAGCCGTGGTCAGGTAGGAGGGCGAGCGATGAACCTGCCGATCCTGAGCCTGATCGTCTTCTCGCCGCTGGTGGGGGCGCTGGCCATCGCGGCCCTGCCGTCGAGCCACCCCAACCTGATCCGGCGCACGGCCCTGGCGACGTCGCTGGTGACGTGGGGGCTGTCGCTGCTGCTGCTGGTCGCCTTCAGCGTCGACGGAGCCGGCTTCCAGTTCGGCGAGGCGGCCGACTGGATCCCCGACCTCGGCATCCAGTACAAGCTCGGCGTGGACGGCCTGTCGGTGTTGCTGATCGTCCTGACCACCACCCTGACCTGGATCAGCATCCTGGCCAGCTTCGACCCCATCAAGACCCGGGTGAAGGAGTACATGATCTCCTTCCTGGTCCTCGAGATCGGCATGGTCGGCGTCTTCGTGGCCCTGGACCTGTTCCTGTTCTACATCTTCTGGGAGCTGGTCCTGGTCCCGATGTACCTGATCATCGGCATCTGGGGCGGCGCCAACCGCATCTACGCCACGATGAAGTTCGTGCTGTACACGCTGGTGGGATCGCTGCTGATGCTGGTCGCCATCCTGGCCACGGCCTGGACCCACCAGGCGGCCACCGGCTCCTGGGCCCACGCGTTCGACTTCGAGACGCTCCAGGCCTTCGCCGCAGCCGGGTCGTTCGGGCGCGACTTCCAGATCCTGGCCTTCCTGGCGCTGTTCCTGGCCTTCGCCATCAAGGTCCCCATGTTCCCCTTCCACACCTGGCTGCCGGACGCCCACACCGAGGCGCCGACGGCAGGCTCGGTCATCCTGGCCGGCGTGCTGCTCAAGCTGGGCGCTTACGGCCTCATCCGCTTCGCCATCCCGCTCTACCCCGAGGCGGCTCACACCTTCGCCTGGCCGATCATCGTCCTGAGCCTGGTAGCCATCGTCTACGGCGCCATCGTCTCGATCGTCCAGCCGGACCTGAAGCGCCTGATCGCCTACAGCTCGGTCAGCCACATGGGCTTCGTGACACTGGGCATCTTCGTCTTCAGCGCCACCGCCTACCAGGGCGCCATCCTGCAGATCGTCAACCACGGGATGATCACGGGCGGGCTCTTCCTCCTGGTGGGCATGGTCTACGAGCGCACCCACGACCGAACGATCGCCAGGATGGGCGGGCTGGGAGCCGTGCTGCCGATCTGGTCGACGGCCTTCGGTTTCTTCATCCTGGCCAGCGCCGGTCTGCCCGGCCTGTCCGGCTTCGTGGGCGAGTTCCTGGTCTTCGTCGGCTCGTTCGTCTATGCCCCGGGGATCGCCGTGGCGGCCATCGGGGTCATGGTCCTGGCCGCGACGTACCTGCTGTGGATGTTCCAGCGCGTGGGCTTTGGGCCGGTCTCGGACTTCATCGCCGGGCTGGGCGACCACATGACGGACATGACCCGGACCGAGCTGGCCACGATCGTGCCGCTGGCCGCCCTCATCGTGGTCTTCGGCCTGTTCCCGGGCCTGATCCTCGACTTCCTGGGCGGGCCTGCGCGGGCGTTCCTGACAGCCGCCGGTGTCGGTGGAAGCTGAGAGGAGGATGCGGTGAACTGGTCTGACCTCAGCTGCATCGCCCCCGTGGTGGCGGCGGTCCTGGCGGCCGCAGCCGTGCTGGTGGTGGACATGGCGGCCCCGGGACGGCGTCGCCCGGCGCTGATCGCCGCCCTGGCGGGCCTGGGGGCCGTAGCCCTGACCGTGCTGGCGCTCGCCGGGCACGTCGAGACGGCCTTCGACGGCGCCTACAAGCTCGACGACCTGACGGTCTTCCTGGACGCCCTGTTCCTGATCGTGGCCACGCTCACGATCCTCATCGCCGGCGAGTACCTGGAGCCCCGCGGCCTGCCCATGGCCGAGTTCGCGGCCATCCTGCTGTTCGCCATCGCCGGGGCGATGCTCATCGCCGGAGCGGCGGACCTGTTGCTGCTCTTCGTCGCCCTGGAGCTGATGGTCCTGCCCGGCTACGTGCTGGCGGGCTTCGCCCGGCACGACCCCTACTCGACCGAGGGCGCCATCAAGTACTTCCTGCTCGGCTCGTTCTCCAGCGCCATCCTGCTCTTCGGCCTGGCCTACGTCTGGGGCATCACCGGCAGCACCCGCGTCGACGCCGTGGCCGCGGCGCTGGCCGACGTGGCCGCGACCGGCAAGATCGCCCCCGGCCTGGCCCTGGGCCTGGCTTTTGTGACCACGGGCGTGGCCTTCAAGATGGCCGCTGTGCCATTCCACTACTGGACGCCCGACGCCTACCAGGGCTCGCCCACGCCCGTCACGGCGTATCTCTCGGTGGGGCCCAAGATCGGCGCCTTCGCCATCGCCCTGAGGCTTCTGGTGGCGGCCCTGGGCCCGGTCAAGGAGGATTGGCTACCGGTCCTGGTCGTGCTGGCGGCGGTCACCATGACCATGGGCAACCTGGTGGCGATCGCCCAGGACAACGTCAAGAGGATGCTGGCCTACTCCTCGATCGCCCATACGGGATACATCCTGGTGGGGCTGGCCGCCTACGCCGGCGGCCAGGACGACGGCCTGTGGGCCATCCTCTTCTACCTGTCCGCCTACACGTTCATGAACATGGGCGCCTTTGCCGTGGTGGCCGCCCTGCAGCGCAAGCCCGGGGTCTCCTCGAACATCGCCACCTTCGCCGGCCTGGGCCGCCGCGATCCGTGGCTTGGGGCGCTGATGGCCCTCTTCCTGCTGTCCCTGACCGGCATCCCGCCCCTGGCCGGCTTCTGGGCCAAGGCCTACGTGATCGTGGCCGCCATCGAGGCCGGGGGCTGGCCCGCGGCGCTGGCCGTGCTGGCGATGCTGAACGCGGCCGCGGCAGCGTTCTACTACTTGCGGGTGGTGGTCTACATGTACATGCGCGAGCCGGCGGTCGAGGGACGCCTCGCTGCGCCGGGGCTGCTCTCCCGGGCCGGCCTGGGGGCGGCCGCGATCGGGACGCTGGCCTTTGGCATCTTCCCGGCGGTCCTGACCGCGGTCGGCAACGCGGCTCTGGTGCTGGTCGGCTAGATGCCCTCAGGGGCGAGGCGCGGGGGCTGCGTGGCAGCGGCCGGGGAGGCTCGGTGGGCGCGGCGGCAGGCGCGCGGAAGCGGGCAGCCGGTCAGGGAGTCCGAGTCGGCCCCAGGCTAGCCGTCGCCGAAGGGCGCGATGCTGGCCGGGATGTCGCCCTGCGGGCCCGGGGTGGGCGTGGGCGTGATGATCGGCAGGGGCGTCGGGGAAGGTGTCGGCAGGTCCACGTAGGTGGGCTTGGCCGGCAGCGCGCTGTTGTAGGGCGGCGCCACCACGGCCACCACGAGCAGGAGCAACAGTGCCGCTCCCACGCCGGCAAGCGAAGAGAAGACCAGGCTATAGCGCTGCGCCATGAGCGGGAGCGTAGCAGGAATCGGCCGCAGGGGTGAATGACCGGGCAGGCGGTCGAGGGCGGCCGCGTGGGGCGGGCGTTTCGAGCCGCCCCGAGGTCCGCAACCGTGCCCGCGGACGAGGCGGCGGGCCTACCCGCCTGATAGGATGCCCGCCGATGAGCCTACTCAGCTCGGTAGCCGGCAGAATCAGGGGCGCGGCCGTCTCGGCCAGGCGCCGGGTCGGGGCCGTCCCGCGTGGCGTCGCGGCGAGGCTCCCCCGACCCAGCCGCCGTGTTCGCGAGGCCATCGCCCTGCTGCCGGCGCTGCTGGCCGGCGCAGGCGTCTTCCTGGTGGTCGCCGGCCTGTTCAACTACTTCGCCCTCAGCCCGAGCCCGGGACCCACCGCGACACCGACCCCGGCCGCGGCTACTTCGGAGCCCTTCACCCTGCCCCCGATCGCCTCCGACGGCCCCTCCATCGCCCCGTCGCAGAGCCCCGGGGCCGTGGCCACGCGCCTGGTGGTGCCCGCTCTCAACATCGACCTGCCGGTCGTGGCCGCCGGGCCCAAAGAGCGCTACCCGCTGTGCGACGCGGCAGAGTGGCTGGTCGCCGACCGCACCTACGCCTACCCCGGCGCCGCGCAGCCCACCTACCTCTACGCCCACGCCCGCGACGGCATGTTCGGGCCGTTCCTCGAGGCGTCCATGGTCGACGACGGGGCGGCGCTGATCGGCATGTGGGTCGAGCTGTACAGCGACGACAACCAGCGCCACATCTACGAGATCACGAGAGTCCTGCGCCACGTGCCCAACTCGCCGAGCTTCCTGGCGGAGGTCTCGGCGGCAACCACGGACCAGCTGTGGCTGCAGACCTCAGAGGGCCACGCGGACACCTCGCCCAAGCTCCAGATCGTGGCCATGCCGGTGGGCGTTGTCGCGGCCACCTCTCCGGCTGATGCGCACCCGACCGCGGCCGGCACCGTCTGCCCGGACGCGCCCGTCTGCGAGACCGCCGACCAGACCGGCTGCCGCCGCCAGTAGCGCCCGCCCGCGAGGGCGGCCGCCAGGGCGCGACGGCGCCTAGATCCAGCCGATGCGGCGCAGGATGGCGGCGCAGGCGGCGGCCACCACGAGACAACCGGCGGTCACGACCCAGAACCCCGGCCCCTCCTCGGCGCGGAAGGCCGTCTGGGCCTCGCTCATGCCGAAGATGCCGGCCAGCGCCCCCACGCCGGCCACGACGACCGTCACGCTGGTCAGGCGCTTCATGATCTCCGAGAGGTTGTTGTTGACCGTCGAGAGGTAGGTCTCGAGCGTGGCCGAAGCGAGCTCGCGGTAGGTGTCGAGTTCGTCGGTCAGGCGGATCAGGTGGTCGTGCGAGTCGCGGAAGTAGAGCCGGCGCTGGGGCGAGATCGCCGGGTGCTCACGGTTGGAGAGGACGTTGAACATCTCGCGCTCGGGGGCCGTGACGCGGCGGATCTGGATCAGGCTCCGCTTCAGCTCGAACAACCGCTCCAGCATGGCCTTGTCCGGGCGGCCGACGACCTCGTCCTCGAGGGCGTCGATCTCGTCGCCCAGCCGATCGAGCAGTGGCAGGTAGCCGTCGATCGTGTCGTCGCACAACGCCCACAGCAGGTAGTCCAGCCCTTCGCCCATTACCCTTGCGGCGCCGGCTCGCACCAGGCGCGTCGACCGGGGATCCCACCACCGACTGTGGCTGCTCAGGAGGAAGCGTGCGCC
>Ga0307422_1001215_pt1 | contig 13630 bp, 11 predicted proteins | sample SalMarWE160290MG_FD_202153 | JGI IMG/M metagenome (GOLD analysis project Ga0307422, IMG submission 202153) | Salt marsh sediment microbial communities from the Plum Island Ecosystem LTER, Massachusetts, United States - WE1602-90 | ecosystem: Environmental > Aquatic > Marine > Intertidal zone >...
AAAAAAGACATTGAAGACAAAATAGTTCTTCTCAGACTTCATGGTGTTCTGGAAATAGGAAAAAACTCAGACATAAAATTTTCCCAGATTGAAGAAGCTGTAAAGAGAAGGAAGGCATACTTCTTCCTAAGGAATACTCATGAACTTAAATCAAAAGAAGCTGACTTAGAGCTTGAAATAAGCGAGGCAGAAGACGCTTTAATAATTGAAGAAGAAACAATAGAAAGTTACTCCGAACAAAATATCTCGTCCTTAAACAAATACATCCTTCCTCTTATGAAAATTCTCTCAACAGAAAAACAAGAGGGCGAAACAACAGAAAGCTTTACACAAAGACTTTTGGAAGAATCCAAAAAATCCCTTAATTTTTGAATAATAAAAAGAAATTTGACCTTAAAAAAATCAGAAAATGATAATTAAGAAAATAACTTTGAATAACATAAGAAGTTACAAGAATCAGGAAATAATCTTTCCAGAAGGCTCAACTCTTTTATCAGGGGATATAGGCTCGGGCAAAACTTCTGTTCTCTTGGGAATTGAGTTTGCTTTGTTTGGATTGCAGCCTGGCCAAAGAGGTACTTTTTTGCTGAGAAACGGGGAAAATTCCGGAGGCGTGGTTTTTGAATTTGAAATTGGCGGGAAATCTGTGATTATTGAAAGAACTCTCAAAAGAGGGAAAACAGTTTCACAGGATTATTGTGCGATAACAGTTGAAGGCGAAAAACGCGAGTTTTCTGTTACAGAACTCAAGGATAAAGTTCTTGAGCTTCTTAACTATCCTAGAGAATTTGTAAAAAAACAAAATATCTTATATAAGTTTACTGTTTATATACCTCAGGAAGAGATGAAGCAAATAATTCTGGAAGATCCGGGGGCAAGGGTTAATACTCTAAGGCATGTCTTCGGAATTGACAAATACAAAAGAATCCTTGAGAATGTTTCTATTCTTGCCTCAAGGCTAAGAGAAGAAAAAAGAGCTAAGGAGGTTTTAGTTGAAAATCTTGAGCAGGATAAGGCTCTTCTCGTTTCAAAAGAAGAAGAACTTGAAGCAAAGCATTATAATCTTACATCAATTGAAAGAGAACTTTTTGCCAAAACAGAGGCAAGAAAAAAAATCCAGGAAGAAAAAGAAGCTATTTCAGAAAAAATAGATGAAAGAAGAAAACTACAACAAGAAGCTGAGAAATCAAAGATAATTATCTTTCATAAAAAAGAAAATATAGAAAACAATGAGAAGACTATACAACAGCTTGAGACTCAGATAAAGGAAATCTCAGATCTGAACTTTGACGAGAATAAAATTACAGAAATTGAGCAGCAAATAAAAATGAAAAAAAAGGAAAAAGAAAAGCTGTCTGAAGAGAATCTTAAAGTTTCCTCTCAAATGAATTCTTTAAATTCAAAAAATCAGGAAAATCAAGAAATAAAAGAAAAAATTAAGCATATAGAACTTTGTCCGACCTGTCTGCAAAATGTAGGGCCTGTTTACAAGAGCAATGTTGTAAATAATTTGGATCTCAAAATTTCTGAGAACACTCTAAAGATAAAAGAGCTGACTACTGAAAAGTCAGAGTTGGTTGAAAAGATGGAATCTCTTGACAATGAAGTTACAAGAAATGAAAAAGAACTTCAGGAACTGATGCTTTTAAAAATGAAATTCCAGGATTTGGAAGAAAAGAAAAGAAGAATAGCTGAGATTAAAAAAACAAAGGATTCTATAGGAGGGGATATCAGGATTTTAAACAGCCAAATAGAAAATCTAAATCAAGAAATTTTCCGTCTTAATAAGTATGAAAATCTTTTTGAGGCTAAGGAAAAAGATCTGGAGGATTCTTTAAAACAAGAGAGAATTGCAGAAATAAAAGTTGCTGAGTTAAAAAAAGAAATAGAGGTTTTTTCAAGGCAGATTGAAGAGTTAAAGGAGCGAATAAAACGCACAGAAGAAATAAAGGAAAAACTGAACCGCACAATAAAAATTGAAACATGGCTGTCAAAGAACTTTTCTCCGTTGGTGTCTCTTATTGAGAAAAATGTAATGACCAGGCTTAAAGTAGAGTTCTCAGATCTTTTTGCAAAATGGTTTTCAATGCTTGTATCTGACGCATTTGACGTCAGGCTTGATGATGACTTCACACCCATAATTAAATTTCAGGACTATGAGATTGATTATGGCTATCTCTCTGGCGGAGAGCGTACAGCAGTCGCTCTTGCTTATCGTCTTTCTTTGAATCAGGTTGTTAACTCTATGCTCAGCAAGATAAAAACCAATGAAATAGTTATTCTTGACGAGCCAACAGACGGTTTTTCTGAGCAGCAGCTTGACAAAATGCGCGATGTTTTAATACAGCTCAATGTAAAGCAGCTGATAGTTGTGAGCCACGAACAGAAAATTGAGAGCTTTGTGGAAAATGTAATTCGTTTCAAGAAAGAAAATGGCATTTCAAGAATTCTTTCCGAAAGCTTTATAAAATAAAAATCCTAGATAAATTTATAAGTTTATAGGGTTGATTCTAAAAAAATTAAGTGGGGACGTTATAAGACAATTTATAGAAAATGGAAATGGACAAAGAACTAAAAAACTCAATTTTGAAAACAGGAACAACAATTCTTGGAATTGTCTGCAAAGACGGAGTTGTGATGGCTGCTGATAAGCAAACTACATTGGGACAAAGCATTGTTCATTCTAAGAATGCAGAAAAAGTATGGAAGGTAAATGATTATCTTGTTATTTCTGGATGCGGGGTTATGTCTGATATAAATAGGGTTCCAAAAGTCTTGGCAGCAGAATTAAAACTCAAGGAATTAAAATCCCATTCAAGACCAAAAGTAAAACAAGCTGCATCATTATTATCAAATATGAGCTATCAAGGAATAAGACAACCTTCAATGATTCCTCAGCAAGCAGGATTTTTATTGGCAGGATTTAACGAAGACGGTTCATCAGAATTATACACTCTTGGTGTGGATGGCGCAATTGAAAAAGTTAGTGATTATGACGCAAATATGGGTTCAGGAATGCCTTATGTTCTTGGTCTTCTTGAAAGACAGTATAAGAGAGACATGTCTGTAAAAGAAGGCATAGAACTTGCAAAAGAAGCTCTAAAGAGTTCAACTCAAAGAGATACTGGATCTGGTTATGGTCTTGATGTTTTTACAATAACAAAGGAAGGAATAAAGAAAGTTGTTGAGCAGGAGATTCTTCCAGAATACAAAGACAGACCAAAATCAGGAAAAGAACAATAAAAAGAAGTGATTTTAATTGAGACATTCAAATAAAAATAAGAGATAACTAAAGCTAGTCTTAAAAATGACAGACATTCTAAAACACATAACTGAAAAACTTGAAGGAAAAATAACAGAAGCAAATTTTGAAGCTGCAAACATCGTTCTTTATACAAATAATGAAAATTTTTTCAGAGAAGGGGAGTCAAAAATAAAGGAGATCGTTAACGAACTGAAAAAAAGAATTGAGCTCCGCGCAGATCAGAAGATTTTGCCTGACCCTGAGAAAGTGAAAGCAGAAATAAAAAGAATTGTTCCAGAAGAGGCAGAAATAACAAAGATAATCTTTGACAATCATAGGAGCATTGTTGTAATTGAAGCTAAAAAGCCTGGCATGGTTATAGGAAAGCAAGGCTCTATTTTGGATGAAATTAAAAAGACAACGCTCTGGACCCCCCAGATCCAAAGAAGCCCTGCAATAAAAAGCAGGATAACTGAAAATGTCAGAGAGGTTTTGTATGCAAACAACAATTATAGAAGAAAATTTCTTAACAGTATAGGAGAAAAAATCTACAAAGAATGGAGTTCTGAAAAAGTTGAAGAATGGGTAAGGCTTACTTTCCTTGGGGGGGCAAGGCAGGTTGGGAGAAGTTGCTTACTTCTTCAGACACCAAACTCAAAAGTCTTGATTGACTGTGGAGTAGATGTCGCGAGTCATGGAAGAGACAAGTTTCCTTACTTTGATATTCCTGAATTTGACATCCGTGAGCTGGACGCGATTATAATAAGCCACGCTCATCTTGACCATGTAGGGCTTTTACCTTACCTGTATAAAATGGGTTACAAAGGGCCAACTTACATGACTCACCCTACAATGGACTTGGCTGCTCTTACTTCACTTGATTTTATTGGCGTTGCTTATAAACAGGCAACAGCACCTTTGTTTAGTTCAAAAGATGTGAAAGAGATGGTAAAACACACAATCTGCCTGAATTTTAACGAAGTAAATGACATTGCTCCAGACATAAGGATAACTCTTTATAATTCAGGTCATACACTCGGAAGTGCGATGGTTCATTTTAATATTGGAAACGGCTTGCATAATTTCCTTTATACAGGGGACTTCAAATATACCAAAACTAGGCTTCTTGATCAGGCTGTAACAAGTTTCCCAAGAATAGAATCTGTTTTGACAGAAGCAACTTATGGAGCAAAAACAGATATCTTGCCTCCAAGACTTGAATCAGAGGAACAACTTCTTGAGATAATTAAGAAAACAATAGATCGCGGAGGAAAAGTTTTGATTCCTGAGCTTGGTCTTGGTCGTGCGCAGGAGACAATGCTTATAATGGATGATGCAATAAAATCCGGGAAACTGAAAAATATCCCTGTTTACATTGACGGAATGATATGGGATATCAACGCAGTCCATACAGCTTATCCTGATTTTCTCAGTAATAAAGTAAGGTCCTCTATTTTCCAAGACCAAAATCCTTTTGTTTCAGACACTTTTGTTCGTGTTGGTTCTTCCCATGAAAGAAAAAAAGTTGTAGAAGGCGGACCGTGCGTTGTCCTCGCAACATCTGGAATGCTTGTCGGCGGAGCCTCGGTAGAATATTTAAAGGAATTTTCTGTTAACGAAAAAAACTCTATAATATTTGTATGTTATCAGGGTGTTGGTTCATTGGGAAGGCAGGTGCAGGAAGGGCTTAAAGAAACAAAAATGATTGTTGACGGCCGTGAAGAAGTTGTTAAAATAAATCTTGAGGTGCACACAATCCCAGGATTTTCTGCCCACGCCGGAAGAAATGAAATAATGTCTTTTTTCAATAATATGAGGCCAAGATCAAAGAGAATCATGATAAATCACGGCGAGGTCTCGAAGTGCCTTGACTTAGCTTCTGCTTTGTACAAGCTTAACAGGGTTGAGACCAATGCACCGAGAATTTTGGAAACCGTGAGATTAAGATAGTTATACTAAGACTTAAAAACTATTTTTCATTTTATAAAAAATGAAACACAATCTGAAAATCACAGCAGTTCTTCTTGCGATGTTTCTTGTTGCTCAATTTATTGGACTTGTAGTTGTGAATGCAGATATTTTTCACATTGAAGAGGAAGTTAATGGGACTGTACAGCAGGTATCAAATCCAAATGTCGCTTGGGTAGCTCCTCCTGAAGTAGAAAAAGAGAGCGATTTTTTTAATATCTTTCTAAGTTTAATAATTGCGTTTATAATTGCAATATCTTTATTGTTCTTCTTAAACAGATTCAAATTCGCATTATTGCTCAGAATTTGGTTTTTTGTAGTAGTATGTCTTGCTCTTTTCCTAGCTTTCTATTCCCTTGAAAAACTTGCTGGTTTTGAAATAAATTCTCCTCTCCCGATATCAATAGCTGCTGTTATCGCTGTCTCCCTAGCCTTTTTTAAACTTTTCAAGAGAAATCTTTTAGTCCATAATTTTACCGAACTTTTAATTTATCCAGGGATTGCAGCAATCTTTGTTCCGATTCTTAATTTCTATACACTTATGGCTCTTCTAATTATTATCTCAATTTATGATATGTGGGCTGTATGGAAATCCGGATTAATGCAAAAAATGGCAAAATCCCAGCTAGATAATCTTAAAATTATCGGAGGATTTATGGTTCCTTATGTTTCTAAAAAAACAGGGCAAAAGATTAAGAAATGGAAAAAAACCCTTAAAAGATCAGAGCTGAAGAAAAAGAAAATAAAAATGGATATTGCGATTCTTGGCGGCGGCGACATTGTTTTTCCAATAATTGCAGCAGGTATTATGTTTAAAACTTTTGGACTTTATTCTGCAATTCTTGTCATAATTGGAGCCACTCTTGGTCTTGCGTATCTTTTTGCGAGATCAGAAAAAAAGAAGTTTTACCCTGCAATGCCTTTCATCTCAACAGGAATTTTCATTGCAATAGGAATTAGTTATTTAATCAGATTCTGGCCTTAAAAGCCAATATGTTCTCACTTCATGAAGGTAACAAATAGTAAGGTTTATAAATGATATACTTCTTTGGATTTTATGATAACAAAGAATCGAAAAAATATAAAACCTGAATATAACTCTGTTACTAAAAAATTCAAAAATAATCTAGAAAGATATAATCTTATTATCAACTATTATAAGGAAAATGATGATGGGATAAGTGTAAACAGAGATTATCTTGAAAAAGTAGAGAAAGGAATTTATGAGGATATAATAGGAACTTTGAGGAGTATAAAGCGCCCTATAACTAGAGAGAAGATACTTCGTTCAGAACCTCTCTTTGATTTGTTTTTAGAATTCACTAGTGCTCAAGAAGAATTAACTAAATTACTCTCATTAGAAACAAAATGCTCGTAAAACAAGATTTAATAAAAAAAATAAAAGATCATTTTGATCTAAATGTATATGAAACAAAGGTCTGGTTAGCTTTGCTTGCAAAAGGAATTGCTTCTGCAGGCCAGGTTGCTGAATTGTCCGGTGTTCCCCGTTCAAGGACATATGACGTTCTTGAAAGCCTGGAGAAAAAAGGATTTGCAATTGTAAGAATTGGAAAACCTGTAAAATATATCGGTGTTAAGCCTCATATGGTTATTGAAAAATTGAAAAATAATGTAAAAAGTCAGGCAGAGGAAAAAATTCAGATGCTTGGAGACCTCAGACAAAAAGATGAATTCATGCAGCTAGAAGAAATTTATAAACAGGGAATAAATCCTGTAAAGCGGGAAGAAATGTCTGCAGCTTTAAAAGGAAAATCAAACATAGCTAACTATCTTAACGAAATATTAAGAAATGCGAAAAAAGAAGTAATAGTTTGTACAAGTGCAGAAGACGTATATGCAAAATTAAAACTCTTCAGACAGACTATTGAGATACTAAATAAAGAAGGTGTAAAAGCAAAGGTCGCTCTCTCAGGAGACAAAAATCTTATTAAAGAAATATCATTTAGTCTTGGAATCAAAATTAAAAAAGTAGACATAAAAGCAAAATTCTTCATAGTTGACAGAAAAGAAATCCTATTCTATATCTCAAAAAGCTCAACAAATCCAAAGGAGAAATTCAATAAACATGATGTTGCTATATGGATTAACTCTGAATTTTTCTCACAAGCATTTGCAACTCTCTTTAGTAAGGCAATTGAGAGCAGGATTAATTAAAAACTATAAAAATTTCTGCTAATTTTTTACAAGAAGTTCATTAATTCTCATCTCTTTCATCTGTCTTTTGTTTTTTATTTTCCAATCTTTAATAAACTTCTTTAATGTAAAATTAATTTTATGCTTTGAATAAATTCTTCCTCTTTTGATAAATGTTGATTTGTTTTTGGCTTTAAACTTCTTGACATGTTCTTTCTGTTTGAGTGAAGGTCCTTTAATTAAAATTTCTTTTTTCTTTTTAACAACAAAGAAAAATCTTGCTGTTTTTCCTTTTTTATATCCCTCATCATATTCAAAGTCTCTGGATTTTATCTTAAAGTATTTTTTTGCTTCATCTCCAAGATGATTGTAAAACTTTAGTAGCTTGCTTCCTGCAATATCCCCCTTTTGCTTGTTTGTTTTTGCTTCAAGGGAAATAAACTCGTATTTTTTCATTTTCGCGTTTTTCTTGGTTTCTTCTAAGTCCAGCTTTTGTAACTCAAACTCCTTTATACTTGGATTTTTCAAGAATTTTTTTGTCTTTTTCTGGAATTTCTTCAAAGTTTCTTCAGAAAGACCTGCCAGAACATTTCTCTGCTTGTATGTTGGGTCTACCAATATTATAGGGCTCTGAAGTTTTGCAGCATTTATATCCATTAAAACCTGATTCTTATTTTTATACTGTTTCTCTATATCGATCACTATTTTACTATCCCTTTTTGAAATAGCTCTGAGGAACTTTAGGAATCCTTTGTAATGATAAACCAGCAACTCCAACCCATACCCTGAAAAGCCTTTTATGTATGATTCTGCGCCGTAGCATTTATTTGCATAACAAAAAGCTTTTGCCAACATGACATCATCTAAGAGCTTTTTTCTGTTTGATTTAAATGATTTTTTAATGTATCTCACGTGAGAATAGGAAAAGTCTGTGATGTTTTCTGCTTCCTTAGGATTATGAATTTTTTTTACAGGAATTAATTCAAGTGTAATTTTGTCTGTGACTTTAATACAGAAGTAATCTCTTGAGCCGTGAACTCTCAAAATGTCTTTGGATTCTCTTTTGGGTCTTGCTGCAATAAGAATTTTTTTTGTTAATTCAGAAAGCTCGCTGTCTTTGTATTTTCTATCAAATCTTATGAAAATGTCTATGTCATAACTTCCTTTGTTTATCATTGTTCTCTTTGCAAGACTGCCGCCGACAAAAACCTCTGCAGAAATTTTCTTCTTCTTAATTTCCTCATTTGATTTCTTTAGAAAATCTCTTAGAGAATCATTAATCTTTTTTATGTCTTCCTCAGGTACACAGATTCTTTCCAGAACCTCCTCTAGGATAGAATTAATTTTAGATTTTTTAGTCATATTGGAAAAAGGATAATAATGTTTATAAGTTTATTGAGAAAATTATTTTTTCTTTTCGTTAGAATCCTTAATCTCTTTTAAATCTTTCACACTTGTTTTCAGAAGTGACTCCATATCAATTATATATTTTCCTTCTTCAAGCTTATAAATTAATGGCTGATCTCTTCTAAAAAGTTTTACAAGATCAATTTCAAACTTCCCTTCTCCTGTAACTCTCACAGATTCAATATCTAGAATAACCGGAGCATCTTCGTCAGTTATCCCTGCCATCTCCCTGATGTCTCTTTCAATCTTCTTTTTTTCTTCTGTAGGAATCTCGATTATTTCTTTCTTTACCTTGTCCATTTGGTCTTCTCTGATATAAAAGAAAAATCTTCCCCCACAGTTTGTACATCCTTCTAATAATTCTCTACTTCCTAGAGGAACAATTCTGGAACATCTCACACATTGGTGTGGCATTTTTTAGAAAAGAAAGTGAGAATTATAAAGTTTTGTGTGTTTTTGTTTATTACAAAATCCAATCACTTATTCAACAACAACTCAATCTTTTTTGGATTTCTTTTTATCTCTTTTACAATTGTAGCTGGTCCGAGAATTGTCAGAGCTCCGAGGTCTCCACCTGCAATTGCATTTGCAAGATTACTCTTAACTCTTCCAATGAATCCGGAGTTCTTGCCATTGCCCGAAACAACTGCGAGTTCTATTCCCCTAAAATTTTTCACATGTCCTATCATCGCCATAGTGTCTTCAATAAGTCTTGTTTCTTCTTCTGGTTTTAATCTTCCCTGGAGAATCAGGATATTATTTCCTAAAATAATATTCAGTATTTTTTTTATTCGTAAAGTACTGTCTAAATCTCTTATCTCAGAGTAAGAGATAAATTGGAGGCTGAACCCCTTTATTTTTCCTATCTTTTTTTTCTTTGCCATTTTTTAGGTGGTTCCCTATTAGTGTGCTCTATTGTATATATTAGGGAATATAGTTTTTAACTTTTCTGGATTTGGTTTTTCTCTTTTTTAATTTAATTAATTTTACGCCGCTTAAACTTTCTTCGCTAGTTTGAATATTGATTCGTAAAACTCTTCAATATTCTTTCCGTAGCGGGCACTTACTCCCACTACATCATACTCTGGGAATGCTGATTCTATTCTTTTCATGTTTGATTTTTTTAAATCAATTTTATTGGCAACTATTAGGACCGGAATTTTTCTTGCAACAAGATTTCCAATAATTGTTATGTTTACCTGGTTATATGGGTTTTGCGCGGAATCAAGAACAACTACAACAACATCCATATCATCAAGCCATTTTATGCTTTCAATAACTCCCTGGGTCGCTTCCTTAGCTCTTGTTTTTGCCTCTTTTTTCTTTAATTTGAATTTCATAAAACTTTCATAATCTATCTTTGTGGCAATCCCTGGAGTGTCAATCATCTTAAAAGTCATTTTTTTCCCTTTGTATTCAATTTCCACTTTTTCCTTGAATTGCACTGCGCGTGTTTCATGCGGGATTTTGCTCACACTTCCTATTTCTTCGCCGGTAAAATCTTTGCATATCCTATTTGCCAAGCTGGTCTTTCCTGCGTTTGGCGGGCCATAGAACCCCAGCTTCAACTCTTTTTTCTGTCTGAATATCTTAAAAAAGATCTTTTTAAAAAAATTCTTTATCATTTTTGCTACCATCCTAATTTTTGTCAAAAAGGCTTATTAAATTTTTGTGTGATTGTTTGTTATTTTTTAATATCTTCTATGCCTTGGTCTACGATGTCCTGTATGACTTCCATAACTATGCTGAGGCCCTCCCTGTCTTTGTTCTTTCTGCTCCTTCATCTTTTCTTTTTCAATTTTCTTTATCAGCTTGGTTATTGGAATCTCAACCATACCTGTTCTCTTTCCTTCATATCTCCTCATAACATATCTTATCTGCTCAGAATTCCAGTTCGCTTTTTTAAGATTTCTAATTATCTGTTTATTTGTTAGGCCTTTGTTCTTAGACCTGTTTATGTAATGAACCACATTGTAAAGATCATTTCTATTGGGGAAAAGATATCCTTCGTACTTCTTTTTATACCACTGGAATAATAGGATATAGGCTGCAATGCCCAGGATTGCTAAAAGAGCTAGGACTAATATAAAAATGATCATTTTTGGTTTTTTTTCAGTAATTGAGGGCTCTGCAACAGAAAGTCTGCTGACAGAAGGAGAAATAAACACTGGCAGTTCTATAAAATCAAGGTCTTCTGTTGTGTAAAAACTAATCCTTGAAACACTATTGTCTCCGAGAACAGTATAATAAAAACCACTCTCCTGTTGCATGCTTTTGTCAAAGCCAATGCCTTCCAACACAGGAACAAAAACAAAATAATCATAACTTACATCTGATTTTTCTTCTATTATAAACTCAAAAGTGCTGACCAGAGATTCTGTTCCTGCGTTATAATCTGCAGAAAATTTGTTAAAGTCAAAAGTCACATCCAGATTTTCCTGCTGCCATGCGCTTACAGCTTTTTTGTAGTTTTCTTCATTTCCCCCTGTATAATTTCCTGTGATCTCCAAGCCTGCAACTGTCTGAATAACATCTACATCCATGAATCCTAACTCAGGGAAAAACAAGGAAGAATCAGCCTGCACTGACTTGAATATTGTATTAGGAAGTCTTATTTCAACAAGTTCTTCAATTATATTGTTTAATTCTGCGAGATTTTCTTCAGGAGTAATTGCAGCATTGTATTCCTGTTCAAGCCTTTTAAGCTGTGAGCTTATGTTTTCTATTTCCAAAACAGAATTTATAGAGGACTTCTGAAATAAAGGAAGCCCTGATGTGAAAGAATTTATCCTTTCAATATTTTTATCTATTTTATCTAGGTTAGTTCTTATCAACCCTTTTGGTGAAGTGACATTTATTTCAAAAGTCTTTGAAGAACTCATACCTTTAAAATCTGTTGCACTGACTCTTAAATTATAGGTCCCTGTCTCACTGTAAATATGAATAACTTTATTTATTGTCGTCGTTTCTGTCCTTGTAACATTCCCTACTGTATCAAAAAATTCCCATTCATAATCCTCAACACTTACATCATTTGGCAAGGTTACTTTTACCTCAAATGTTATGGGAAATCCTGTTGTTGTTAACAAGGGGTCAATTGATTGGATTATAGGAACATCTTTTACTTCTATCTCTTCTGAGAAAATTTCCTCGCTGTTCAAGTTTAATGTAAAAGTATAATTCCCTGTCTCTTCAGGCACATTGAATTCTGCTAGGTCAAGATAGATTTTCTGCGAGTTGTCAGAGGTTATCCTTGCAGAGGATTCTGTTATGTCATAGGCTCTCTTTATATTCGCAAAAATTCCTGATTGGTACATAACATTTATGTTCGATATCTGTATTTGTTGGTTCTCTTGCTGTGAAAAGAATCTTATTGGCACAATACATCCTGTTTGGCAGTCATTCTTATATCTTTTAGAAATATAATTCCCAATATAATTTTCAAGATTTGTTGTTAGGACCCCATAATTCTCAGTTGCAGTATTATTTAGAGTAAAACTTCCTATAGAATCATACTTGCCTTGTTTTGCAAAAACTTCAAAATCCCAGCCAGAAACTCCTCCAGAATATCCGCAAGAGTCTTTTTTTTCATAGCCAATTTCATACATATTTTCTGAGTCGGTTTTTGCACTTATGCATACAAAAAATTCTCCATTTTCTTTTACAGAAAAATCCTTACCTTCCCAATCTTTAGCAATACAGCTTATACTACCTGTTTTGGAGATAGTTGCTTCACAAATTCCATCATACCAATCCCCAATGTTCTTTTTTATTATCATACTAAATTCTGCATTTCCGGTTTGTCTTTGAGTTACTTTCGCACCTATCTTAAAATTTGGCGCAGGAGATAAAGTTACTCTTCCGCAATATTCTGTTTGGGTTATTATCGCAGCTCCTTCTGCTGGAGATTGATAGCAACCATAATTTTCTGCTCCAAATTGCCCAGAACCCTTATAAGGTCCCCATTCTGTTTCATTATTATCTAAAATATCAATGAGCAACTGGGGGCTGTCAGACTCAACAGCATTGCTTGATATATCCATAGAAAAATCAGAAATAAATTGAAAATTCCCATCAAAAACAAGCCCAATAATCTTGGATTCACCGCTTCCTATGTTAAAGTTTTTTGTTGTTTGTGGGTTGTTCTTAGAATAATCTTTCTCACAGTCAATAGGCGTGCATATGTAATTATATCCTGGATTTAACTCAAGTATCTCTTTAAGGCTCATTGATGTTTCTGCTTCACTGTCAAAAGAGGCTGCAAAAATAGAATCAGACGACTCGTATTCAAAACTCATGTTTATCCAGCCAGTAATGCTAAAGTTTGAACCATAAGTCTTTGATATTAGGTAATCCGGATTCCCAACCTCAAACGCTGCCAGAATTAAAGGGGAAAAAGCAAGCAAAAAAATAAACCCAAAAAAAGAAATAATTAATACAGACTTCAAAGATACAGGTTTTTTTAATCTTCGCGAATCCTTAAATTTTAAACAAGTAAGTCTCATTGCCCCTTTTTAATTTGTAATATTTATCTTCACTAAAAAGCCAATCCCACTTTATAAATTTGTTTAATTTATCTTTCCAAAGAATTAATAAAACAAGAATATTTTTAAAGATGTATTTTGTTATATAAAAGTAAAAGAGGAAAATGAAAAACAAAACCTTGGTTTTGGCGATAATATTTGTTCTTGTTTTAGTGGTTGCTTCAGTTGTTTATGTTTTTTTTGTAGGCGGGCCTGAGAAACCTGACTCTGTTTCTGTTCAGTGTGAGTTTGCCTGTGAAAGCGGACAGGAAAATGCATTTTGTATTGTAGAGAGGACAGTGAATGAAAACCTGAAAGCAACATGTTATGAACT
>Ga0307422_1001217_pt1 | contig 13616 bp, 11 predicted proteins | sample SalMarWE160290MG_FD_202153 | JGI IMG/M metagenome (GOLD analysis project Ga0307422, IMG submission 202153) | Salt marsh sediment microbial communities from the Plum Island Ecosystem LTER, Massachusetts, United States - WE1602-90 | ecosystem: Environmental > Aquatic > Marine > Intertidal zone >...
GTCCGACTTTATGAAGGCGGCGGAGGTTATCTATAACCTCCTCATGGTGGGGCATCTGCTTAACGAAGTCGTCAAGCTTCTGGCAGGGAAAATCGGAGCAGTCGGGAGAGCATATCTTTTCCCCCGGCTTAATTTTGGTGCAGGACTTTATATTGCATTCCCGGCACCACGGCGATAGACGACCTCCCGCCAGGCAGCCGTCGCATTCGAGGTCTTTTAAGGTAAGCTTGCCACCTCTTGAGTTAGCTGCCCGGATGAATGCCTGCTGTTTTGCTTCATTGTTATCATGAACGGCGCGGTACATTTCGCAAGCCCCGCAGTAGGTTCCGCAGGCGGCAATTAGATTTTCCCGTTTCATCTGACTTCCTATCAGGTAGCCGTGCCTGCCTTGGGCTTCTCCGCGGTCACCGGCACCGGTTCCTTGGGCACTTCTATAGTTTCGCCGGACACTTTTGTTACAGCCCCGAAGCGCGCCGGGCAGACTTCCAGGCAGGTGCCGCACTTGACGCACTTATCCTGGTCGATGACATGTATGAGCCGTTTCCCCCCGGCTATGGCGTCAGCGGGGCATTCACGGGCGCAGATACCGCACCCCTGGCACTTATCAGGGAGAATATAAAACGATATCAGGCTGGCGCAGGAAAGGGCAGGGCACCGCTTCTCTTCGATGTGGGCTTCATATTCGTCTTTGAAATAACGGAGCGTTGTCAGCACGGGATTCGGGGCCGTTTGCCCCAGTGCGCAGAGCGACCCGGCTTTTATCTGGTTGCCGAGCGTCTCCAGCGTGTCGATATCTTCTTTTACGCCTTCGCCGCGGCAGATTCTTTCCAGTATATCCAGCATCTGCTTGGTGCCCACGCGGCAGGGCACGCACTTGCCGCACGATTCCGACTGGGTAAAGGAGAGGAAGTAACGGGCGATATCGACCATGCAGGTGTCCTCGTCCATAACGACCATGCCCCCCGAGCCCATCATCGAGCCGGCCTCGGTCAGCGACTCGTAGTCCACAGACTTGTCGAGATAGTCCTCCGGCAGGCAGCCGCCGGAAGGCCCGCCGGTCTGGACGGCTTTGAACTTCTTGCCTCCGGGGATGCCTCCGCCGATTTCATAGATAATATCGCGGAGCTTGATGCCCATCGGCACCTCGATAAGACCGCTGTTGGCGATTTTACCCGTCAGCGCGAAGACGCATGTCCCCTTACTTTTTTCGGTGCCGATACCGGCATACCAGTCGGCCCCACGTGCGATAATAACGGGGACCGTCGCCAGCGATTTCACATTATTGATAGTGGTAGGCTTGCCCCATAAACCGGAGGTTGCCGGGAAGGGAGGACGCGAGCGCGGCATTCCCCGCTTGCCCTCGATGGATGCCATCAGCGCCGTTTCCTCACCGCAGACAAAGGCTCCGGCGCCCTCTTTAACGTGTATAGTCAGGCTGAAATCGGAGCCCAGTATATTTTTACCCAGGTAGCCGGTCTTTTCCGCCTGCTCGATGGCGAGACGCACGCGCTTTACCGCCAGCGGGTATTCCGCCCTGATGTAGATATAGCCCTCGGAAGCGCCGATAGCATAAGCGGCGATGGTCATGCCTTCGATGACGGTATGCGGGTCGCCCTCCATGGTGGAGCGGTCCATGAACGCCCCGGGGTCGCCTTCATCGGCGTTGCATATCATGTACTTCTGCTCGGCCTTGACGTCGTAGCAGAACTGCCATTTCTGGCCGGTGGAAAATCCAGCGCCGCCCCGCCCCCGCAGGCCGGAAGCCTTGAGGGTATCGATGACCTGTTGGGGCGCCATTTCTTTAAGCACTTTTTTCAGCGCTTCATAGCCGCCCCTGGCTGTGTAGTCCCCGATTCTCTCCGGATTGATGTGCCCGCAGTTACGCAGGATAATGCGCTGCTGCATGCTGTAAAATTTGATGTCTTTGTATAATGGTATCGCCTGTCCACTGACAGGGTCCTTGTAGAAAAGCCGCTCCACCGGTTTGCCGTCGCGCAGGTGAGAGGTCACGATTTCCGGCACGTCGGCGACGGTAACATGGGTGTAGAAAATGCCTTCCGGCTCGATAATCGCTACCGGGCCCTGCTCGCAGAAGCCGTGGCAGCCGGTGAAGTCGATATCGACGCCGTCCAGCCCCTGTTCCTTGACGGCCTTAGCCAAGGCTTCGGTAATCTCGATTGACTTGCCGGAGACGCAGCCGGTGCCCTGGCAGACGAACACGGTACGCCGGTCTTTTTTACCCGGCTTTGCTGCTGTCACCTAAAACCTCCGCGACTTTCTTGGTGGTCATCTTCCCGTAGGTCTCGCTATCTATCGTCATCGTGGGAGCGAGAGCGCAGGCGCCGATACAGGCCACCGTCTCCAGGGTGTATTCCATGTCTTCGGTGGTCTCGCCGGCCTTGATGCCCAGCTGTTTTTCTATCTCGGCCAGCACTTTAGCCGACCCGCGAACGTGGCAGGCAGTGCCCCTGCAGACGCGGATAACCTTCTTGCCGAGGGGGGTCAGCTTGAACTGGGCATAGAATGTGCTGACGCCGTAAACGGAACTCTCCGGAATTTGCAGGAACTTAGAAATCTCGCGCATAGCTACCGCCGGGAGGTAGCGGAACTTTGCCTGTGTCTCCTGTAAAACGGGTATCAATTCCTGCCGCTCGCCCTTGTAACGGGAGAAAATGTCCTCTAGTTTTTCCTGTACATCAGCCTTGGTCAAAGTATCTTTAGCCAGCGGAACCACCTCCAGTCTTTAACAGCCTGACGAGCCTCCAGGCTATAATCTCGCATATAATAGTAATGTCTTCCATGGGCAGGTATTCGGCAATGGTGCTATCGAACATGATCTTGCCGTCGGGAGGGAACTCTCCGTCCTCCCGCCACAGGACGATAGTCAAAGGCACATAAGGAAGGGCTTGGATATTAACGGCGGTGTCCCCGTAATCGGATTCAACACCGCCCAGCAGCGCCGCTGTTTCCGGCAGCTTTTGCGGCGAGTCTTTGAAATTATTAATAATTGGCTCTATAGACCTCTTGAAAAACGTGCGATAGTAATTGATGCCTTCCCGCAGCTCTTTGTACGTGATAATATTGCCGGTTAGCGGACTGCCGGTAGCCCGCAGGAAATAATGCAGTATCAGGATTTTATCTCTAGGCGGCACTTCCGCATTATTATATGCGTAAGTGACAGCGCCATCGGGAAGGCTTATACGGCAAGAATCATTGAGATAGCTGATGATAGCTGACTTTTCCTCTGGAACGTACTTGGCGCCGCTTTTACGGCACTGCTCTGCATAGTCTTTGATACCGGCCAGCTGTTCACCGGCGATTTGATATGCCAACCCATGACCATAATCACGCGCCGACTGCTCCGGAGATATATGATGCTTATTAATCATAGGTTATTCTATTTTACGTTATTTGTATTTATACTTCCAGCCAGGAGTCTGAATAAAGCGATTCTCCCATCAGTACCCTCACCGAGCGGGCGTAATTTTGCATCTCTTTCGGCAGTGAGGCGATATCCGGTTTCTCCCCGTCCATAATCTTATGTACTAACTCGACGATATCCGGTCGCTGGCCGCGGGCAATCGCCATCAGGTCTTTATCGAAAGCGTCAACAATCGCCGAGTACAGCCCGTAGCGCATTAACATTATCATGTAGGTACGGTTCAGCCAGCACCTTAAATCGGACGGCGCGCCATTGGAAATGTTGGAAAGCCCCACTGTGGACCTGCACCCCGGCGCGATGTCTCCCAGCATACCCATGAACTCCACACAGGCTTTCACCTGGTTGATTTCCACGGAAACCGGGCTGGCGATGGGGTCTATCCATATTCTTTCGTTGGGGATGCCCGCCTGGCTGGCTTTATAAAGGAAATCTACAGTGTGCATGGCTCTTTCATTGACATCACGCGGCATGCCATCGTTGCTCCACAATAAACCAATAAGGTCGGCGTTGTGTTTTTGAGCCATTTCCAGTCCGCGGTCGATGCGGCTCGACTGGAGAGAAATTGAATTCATAAGGACTTTGCCCTGGCGGACTTTCATTCCGGCTTCCATGGCATCCATGTTGGTAGTATCCAGCGAAAGCATTTTATCGGTGACGGACTGGACGGTTTCAACAACCCAGGCCATCAGCTCGTCGCCGCCCCTGCGGGCCGGGCCGATATTAAGGTCGATAAGGTCGATGCCGGCGGCGGTCTCTTCTTTGGCCATTTGCTGTATCGGCTCTGCGTTCCTGTCTTTCAGCGCCGGACCGAGGGTTTTGGATATAACGTTCAAATTCTCGCCGATAAGAATCATTGTACCTCCTTACGCTTTCCAGGACTTGATGAAGGCAGGAAGATTGGCGGCGTCCCTGGGACCGACCAGTATTTCCCAGCCGGGCATTTCTTCTTCAAGTCCACCGCTTTCAGCAGCGATGTATCCGGGGATAATCAGCTTCTGGTGCTTGATTTTATCCACGATGCCGCTCTTCAATAACGCCGGGCCGATGATATCGGCGGAGAACTTCCCCGCCGCCCAGGCAGTCATTACGGAAAGTCCCTCGGTGTCTTTGACGTATAGCCAGCTGGGTATCCTGCTATTCTCAATTTCGCCGGAGACGAGGAAGTAGGTGAGAGAGAAGTTGGAAGTGACCATCAGCGGCGAATTTTCATTGGGGTCGTTGATTTCATAGATGCCTTCCTTGGTTGCCAAGGGGCGCTGCGGGTCGGTATATATGTTCAGGCGCGCCACCAGCAGCGGGAAGAGGCTTTCTCCCTGGAAATCCGAGAGGACAATGATAGCCGCGTACTTGGCGATGAACATGGAGGCAATCATGGCTTCCTTCATAGGGTCATCGGTCATCTCGCAGGGGAAAACAATCGTCGGATAGCCTAACGGGCGGTATTTTTTATTAAGAGCAGCGCCTCTTATGATTATCTGGTCTTCCAGTGCCTGGCGAACGCTCCTCGACCCCGAATCGATGACGATATTTTTCAGTCCTGCCGCTACCAGCTTCTCGGTCAGCGCGGCAAGTTCTTCCAGACCGTTAGCTTTAGCGGCTACCGGGCAGTCCGTCTCTTTAGCCAGCGCCGCTACGGCATCGATATTGTCTTTGGTAGCGGCATAAAGCAGCGGCTTGCTATCAGCGCAGGCTTTGGCCCCTGCTGCCAGCACATCTGCCTTTTCACTTATGAGGATGATATTGATATCACCAGCGGCTTTCGCTTTGCCAGCGAGCGCAGCGAACTTGGCGGCATCGCCGGTCTCCGATTTCAGTGCCACCAGCTTGGAGCTTAATATCATGCCGACCCTGTCATAGGTCATATCTTTGACCTTTTTCAGCCTGGCATCGACCTCGGAGTCGGCCATTTTATCGCTGATAAAGAGGGCGATACCGGGCTGGTTCTCGAACCTTTTTTCATGGCGGAACGTAACCGTCTCACCGCCTATTTTCAAGGCTGTTTCTCCCGCGCCGATGGTTACGGGCAGTATCGGAGGAGCGGAAGCCTCCGATAACTTACTCTTGGCTTCCTCGGAGACATGGGGACATTTGCTTAATTCGGTTTTCCCGGCGGCCAGGGCCATAGCAAAAGCAAGGCAGGTGGGAACGCCGCAATCGCCGCAATTGGTCTTGGGCAACAGTTTAAAAATCTCTATTCCGGTTAGCGCCATAAATAGTCTCCTTTTCTGACATTTTATCGGTCAAGCATTTATGCTCATCCCTAGCCGAGTATCGGGTCCATGGTCAAGGCAGGATGCCCTTTCTCCTGCAGGAAGGGGAGAATCGCTTCCTCGGTTTCTCCTACCGTTTCATCTGCCACCTTGTCCAGCAGGTCGGGCACGCCTAATTCTTTAGCCCTTTCATTGAAGCGGTCTTTGATTTCTTCTTTAAGCATCTTGGGCATCCAGACCATTCTCAATAGACCGCCGTCGCCGGAGATGAACTTCCTCTGGCAGATGTTGTATTTGCCGTGACCGATAAAGCCCGGAGTGCTCAAACCGCCTCCGACGGTTCCGGCCAGGGTGCTAAACTTCATCCCGCAGGGAGTCATATCTGTATGTTCGCGGTTTACGGTCATCACTCCGTTGCACATGGGGAGGACGGCAGCAACACATTCACAACAACCGCAGGTTGTCCACGGGTCGTTCACTATGCTGTACATATTATAGTGGTCTAGCTTCCCACGAGAGGCTTTGAAAATAAATTCGTTGACGCCCTTCCACTGGCCAAATTTCTCATCGAGTATCTGCCCCTTTTCCACGGGCTGGTTGGGTCCTGTCGGGTTGATCTCGTAGGCAGCCTTGCAGTCCATCCAGTTGTAGGAGCCGCAAAGTCCGGTTTTCTCCGGAGTGATAACGCAAACGTGGCTGGGAGCGAATGACTGGCACAATGTGCACGAATAGTAAGTGTCAGTGGTCTCGTCCTTCATGCCTTCAATTCGGGCATCCCTAACCGCGTAAGTTTCTTTAGCTTTTTCTACTATTTCCTTGACTTTATCCTCTTCAGTATATAGTTTTACCTGTATCTTATCGAAGATACGGCCGAAGTCCTGGTGCAGCTTGGCGTGCAGTATGGTGCCGATATGCTCAAGCGTGAAGCCTTTTTCCACAGCCTGTTTGCCGACGCGCATCCAGGCAATATCTCGCTGGCCGATATGCATTACGCCCTGGGCATAATTGATGAGGTGGTGTATCTGCCTCTCCAGGATGGGTTCGTAGTCGTCTTGCATCTGGCGGCCGGCTACTTCTACGGCTATAGCAACAGGCAACCTTGAGCCGGCTTCTATATCGCCGATGTCGGGGCCGATTACCTCTATTTTGCCGTCTTCGACTTCGTCCATCGGCTTGGTGGTAACCCATTCCACCATATTCGTTCTGCCGCCACCGGATTCCAGGTAAATATCGTCGCCGCGGACTCTCTCGCCTTCAAAGGCCGGCCCGAAGGCAACCGGTATGGGTACTTCGGTTACCGTTACTTTCAGTCCTCTGACCTCAATGGCTTTATTGACGATTTCATCGTGCGCGATGTTGGAGACCACATGCTCATACGTGCAGACGCCGGTCGGCAGTATTTGGGGTATGGGGGTATCGGCAATGACGGGGAATCCCCAGTTGATAGCCCCGGCGGCATTGGCGTACCACTCGTCACTAACATAGCCTAAGGGCAGGGCAAAGGCGAAGATGCGGTCTTTGTTATAGATAAGAATCTTTCTATAGTCACCAGGCTCAATCCCACCGAAGGTAAGGGCGGCTCTGGTGGCAAAGCCGGCGGCAAACACCGTGGCGCTGACATCGGGACCGAAGGATACCAGGCGGGTACCCCAGCCAATTTGCACCCCTGCTTCCACAAGCTGCTCTGAGAACTTCTTACCGTTATCATCAGCCGACATAAAGACATAAAGGTTCTTCTGCTGGAGCTCTTCAGCGATTTTAATGGCTATCTCAGTGGTAGGTGCGGCGCCCAGTATGGCCGCAAAGCCGGGGGCAGTGCCGTCAACAAACTCAACGCCCCTCTTCCTGAGGATGATATCATCAGCGGCGCCGAGCCAAATATTACTATCAGTCGGGTCTTCCTGCTTGGTGTAGAAGTCTGGCTCTTCCAGGTACCTTATTGCTTCAACGATTTCCTCAGCCCAGAAGGTTAACATACCGGCATCGAGGGCGGGCGCCAAGTAGGGCAGGGGGTGTTCTTCCTTTACCGGTGGCGGTAGCAGGGATTTACACTTTTTTAACACGGCTTCCATGTCACCCAGTTTTTCTACCTTCATACCTAAAATCCCGTAGATAACAGGTAGATAGTAGGCGGTGTTGGGAAAGCCAACCGGTTCGTTGGCTCCCCACTTTTCCATGGCTTCCTGCCACTTTTTCTCTGCTTTACCTACAATATTGTGAGCGCCTCTGATGGCTGCTGATGCTATGATTTTAGACATTTTTTATCTATCCTCCTTATTTCAGCGGTTCTGTTTTAGCCTTCCAGCTCACGCCTCGTTTCCATGTCATAAAGTACTCTCTCCCTGGCCTGGTCGATACCCAGGGCTTTACGCTTACTGTCGATGTGCGCAATCATCAGTTGAGCAGCTCTAACGGGGTCGGGCTGGAAGTCCCACATTCCACCATACAGTTTTTCCATGTCCTTAAACAGGAATTCGGTAACCTCTTTGCTGCCTGTGGTAGGCCAGGTAACGCCGAACACGGTATAAACGCCTGAAGCAACGAAGTACTGCCCGATGGATATGGCTTTTTCACTCATCCATTCCGGCGCTGCGCCGGCCACAGGGAGTTCGCTGATATCGTCACCCAGACCACCGTCTTTGACCATGGCTGTAGCCGCTATCAAGATGCGGCTGTTGTCCACGCAGGAGCCCATGTGCAGTACCGGCGGTATGCCTACGGTCTCGCATACTTCAGCTAGGCCTTCGCCGGCATATTTAGCAGCGGCTTCAGGGACCATGAGCCCAGCCTCGGCACAGGCGATAGCGTTGCAGCCTGTAGTGATTACCAGCACATCATTCTTGATTAGCTCTTTAACCATGACAACATGCGGTTCATTATGTTTGACACGGGCGTTATTACAGCCGACCACGCCAGCCACGCCCCTGATGCGTCCATTGATAATGTTGTCATTCAACGGACGATAGGAGGCCCGGAACATACCACCCAGCAGGTAGTTAATGGTTTCATGGCTGAAACCGGCAATCAGGTCACACTGGTGGTCAGGAATAAGGATATTTCCCTTCCTGTTGGGGAAGTTCTCGATAGCCAGTTTGACGATTTCACGTGCTGATTTCATGGCATCGTGCTCATTGAATTCAATATGAGTAGCGCCGGGGATTTTCGCTTTAGATGCTGTAGTGATGATTTTGGTATGGTAACATTCTGCCACGGTTTGTATTGATTGCATGATGCACTGTATATCCACCACCATGGCTTCTACCGCCCCGGTTACTATCGCCAGTTCCTGCTGCAGGAAGTTACCGGCAATGGGCACTCCGTGACGCATCAATATTTCATTGGCGGTACAGCACATACCGGAGAGGTTTATCCCTTCAGCGCCTTTGGACTTAGCCAACTCCAGCATTTCAGGTTCGGCAGCGGCGGCTACAATCATCTCGGAAAGCAGCGGCTCATGACCGTGAATAACGATGTTTACCTCTTTTTCTTTAAGCACCCCCAGGTTTGCCTTGCCCAGAACTGGCGCCGGAGTGCCGAAGAGGACGTCTTGAAGCTCGGTGGCAATCATGCTGCCGCCCCAGCCGTCGCCTATTGCTGCCCTTACGCCCTGTTTCAGCAGATTAGTGTAGTCCTGGTCGACCCCGATGTGGGTGCGGTGCATTATCTCGACGATTTCCCGGTCTATGCCGCGCGGGGCAACACCCTGCTGCCGCCAGAGTTCCTGGCGTTTTAGAGGCGCTTTCCTTAAGGTGATAAGCTCGCCTTCCTGCTTGCCAAATTCGGCAAGGGCTTTCTCACCGATATCGACAGCTATTTCATTATTACTGCGGTCGCCTATTTCTATATCCCAGTCTAAGGCTAGCTGTAATAATTTTTGTTCGTCTTTTATTTCATAGCCCGGGGCTTTACCTCTGGCTACAGCCAGGAAAAGCTCGGCGACGCCCCTGCCGTGGTCTGAGTGAGCTGACGCCCCACCGGCAACCATGCGGATGAAGTTGCGAGCTGCAATAGTCTCGGCAGTGGCTCCACAGACGCCCCGTCTTTTCTGTTTTTCCTCCGGGGTTTCTTCCTTGCCTTTGGGTAATGGTACACGGCAGGGTCCCATGCCGCAGTTCTTACAGCAACTGCCTGCGGCGCCTATCGGGCAGGGTTTTAAAGATTCGGCCCTGTCAAATGCCGTGTTAACTCCTTCTTTATTTGCTTTTTCTATCAGTTCCTGGGTGGCTGGATCAATGCTCTTGGCTTGTTTTTCTTCGGGCATTTAGTTCTCCTCCCTCATTTAGCGGTCAGGTCGGTAATCATTTCCCTGACCAGTTTTATTGCATCAGGATGTCTCATTATCAGGACATCGGCACCCGCCATCAGCAGAATTGTCGCGGATAAAGCCTCCAGCAGTATGCCGCGTTTCTTGGCGTTACCCAATTTCGGGTCATCTTTAGTTTTGGCCTCTTTTGTTTTCCAGGTTTCCTTGGAAATATTACAAATGATGGGGAATTGGAGCTTGGTGTCCTGCTGGGTCAGGGCTGCCATTCTCATTCTTTCCATTACCGAATAGCAGTACTCAATGCCGTACCCGACGCCGCTTACAGTTGGGTCAATGACCAATAAGTCATCGGGCACACCGAGGTTTCCTAACAGGATGTTCAGCTGCTTGGCGAGGTTGATATCTATCGGTGTCGAGGCAATGACCACATGCTTGTAGCCGATGGCGGCCGCACCGATTTTCTTATGGTCGGCTTCCTCTAGCGGCCCCAAAATCAGGCTCTTGTCCTGAACAGCTTCGGCGACGGCTCTCAAGACCTCGGTGTCTTTATCATGATTGGCGGTTCCCCAGACAATCAGTGGCACATCGATAGCATCCGCCACCTTTTTTACCACCGCGGTGGCTTCATCGGCGGGGCGGTCTTCGCCGTTGGGGTCGGTGCTGAGGAGCTGCAGGCATATCATTTCCGCCCCGTAGTCTTTTATGCACTTCTGCGCCCAGGCGACCGGGTCGTTGGCAACATCGGCGAAAGGTTCCAGCGCGGCTTCAGCCCAGTCATCGGGAGGCGTGTCATAGACTTCCATGGCTATCCGGGGCAGGTTGGGCATCTGGCCTTCGAAGAGATAAAACGGATAGGCCGATTCTCCGCCGACAGTGACTGCCTTATCGCCTTTACCCAGCGTTATTTCCCTGATTTTTCCGCTATATGCTGTCTTTGGAATCTCGAAAGGCATAATACCTCCTTAAAATTATCAGGCTGGATTTTTGCGTTTTTCGCTGCCAAACCAGTCGTCGCTGTACCAGTAGCGCTCGCCGCTCTCAAGGTACTTGAGTTTTTCTGCGCGACCTTCCATTTTCTGGCGCCATCGTCCGACCTCTTCTCCCGCCGGTATACCGGCTTCATAGGTTTCCGTCAGGATATCCACCTCTCCTCGACCGGGCGCCTCTTTCTTCACGGTCTTATATGCCATAATCCCTCCTCCTTTATTGACCTGTGTGTAATTTATATTTAATTGAGCATAGATAAGGCTTTTTATCAGAGGCTTTCCTTATTTAGTACCGGCCGCTACCTTGGCGGCTCTCACCGTGTTCATCATCAGCATCGTAATCGTCATCGGACCTACGCCGCCGGGGACAGGTGTAATCGCTTTGGCCTTCTGACTTACCGACTCGAAATCCACATCACCGGAAAGGATTCTCTTGCCCTCGGCCGTCCTGCCGATTTCATTGACGCCGACATCGATGACAACCACACCTTCCTTGACCATGTCGCCGGTAATGGCTTTCGGCTTGCCGGCTGCAACGATTAGTATATCCGCCCGTTTGGTATGGAAGGTGATATCGCGCGTACGGGTGTGGCAGACGGTAACCGTGGCGTTAGCGCCCGGTGCTTTCTGGATGAGCATATTGGCGATTGGCTTGCCGACGATGTTGCTTCTGCCGACGACGACCACCTCGGCGCCTTCTATTTGTGTGCCGGAGTGTATCAGTAGCTGCTGGATGCCGGCAGGCGTGCAGGGCAGGTAGTCCGGTTCACCTATCATCAGCTTGCCTACGTTTACCGGATGGAAGCCGTCCACGTCTTTCTTAGGGTCGATTGCGTAAAGCACTTCTTCTTCATTCAGGTGCTTGGGAAGGGGCAGCTGCACCAGGATGCCGTTAATCTTGGGGTCGTTATTGAGTTTATTTATCAGATCGATTAATTCTTTTTGCGTAGTTTTTTCCGGCAGGTCGTACCTCTCTGAATATATACCCAGTTCTTTAGAAGTCTTTTCTTTTGCCCCTACGTAAACCTGCGAGGCCGGGTCTGCCCCGACGAGCACGGTCACCAGCCCTGGCACGACGTTGTGCTTAGCCTTGAGTTCGGCGATTTCTTTTTTTAGTTCTTCTCTGATTTGCGCGGCTACTTCCGCGCCTTTTATTAATTGTGCCACCATACTACCTCTCTTTAGTAAAAATTTCTTGAAACACCGGCTTGCTTACATTAACATATCCTCTGAAAATTCAGTTGCGTTTTCTGCTTCATCCGGAAGGTCTATGGAGAAAGGTTCATTATAGTCATACATCTTCGTGTCCACGTTTAGAATCATAATCATGGTGTCAAAGTCGCTTGGGGACGCACCCGCCTGCTCCGGTAGCCATAGCTATCTCATCCCAGTCCAGGTCCTGGGTAGAGCTTTGCTGTTGTGCTACCCATTGCATGAGCACCTCCATATCGGGGACTATGGATAGCACATAGCATTCCTCACCGTCTACGTCTTCATACCATAAAAGTTCGATTTCAATAGCTGATTCCAGCGGCCCCAGTTGCTGGTCGACCATGTTTGTGTTGAGGTCTACCTGCAAATCTTCGGTGGTCGCCATTTTCATCCATTGCTCGCCCATTCCGGGCACTTCCATTCTCATATATGTATAGTCCGGATATACGTACATATCATAGGTAAGGTCCTGCGAGCCGTTTTGCTCCTCGAAGCCTTCCAAGACCATGGTCATTTCCATGTTCATCTGCATCTGGTTGGATGCCAGATTGGCGGCGCCGTTACTTTTAGTCGAAATAGTCATCTTGCCCGCCTCATAGCCACCGACGACATCCGTTATCATGTCCATATCCACATCGAATCTATAGGTGTTTATACTCTCCTGATTGGCTATGGATTCATCGAGAATTGCTTCTAACTGGGCTTGACTCATTCCATTCTGTACCGCCGTTGTCTGTCCCGGTGCAACTCCACCTTCAGCACAACCGGAAAATGAAAATAGCGCTATTACCGAAGCAAGTAATAGAGGCAGAATTACTAATTTTATACCCTTCACCTTACCTTACCCATTTTTATTTTAATACTCCCGTTTTACTAATTAACCTTTTCATCAATTCATCTACAGCAGCGACTGCTTTAGAAGTGTCCGGTAATTGGAATAGGGGTTTCTGATCAAGGTCGTATTGCCTGATTTCTTCATCTGCCGGTATCAATAAAGCCGGCGTCATTTCCAGCCTTTCCATTTCCTCTTTTAGGCGGGGGTCCAATTCACCCGGGACATTGTTGATGATTATCGATTCCCTGGTTATTACCAGCTTGAGTTCTTTTACAAGGTCTTTTATATGGGCCAGTGCCCGCAGGCCTTTAATAGAATGGTCGGAGACCAGCAGCATCTCGTCGATGTTTTGTGTTGTCCGGCGACTTAAGTGTTCCATACCGGCCTCGTTGTCCATGACGACGAAGTTGTAGTTCTTCGACCAATCGTCGACGAGTTTCCTGATGACGGTATTGGGGTAGCAGTAGCACTCGGGTCCCTCGCCCCGCCCCATCGTTATCAGGTCGATATTTTTACTCTCCGTAATCGCGCCGTTAAGCTGGTACTCAAGGTAGGCTTCCTTGGTCAATCCCGCCGGTATCTTCAGCTTCTCTCCCTGGAAGTCATTCAGTATCCGGCCTATCGTCTGCCTTACCTCCAGCCCCAGGCTCTCGGCAAGATTTGAATT
>Ga0307422_1001220_pt1 | contig 13593 bp, 7 predicted proteins | sample SalMarWE160290MG_FD_202153 | JGI IMG/M metagenome (GOLD analysis project Ga0307422, IMG submission 202153) | Salt marsh sediment microbial communities from the Plum Island Ecosystem LTER, Massachusetts, United States - WE1602-90 | ecosystem: Environmental > Aquatic > Marine > Intertidal zone >...
CGCTCCTTTTTTCGGTAACATTTTGGTGAGGCAACAACATGATTACAGTAACAAAACTAATGAGTCAATGCGGACCAAAATAATGCTTGACGTTGATCAGACGTTCTAAAAATGAATTTATAGCAAATTAAATATGGATAAAATAAAGCCTGATGAAAGTATTATTCGTGAAGGGCTAAGAATAGAAAGATTTGGAAGAAATATATTAATAGACGTCAAACCAACAAAAACACAAACTCGAAAAATAAAAAAGATCATTCCAAAATTAAAAAAAACTCTTCCTCAAAATATCGAAATTAAAGCGAAAGAAATAAAATGCAAGGTAAAAGAATTTGATACTTTCGACATTTTATCTTTAATTTCTTATCGTAATTTATTTGTTGATCCGGAAACCGTAAAAGAATATTCCCATAAGGGAAATCCTTTTTGCATTGAATATTTAGCCCTATTGTGTTTGAAGAGTTCTTACAATAAAGGGACTGAATATTTTCCTGATTTTGGAAAAGCAACAGAGATACAGGAAAAACTCGAAGAAATTTTTAATGATTTAATATTTTTCTACATAATTGAAGACATCGATCCTAATATTTTGGACAATGAACATATATTGAGCAAACTTCGATTAAGAACAAAAACACATGAACAATTTGTAAGAAATCCTGCTTATCCTCATCATTTTGCCAAGGTTCTAACAGATTTATTTTCTCATCCAACACTGGAGGCATGGATGAATTCTAATATCAATATAAAAATTAATGATGCAATAGAATTATGCACTGAAATCACAAAATATATGGAAGATAAAATCTATGATAAACAAAAAGAATCATTCAAACAACAAAGAAAAATAATGAAAGAAATTGATCAATTCAGAAAAGGAAAATGGCAGGGAGGCAAATGTGATATAAAATTTTTGAGCGAGACAGTAAAATTATCTAAAAAAGAAGCTGCTCAAAGAATTAAAAGTTTGGGCACTTTGTGGATTTATTTTGCTCTAGGCAATACATTCTCATTTAGTCCTAAAGAGCTCTCAGACTATTCAAATAAATCAGTAGAGATTGTTGAAAGCTTTCTAAAAACTTTTTCAGTTGATTTTAATTCTGTCTCAACCGATCTTTATATTCCAGATCCAACGCATATCCTTAAACTAAAACCAATAATTCATCACAACGGTAGATATTTATGTCCTGTTCCTTATCTTCTAATTTGGAGTATTAAGCCATTGTTTGAAGCATTTTTGAAACCAAATTCTAATCTTTCAATGAATAAAGATAATAAATTATGGCAGAAATATCAAAAAATAAGATCTGAATATCTTGAAAGTGAATCATTAAATTTGTTCAAAGTAATGCTTAAAGATGCTGAAATTCATAAGGGACTAGAATACATCATTAAAGAAGGAGGTAAAGAAAAAAGGAGAGAACTTGATGGTTTAATAGTTTTTGATTCAGCGCTTTTGTTGATTGAATGCAAAGCAGGAACAATGACTCCACCTGCACTAAGAGGTGCTCCAAAAAGAATGGAAAGTGATCTAAAAAAATTGTTGGTTGATGCTCACAGTCAAGCTTTACAAGCAAAAAAATACATAAATCAAGAAAAAAAACCTATTTTTTACGATTCAAAGGGAAACAAGATATTTATAGATAAAGTAAAAATAGAAAAAGTATTTCTTATAACAATCAGTCTCGATTCCTTAACTATATATACAACAAATCTCCAGGAAATTTCAAAGTTAAATATGTTCGATAAAGGCGATCTTCCTTGGGCAGTGTCTCTTTTAGATCTAATTGTACTAGCTGAACTTATAGAATTTTCATCTCAGCTAATACACTACCTTTTAAGAAGACTTGGGATCTATGATATAGAAATTGTAGAAACATACGATGAAATAGATTGGTTCGGCCATTACTTGAAAGAGGGACTTTATTTCGAAAACTACAAGAAATCGGGACTTGACTCAGTAACTATATCTACTTATACGACAGAAATAGACGATTATTACTTTTATGTAACCGGTAAACGAAAAACACCTGCCCCAAAACCTTCTCAAAATATGCCTTCAAAATTTAAAAGAATAATTAAGGAGGTGGAAGATTCAAAACCAAAAGATTATCTGAACATTGCTTTAACATTACTTGATCTAGATGGAATCTCTCGAAAGGAATTTTGTCGAGATATTCAGGATACAATAAAAAGAGCACAACATGATAGAAAAATTCACCATTGCACAGGACACATAAACAATAAAAAAGGAATAACTTTTATGTGTGCAAAAAAGCTGAATATAGATGTGCTTAGCAAAAATTTATTTTCGTATTGTGCTTTGAAGAAGAAACAGAAAAAATTTGATGTATGGATAGGATTGGGCTCTACTCTAAATAAGCAAAAATTGGTTGAGATAGTGTATTTTTTTAATTGATCTAATAGGTTGTAAAAGGCAAGGACATTTACAATAGTTTCGGCAAGTAGTTCTGCTATATTCTAGGTAAGTAGAAATGCAATACCATTTTTCAGTGAGCCGGAAATGATCATTCCTCCTTGTTTTGATTTTTTATTCTGTAAGATTCTCTATCCAGTGAGAAAAGGAGAATTTATTTCTGATATAATACCGGATGAATTTACTAACCATCCTTTATATATGATCCAATAAATTATATTAGACTGGAAATTTTAGCAGGAAGAAAAAATATTCATGAAGGATAATTTATCAACCTAACTTAACACCGTGCAAACTCAAATCCGTTTTATTGCAATTAATACTAATTAACATGTCCAATTATTTCAAGAATTCGCAGCAAACTAATTCAACTCTCTTATATTCACGTTCATCTTTTTCAATAGATTTTAAATCACCCAACCTGTACCGGTTATAAATTTCAATAAGACCGTTTAAATATTTACTGTCATCTTTTTTTGCTCTTTCGAGTCTTCTTAAATCTTTAAGTGCTTCATCTGGAATACCTTTGTTTAATACATTGCTTATTTTGTCTATCAGTGTTAAATCTTCATCATTTTTTATCTCTTTCCTAAAATATGCGAGTTTTTTGATAGCTTTGACAATAACATGATCTTTTTTGAACCCAGAATCAACACTACATTGATAATCGGTTTTGAATTGCTTTTCTAACCCTTTTAGGCTCGTAGATAGTAATTGTTTGTCCTTTTTGGATAAGTCAAGTTGTTTTTCATATGTAATGCATCTTATTTCTGATATTATTTTTCCTGTATCTCCAATAATCTCGCCTTCTTTATTTAGAATATATAGATTATTTGTATCTCCTTTTCTGAAATAGGCAAAAACCCCATTATGGATTTCACTCTTTTTACAACTTCTCGTACCTGGTTGTAGATTTTGTATATAATTTAAATACTCTGGTTTTTCTCTTGCTAATGTCTCGATCTGCAGCTCAGCTTCGTCGATGTTAAATTCTTCTTCATCTATTTCCTCTTCTAATTTCTCAATGTCTTTCTTCTCGTAAATTGCATATAACGCTTCTTCATTCAGTCTTTCTGATTCATCAAGTATTTTGTCATCCTCACCAATATGGTCGTGAATCTCTTGAACCCTTTTTGAAACTCTTTCTCTAAGCGAAATTTTTTCTTCTACTTTCTTATGAGGAAGAAAGTTATAAATCCTAATAATATCATATTCTGTGCCAATTCTATCAATTCTGCCGGCCCTTTGAATTAGGAGAACAGGATTCCAATGCAAATCGTAATTTACCACAATCCCACAGTCTTGAAGGTTTAGCCCAGAACTAAACACATCAGTAGAAACAACAACATCAATTGGACATTCATTATCTTTCAGTTCATATTCGTTAGCTTTAGGAGCGAACTTTCTAATTATTGATATTGCATCTTTAGTCTTTGAAGTCACAAAAGATAAATTGTCAATCTTACCTTTCATTCTTCTATGAAGATACTTCACTGTGTCTGCATATTCGGAAAAAATCAAAACCTTTTCTTTCTTATGCGTATCCAAAATTTCTACGAGTTTATCAAACTTCTTATCACTACTTTCTGAAACTTTTTCTAAAAATTTTGATATATCCATAAATATTTCGATATCATTTTTCAGATCTTGTTTTAATTCTTCTATCCTAAAATCATCCACTTGATACTTTTTTGACGCTTCTTTTAGTTCATCCAGCACATCAAAAATATCTAAATCTTCAGTATAAAGTAAATCTTGTGCTTCTTCACCAGCAGGGATAATATTTGCTTCTAAACTCTTAAAAAACCTTTCGTGAATACTCAACAACCTTCTGATTGTTTCAGAAAAAGCATAAATGCTGCTTTCCAATCGTTTATAAAGCATTACCTTATGCAATCCTTTGAGAAGTCCGGTTATCTTTCCCAGATCTACATAAATCTTTTCGTCTTTTTTCTCTTCTTTAACATATGGCCATAGATTGTACTTTGCGTAAGTAAGTTTCTTTAATGCTTTTTCTATTTTATCAAAGAGATTATTATAAGTTTCATCAATATTGTAGGAAATAGTTTTAAGCCTTCTTTCTGGAAATTCAATGGGCTCATCCTCAAGAGATTGATAGTATTTCTTAATGTGTTTTCTTGTTCTCCTAATTAATATCTTATTGAGTAAGTCTTGGATCTTAACCTCATTGACTTCAACCAGATTGAAGAACTCCTTCAAGGAACCACCTTTTACTTGATAATCATTTGAACCTTCCTGATTAAAGAGTCTTATCTGATTATAGATGTTCCAGATCGACGTATTCTGCGGGGTTGCGGTTACAAGTATTACTTTTTTACCTACTAAAAAGGGGTGAATTTCGTAATAGCGTTTTGTATCTGAATTCCTGAAGTAATGGCTCTCATCAATTAATACGACATCTCTATCTCTGTATGTCCAGAGTTCACTATCTTCATCAAAAACTCCCTTATTTAGAGCACCGTGAGAAATTGTCTTGATGTCAACTTTGAATTTTTCGCCAAAACTCTCCCACATATTTTTTATACGCGGAGGACAAATAACAATCGCCCTTTTACCCAACTGTTTGAGCAATGCGGCTCCAATGAATGTTTTACCGAGCCCTACTACATCACAAACAAAAACACCGTCGTATCGGTTTAATATTTCATAAGCTTGCATTACTGCTATCTTTTGAAACCGATATAATTTTGGCATTCCAGTCCAATCCCAGAGAACATGAGAACGAAATTTCATTTTGGATTGAACGAGATTATAGAGTGTTAATATATAAATATCGTAAGGATTAGCATATTTTAAAGCCCAGCTTTCATCGATCGAACTTAAAAGTTCTTCCTTAAAAGGTTCGGATTCTTCCCAGATTGAATTAAACCAAGAATCAAGTTCCTTGAAGTTTTCATTGCCTCGAACGATAACATTAAGTTCTGTACTATGTTTGAATCCAGATAGGGTTAGATTACTGCTGCCAACAATAGCTATTCCTTCACTCCTCGTTTGTTCTGCTGCTTCTTTTTTATATTTGAACAGGTATGCCTTTGAATGAAGCCGCTGTTTTGTATATAACTTAACCTGAATTTTTCCTGATGCTATTAAATCTTTAAGAGATAAGAGCATATTCTCATTGTCTTCTGACTGCTCCAGCCCGCCGATACTACGACCCAAGTTAGTCTTTAAAATATTAACAATATCTTTCTTCTCTGCTGGTTTTTGATATTTTAGCCTTTCTGCAGCTTCTTCGAGTTCATCTCTTCTTGCGACACCTTCTGCAATTTCCTCAAGGGTCTTTGTATTAGATATGCTGCCAATAATCAGTTTGAGCTCTTTTAAATGAGAAATATTACCTATAACCTCATTAAATCCGGATAAAAACAAATAACCAACAGCAAATTTAGCTTCTTCCGTTGCTTTCAAAACAGAATTTATTTCGTCCTTAAGGAAACTTCTTCTATTATCTATGATGTCCGAATAACTCATTTCTTTTTCTCTTCTAATTCTTTAAGTTTCTTTTCTATAGCAGATGCAGAAGGTAATTGTTTTAATAATTTAGCAGGTAACTTCCTTGTTAAATAATACTTTGCTACACCTACAGGCTTTTTGATATTTCTTAAGGCATACTCAACTACAATATTGTCTTTCTCTTTGCACAAGATAAGTCCTATAGATGGATTTTCATCTTGCAATTTAACTTTATCATCCAGAAGATTAAGATAAAAATTCATCTTTCCCGCATATTCCGGAATAAATTTGCCTATTTTTAAATCAATAGCGATCAAGCATCTCAAGTGACGATGATAAAATAACAAATCAATGAAGTAATCGTTTTCGCCAACCACAATTTTATATTGGTTTCCAATAAAAGTGAATCCAATACCAAGTTCTAATAAAAAACTTTTAATATTTTCCAGTATTTTCTTTTCTAATTCTCTTTCTTTAATATCCCCAGATATTTCAAGAAAATCGAGCATGTAAGAATCCTTAAGTGTTCTCTTTGCTTCTTTTGATATTTTTACTAGTAATGCTTTGTCAAAATTATGACTTTTTTTATCTGTTAAAAATCGCTCAAAAGATTTTGTTTCTATTTGATTGATTAAAATGCTTCTGCTCCAGGAATTTCTAAAAGTCATTCGCAAATAATATTCTCTCTGATAATCGTCTTTTAGTTTTTCAAGAATGACGATATTTTGACCCCAGGGAATTTGTGCAACAAGTTGTTGCACTTTTGGTTTGTCCTTATACTCAAGATAAAGCTTCTTCATATATTTTAGGTTTCTTTCGGAAAAACCGCTGTTTTTAGGAAACTCTTTTTGTAAATCTTCGGCAAGTTGTTGGATTATTTTCTTCCCCCATCCTAATTTCTCCTGTTTATCAACAATAGACTTACCTATATCCCAGTAAAGTTTAATAAGTTCCTTATTAACTATTCTATATGCTTGATATTGAGATTGCTTTATCTTGCTCTTTAAATCATTAAGAAACTTAATATATTCTTTATTTTTATCCATTATTTTTCCTGTTTAATTTCTCCTCAACAATTTTAGCCAATTTTGGATACCGCCTGAAGTACCAATTCTCAACTTCTTTTATGTCTTCTTCGCCAAGGTTATACATTTCATAGACAAGTTTATCTATCTCAACCTGCTCATTGGTCATATAGTCGTATTTAGGATTTTGCTTTTGGTTTTGAACGATTGCTGAAACCAATTTAGCTAAGCTTTGTTTGTAATTTTCAGAGATATTGTAAATTATTGGAATTTTTTTGACTTCATTTACTTGAAAATCCACAGTATGCTGGATAAAATTTTTATTAAAATATCTTATAACTGATGAATTTAACAGTCCACTAAAATAATTTCTATTGAGCCGTTCTATATATATTCCAGATCCTTTGACATCAAAAATTCCACCACAACTTTCCCTAAAGGTAGGGGCATAAATACCTGTGATCGAAAAACTTATCCCATCTTTAAAATAGAATTCTTTGTTTTGAAACCTGGATGCTATTTTTGTTGTCCCTGGTTTCTTCAAGGTCTTAAGCCGTTTAACTGCTTGTTCTGACCAATCGATAAAATAAGGAGTAAGTACATAATAGTTGGGCAGCCAGGCTTCTTCAATTTCCGAAGCTCCGCCTTTGTCATAAGGGACGAAATGTCTACCACCAAAATATCTATGTTTATGTGCTCTGTGATTCGGATTAGTACATATTCCATTTTCTATTACATCCATTCTAAGTTTTTCATCTTTTCTGATTTTCTCTAGTTCGTCTTCTTTTAACACAAGGTTTAAATCTATCTCTTTGTAATTCCCTCTCGTATCTGGGAGTTGTCTTAAGTAATAATCGTTGTCCGCAGTAGCCAAACCCTGTTTCACTTCTGCCACATCCCCCAACTTCACCAGTTCAATTTCTTTATCATTAAAATCGACTTGATAAACAGGCGATCCTTCCTGTTCGAATAGATCTTTTTGTTTCTTTATGTCAAACATAACTGGGACACTTTTTTCATCAGTATATTTTTTGGGCTTCAGATTATCTACATCCTGCATCAATCTAAATAGTTTTGGTGAGGCGATGAAAAAAGACAGATTGGAAAATCTCTTAATAATCTTCTGTCGGTAGGCATAAATAGCCATTTCTCTATCTGAAAATACGGTATAACCATCTTTTGTCTCATCAAAAGTATCTGCTTCCATCAGTATGTCAAATCCAGCTTCCAAATCCCCGCTTTTTATATCAAGGTTGTGAAAATCCGCTGCTGTAATAAAATTATCCTTAACTTTATCAACAGCACTCTTCTTAAATAAATAAATCCCAGTATTTACAGTTGCCTTAAAAGTTCTCATTGGTATAGATATAAGGTACTGGGTTTCAGTTTCTTCAAAGAGTTTCTTGCGGAATTTGTAATGTGTCCTTATAGTCTGCCAGGTATCGCTCATAATGTAGCAAAGCGTTCCACTCGGCTTTAAGATATCCACACCGAGAGCAGCAAAAACCCCGTAACTATCTTTATTGCAAAGACCAAATTCATCTTGATAAACCTCCCTATTAACAGCAACACCATAAGGGGGATTAGCAATGACAATATCAAAACCTTCCTTTACGCCCATTACTTCAAAGAAATCAAGATGCCAGTTAAAAGCGTCTATGTCTTTCCCTGTCTTTATACTTTCAATTTCTTTTTCAAGATATAATATTTCCTGTTCTATTTTTTCTTTTTTCTCTTCCTCTTTTTTAATTTCTTTTTGGGGCTTTTTAATCAAAGTACCCTGCGCATCTATCAGTTTGCTCTCTTCCTTATAAGATTTTTTTATGTTTTCAAGGTGCCAGATTGCTATTGCATATTTTGTTTTATTTATTTTTTCTTTTAAAACCCGTTTTTTGATGTCGGTAACTACTTCTGAATATTTATCCTTTAAGTTTTTATATTTTTCTATTAATTCTATTATCTTTTGGTCACCTAGTTTTGGAGTTTTTAAATCAAACTTAAACCCGCATATCTTTGATACAAGACTATTACCCCTGATAATCTTGAAGTCAAGATTAATTAAAGGTGGAATATCCTCAATTTTTCTAACATCAAGATCAACTATAAGGGATAGCCAGAGTCTTAATCGTGCAAGATGGACTGCTCTTTCCTGAATATCAACTCCATAAATGCAATTCTCAATAAGTTTCTTTCTTAAAATGAATCTATCCTCACTTTTACCAAGTTTTTCATTTAACTTTGCTATTATTTCTACTAATTTATTGAGAATGGCAACAGAGAATGCGCCAGAGCCTACTCCAGGGTCAACAATTCTTAAGTTAAGCAATTTTTCTTTGATTGCTTCAGGTTTATCAATTTCATCTATAATAATATTCAGTTTGTCAGGCTGACAAAATATCAATAACTTTAACTTCTTTTTTGGGATTTCCGGCAATTCATTAATCAGATAATTTAAAAGAGATTGCTTGACCATAAATGACACAATAAATCGTGGAGTGTAATAACTACCAGACGCACGGCGGGGATCAGGTATATCTTTATATTTCTCTGATTCTATAGATAGAATTAGTTCTTCAAATATCTTTCCCAACATTTCTGGATCAATTGCCACTTCTTCTTCAAATTCTGTGTCTTCTCTTATAGTGAAATTAAATCTTTCTAAAAGGTCATCAAAAATATCCTGAAAGGCCCGACTGGGAATAATTACATCTTCATTAATACTTTCAGATTCAAATAATCCGCCATTAAGAAACGGGATATTCTCTAATCCTTGACATTTGAAATCTTTGATAGAAAGTTTCTTAAATAGCGGAACAAGAAAGTTTTTATAATACTCTTTCTTATTCGATTTGAAATTATTATAAAGAAATTTATAGTCACCGTTGAGCCAGCCTTTCTTCTGGATGAAATATAAAAACAAAAGACGGTTGATAATTTCCTGAGTTAAATTGTCAACAATCTCATTTGATAGTTTGTTATTATTTTGGATATAATTCCTTAATCCCTTATATTTTTCTACAAATTCTTTATAGAATTCATTAGAAACAGTTTCAACATCAAATGCTTCTTCGCATTTTGCCATTAAAGCAAGTGAGGATATACCATCATAAGCATAGATTTTCGCTAATCTTTCGGCGGCGGTCCTGAGCCTATCAGTTTTCCCAACGGTTATTCGCCTGAAGCCTTTAACTTTTTTCTCTCGTTCCTTACCTATATATTTAGTATTAATAAAATGGGATTCGTTACTCTCTCTGTTTGTAAATATTATGATGTTAACAAGATGATATCTTGAGATTGTTTTGACAACGGGAAGTTCTATGCCCTTTAGAAGAGTGTCAATTTTACAAAATAAAACCTTAAATTCATTTTTTTCTGCGATTATCTTAGTAGAAATAACATGATTTTTAATGCTTTCAGGAAATTCAATAAGTGCTTGCTTGTCTATAAAATCATAGTTCAGTTTTTCTATAAATAATTTTCTAATTATATCTACATTTACGCCTTTATCGCTTATCTTATAGAGAATAGGTAAAATTTCTGTTCTCCAGTCTACTATTTCATTCATAATAGTATTTCCTTAAAGTTTTCAAGACTAATTGGCTTGCCTTTTTTAAGAAAGACAGAATTTGCTGAGTGGTTAAATACCAATGGGACTCTATTCTGACTCAACAATTTATCAAAGATGTTTTCAAGATTTCCACCTCTGTTTATGAAAATAAAAAGATTGTGCTCTGCAATATCTGCAACCATCTCGTTTCTTTTTATAGAGTTATCTAATGTAACTTTTCCCATTTCCAATAATAATGAAACAATCAGTAATCTTTTTCCAGCAATTGCTTTTGTGAAGTATTTATATAGTGGCTGATTCTTAATACCCTTGGAAGTAAAGAAGATTAATTCTTTACCTGTTGATAATAATTTCTTTAAGATTCTTCTTTCAAAAGGAGAATGCCATCCACCCATAAAAACATGAGGCAATTCACTCGACGATAACAAAAACTTTTCTGATGGGACTATTATATTAAAAGGAATTGTTCTGGAGATAAAGATACCGATCTTCTTTTTTTGTAATAATTGCTCATTTCCTGCTTGGAAAATTCGTTTATTGTTTAAACAGTCTTCGTGATATTTAATCATATTTTCTATAATTAATTTAGTCACAGCTTGAAGTATGAAAAGTTTCCAATATATAAGACGTATAGAAATTGCAAGTTTGAGTAAGAATTTGGGATTAACGATAAATTTTTTCAATATACCTCTTCAATAATCAACTTTCTTGTAAAAAGCCTTGTATTTGAAATCTATCAAGTATGCATCTGGTATAGGCGATTTACCTGTTACTGTTTTTATTTTTTTCTTAACATCAAAATAAATGCTTTCTGAACCAAAGATATTTTCTGAATGAAACTTTACGCTTTTTTCGAGTTCTTCTTCATTTTTAGGAGTTCATAGACCATATTTTACTCCTTCAATAAGAACTATTAGCTCTTCTGACATTTGATCCTTTCATTTATTTAAGAGTCTAATTTTAAAATATTTATTTGTCAATAAAAGTCAATAATTAAGGTCTGTGAATTGTAGTCAGGTTACACAAACTTATAGATTATAAAAGAAATAATCCAGAGATAAGACATGTTTTAGTGTTTGTCCTTTGCATTTTAACATGAAAACGATACTTGTAAAAAATACCTCACATTAAAAGAAAATTGTACCTTTTTCTATATTTGTCACTCTCTGATTAAATTGACCTTAAATCTTTCTTATGATAAGTTTCTGACACTAATCGGTTGATTGATGGATTTAGAACAACGTGCTCAAGCAATTTTAAAACTTTCCCGATTCACTGGCGTTAATGTTACTTCTGATTTTCTTCGAAATACTTCAGAGCACTATCCACAGGCGGGGGTACCCAGAATACACAATCTGATAGAAGGTATTTATAAACCAGCAGGTGATCAGTATGCTTTTTCTATATGGAGTCGTTCAGCTGTAGGTAAAGATCGTGAGATTTATCACGATGTTTTTGATATAGAGAGTGATGGCAGTTGGACAATAAATTACGCTGCAAAAAAAGGAAGCCTCGATTCTGCAGTCAATCGTTCATTTTCCGCCGGTTCACGAAATCTGCCGTCCCAATGAAAAAGCCATTCACTACCATCAGAAGAAAGTTTTTCGTTCATTTTGATTTTTTGATTTCAGGGATAGCAATGGGAAACAATGCTTAATAAAATATGATCCCTGGGATTTCCTATTGTGAATCAATTTGGCAGACTTGTAATTTTGTATTGATGTTAATATATTTATTGATTATTGAATTGATTAATTTGGGAAACTTATATATATAATTTAGGAAAGGAGAGAATTATGGCTATACCTGATTATCAATCTATAATGCTTCCACTGTTAAAATTTCTTGGTGATAAGAAAGAACATTATCTACGTGATGCAATTGATTATCTTTTCAAGATATTTGGATTAACTGATGAAGAGTATAAGGAGTTGCTTCCAAGTGGGCAACAGGCTGTTTTTGACAATCGTGTTGGTTGGGCAAGGACTTATTTGAAAAAAGCAGGATTAGTAGAATCGACAAAAAGAGCTTACTTTAAAATAACCAATCGTGGCCTAAAAGTATTAAAGGATAATCCTAAAGAAATAAACGTGAAATTCTTGGAGCAATTTCCTGAATTTATTAAATTCAGAAGTATAAGAAGAAAGAAAGATACAAAACCTAATGAAAAAGAAATATTAATAAATCAAACTCCTGAGGAAACTATTGAATCTGTATATCAAGTTATGAAAGAGGGATTAGCAGCTGAATTATTACAAAATATAAAACGCAGTTCACCTGCTTTTTTTGAGAAATTAGTTTTAGATCTATTAGTCAAGATGGGATATGGTGGTACAAGAAAAGATGCTGGACAGGCTATTGGAAGAAGCGGGGATGGTGGTATAGATGGAATAATTAAGGAAGACCGCTTAGGATTAGATATTCTCTATATTCAAGCTAAGCGATGGGAAAATCCTGTTGGCCGTCCGGAGATTCAAAAATTTGCTGGTGCTCTTCAAGGGAAGAAAGCAAAAAAAGGAATATTTATAACGACTTCGAGTTTTACTAAAGAAGCAAAAGATTATGTTTCTCGTATTGAAAGTAAAATTGTTCTTATAGATGGGAATTTGCTTACTCAATTTATGATAGACCAAAATGTAGCGGTTTCTCAGATTTCCTCTTATGAAATCAAGAGGATAGATATGGATTATTTTACTGAACAATAAGGGATGTTTGGAGGATTAATAGTACTAATGAGGATTCTAAATTTTCTGGGTTAGAGATTTGGGAAAGGAGGTTTTTTGAAGCTTTGGTGATAAATCATACAGAAATTCTTGGAGAAGAATTGCTAATTGCCATATCTAAGTGCTGTGGATTTAATAAGACAAAAAACGCTTAGATATTATAGGGATAAATCTTATATAGAATTAAATAGGGGAGAGAATTAATGTTTATGAGAAAATTTGACTTAAAACAGTTGCGTAATGGATAAGATTCTTTCGTTAGTCTCGCGAATAAAATGAGCGAGCATTTACGAAAGAATGCATTGAACTATAAGCTGGCAGGAACGTATCTATGGGGATTGTATTAAAGCCCTTAGATAGAATCTT
>Ga0307422_1001224_pt1 | contig 13569 bp, 9 predicted proteins | sample SalMarWE160290MG_FD_202153 | JGI IMG/M metagenome (GOLD analysis project Ga0307422, IMG submission 202153) | Salt marsh sediment microbial communities from the Plum Island Ecosystem LTER, Massachusetts, United States - WE1602-90 | ecosystem: Environmental > Aquatic > Marine > Intertidal zone >...
CCCAAATGGAATCCCCAGGCCGAAAAGATACAACGTCGTGGTCGGGACGTCTGTATATTGCTGGACACTTCCCGTTCGATGCTCGCCGAAGATATCAAGCCCAATAGACTGGAACGGTCTAAAATTGCCATACAGGACCTACTGGAAACTTTAAGCGGGGATCGTGTTGCTATTGTGACATTTGCAGGCAACAGCACAGTAAAATGTCCCCTGACACAGGACTATGCCTTTGTACGCATGGTGCTGGCGGATATTTCTACGGAAAGCACCACCAGGGGCGGCACAATGATTGGTGATGCAATTCGCAAGGCGACCGAAGATGTCTTTGACAGGCAAAACCGCGAATATAAGGACATAATATTAATAACAGACGGCGAAGACCACGATAGCTTTCCTGTCCAGGCAGCGGAAAAAGCCGCTGCAGAAGGCATAAGAATCATCGCCATCGGGCTTGGCGACGAGAAACAGGGCTCACGAATCCCCGTGACGGGCCCGAATGGGGAAACAACGTTTTTGAAATACAACGGACAGGAAATTTGGTCCAAACTTGACGCGGATACTCTGCGAAAAGTCGTTTATGCCACCGAAGGTGGAAAATATCTATCCGTTCAGCCGGGTGCAACTTTGGATCTGGGTGAAATTTACGAAGGACTTATTGCCTCGGCGCAGAAGCGAGAGCTTGAATCGACGACTATGATTCGATATGATGAAAGATTTCAAATCTTTCTCGCTTTGGGATTGGTTTTGATTGTGTGGGAGTACCTTACCAGTGAACGCAGGAAAAGCTAAATTTACATTACTACTGATTTTGTTAACCATGCAAACGGCCTGGGCGAACTCTGCACAAACTTCGGTCCTTCATGGAAATACGCTTTTTCGTCAGGGTAATTTAACCGAGGCCATCAAACAATACGACCAGGCTCTTCTTGACCAGCCGCAGGTCATGGAGCCTAAGTTCAACAAGGCAAACTGTTATTATCAACTTGATGACCTGGCAAAGGCCATTGATCTCTACAATGAAGTCGCCGCCGAAAGTAAAGATATGAAATTAGTTGCCGGGGCCAAGTACAATCTGGGTAATTGCTATTTCCAACGTGGTTCAAAACAAATGGACTCTGACTTGCAGAAAGCTCTTGAAGATTTGCAATCAAGTATTGTTTATTGGCGGCAAGCACTGGATATCGAGCCTGAAAACGAGAACGCCGCGAAAAATATCGAAGTTGCCAGACTAATTATCAAAGACATTATCGATCAGCTCAATAAGCAGAGAGAGCAACAACAGCAACAGGCGGAAAAACAAAAACAGCTACAGGAAAAACTCAAACAGTTATCAGACCGGCAAAAATCACTCGCCGAGCAAACACAACAGACAAAAGATCTGGAAGATAAAGGTCAAATCGACCAGCAGCAGGCTTCAGGCAATTACAACAAACAGGCACAAGAACAGTCACAGTTAAAGGAAGAAACAGAACAAACATCGAAGCAAATGCAGCAGCAGGACCCCAACAATCCTCAACCGCCTCAGATGCAGCAGGCCGCTGAGGAGCTTAAAAAGGCAATAGAAAAACAAAACGAAGCTGTGAAGAATTTGAAAGCTTCGGACCCAAACACCGCAAAGCAGTCCGAGGAAAAGGCTGCTGAGCATCTCGAAAATGCCATCAAAGCTTTGTCCGGAGAAAATGCTCAGGGTAAACAGCAAGAACAACAGGGACAAACACAACAACAGCAGCAAGAGCCGGATGAATCTGCAAAAGAGCAGCAACAACAGGCAGCCATTGCACCTGATACAACTGCACAGGAGATTGTCGACAGGGAGCAACGCCAGAAAGAGCAGAGACAAATGCTACAAAGAACTCCTTACAAAAACGTTGAAAAGGATTGGTAATATGCGAGTTTGCTTAAAATATATCCTGATTGTTATTGTTATATCGATTCTTTCAGAGACGGTTTCTGCTCAAGTGAAGGTCTCGGCCCAGGTCGACAGGGGAAGGGACATCTATGTTGGTGAAAATTTTGGTTACTACATTGTGATTGAGGGAGCAGAAAAACCCGGTCAGGTCAATTTGGAACCACTGCTGGAATATCAACCACAAAATACCGGCAACAGACAGCAAAACTCCACCCAGATTATCAATAATAAGGTCACGACAAGCAGAACGATAATTATGACCTATTCTTTAACAGCGAAGACCGAAGGTCGAATACAACTTCCTCCGGTTACAGTTACTATTGACGAGAAAAGCTACCAGACCAATCCGGTGCAGGTGAATATCTTAAAGCCAGGAACAACCGAGCAATTGGACCTGGAAGTGACCTTGTCGGAGAAACAATGCTATGTTGGTCAACCGGTGATTATGACGATAAAGTTTTATATCTCCGCCGATATCGGCGATTTTCAATTCAATATCCCGGCTTTTAGCGGAGACATTTTTTATATTGAAGAGCCGGACATCTCAAATCCACAGGCCAGAGAGTACAGTCTTGGCAACGGCATAACAGTTCGAGTAAGCCAAACAAGAACAATCCATAAAGGGAAAGAATCGATTTTATTATCATTCAGTAAAGTTTTGATTCCAAAGCAATCGGGTGAAATCGAAATCCCACAGACTTCGGTTTCCGCCGATGTCGCTGTCGGCAGAGTAAGATCCGATAGAAGTTTTTTTGACGATGGCTTCTTTGATGGTTTTTTCGGCTCCACAAAACAATATAAACGATTCATGGTTAGTTCGCAGCCTTTAAAGCTTACAGTATTGCCTTTACCCGAAGAAAATAAACCAATTGGATTCTATGGCTTAGTCGGGCGATATACAATTTCGGCATCTGCCGCTCCGACAAAGGTCAACGTAGGTGACCCTATTACACTTACTATCAAAATCGGCGGCAGCAGTTATTTGAAACCGGTTCAGTGGCCCGCTTTAAAAGAGATACCCGAGCTTGCAGAAAATTTCAAGATTCCCCTTGAACAAGCCTCACCGACAATTGAAGACAGCTTCAAGATTTTTACACAGACAATACGTGCCAATAACGATAAAGTTACCGCGATACCATCGATACCACTTGCTTATTTCGACACCGAAAAAGGCGATTACACAGTAGCCAAAACCGAACCGATAGAGCTTGAGGTCTCACCATCAAAGATACTTACCGGCGCAGATTTGGAAGGCAGAGATTTCACAGCCGTGAATAAAGAAGTTGAGGCGATAAAAAAAGGCCTTTCGGCTAATTACGAAGGTCTTGACGCCCTGGAAAATCAAAACTTTTCACCCATCTCTGCTCTAATCCAGCCCGGTTATCTGGTGATTTGTGCCAGTCCTTTGGCTCTTCTCATACTGAGTGCTGTAACGAAATTTTCGGCACATAAAACCCCCGAAAAAATCGCCCGGAAACGCCGACGCGGAGCAGCGGGTAAAGCTATAAGTCAGCTAAGAAAAATCACTTCATCCGCAGGTGGACAGCATGAACAACTGGCCACAATAATAAAACAGTATATTGGCGAACGTTTCGACAAATCCGCGGGAGCTTTGACTTCGAACGATTGTTATGAAATTATAGCAGAAGCGACAAAAGACACGCAATTGGCCAATAAGTATAAAGAAATCATAGCCGACTGTGAAGCTGCCAGGTTTGCATCGGCAGAGAGCAATATCGGGCAATCAAAAATTAAAGAAATTATCAATCTCATTCGAACTGTTGAAAAGAAATCCGGAAAATGATTCCCAGGAAATACATATTATCTTTTTGTTTATTTTTCATCATTATCACGGCTTCGGTGCAGGCTGATTTGCCGAAAGAGCAGATATATTCACTTTTTAATCAGGCAAATCAGTACTTCAGACAAGCCAATTCAGCCGATGACCCCGAACAGGCTAATGAGTACTACGAACGAGCTATATTGAGTTTCGAGAGGATCATTTACAAAGGCGGGATTAGAAACGCCAAATTATATTATAATCTTGCCAATGCCTATTTCCTCCAGGGCAAGCTGGGCAAAGCAATCCTGAACTATCGCCGGGCTGCAAAACTTGGAAATGCCAATGACATTCAAAAAAATCTTAATTTCGCACGCAGTCAAAGAAAAGACCAGGTAGCGATACAAACCGAAAGACGCGTTTTGCATACCCTATTTTTCTGGCATTATGACTTTGCTCAAAAGACCAAATTCCTGTTGATGTGTATCTTCTTTGGGATTGCTTGTATATGTGTCGCAGTGTCGATATGGTATCAACGAAACGCTCCATTGGTTGTGATGGCGATAATATGCGGCCTTTTAACAACATGCTTACTTGGCTCCATAGTTGTGGAAGCCAATGCTGAAACCAAAAATATCGGTGGTGTGATTACCGCCAAGGAGGTTGTTGCCTACCAGGGTGATAGCCAAAACTATCCGCCCAGTTTCAAAGAGCCACTGCATGAAGGGACTGAATTTGATTTACTTGAGAGGCGTTCCGGATGGTTACATATCAAACTGTTTGATGGCAGTAAAGGTTGGATTCCCGATAACAGTGCAGAGTTAATTTGATTTTACTGCTATATTTCATTAACAACTCCTTAAAACCTCGGCGACGGATTCTTTTCTACATTCGTCAGTTCAAGTGAATGGTAAACTCGCATAGCCTAAGCAAATAAATATGTCTGCAACAGCATCTATTATAACGAATTTTGCATTAGCCTTTTGGAGCACAAGGACACAATTAAACAACCAAGAATTATAATTTTCTGTCTAATTTGCGGTAGCTTATTGCTTCTGCGATATGTTCGGAAGTAATATTTTCGGCACCGGCTAAATCCGCTATTGTCCTGGCGAGTTTGCATATCTTATCGTGTGCGCGGGCACTGAGGCCGAATTCCGCCATCGCCTGCTTGAGCAACAATTCACTCGACGAATCAAGCTTGCAGAACTTTTCTACCTGCTTGTGGCTCATCCTTGCGTTTGAGTGTACTTTGCCGTCACCGAAGCGTTTCGCCTGTATGGCGACGGCCCTGGTGACTTCCTGACGCATTGCAGCAGAGTCGAGCTGGCCCGATTTTGAGCGAAGCTTTCTGAAACTAATGGCGGGAACATCAATATGAATATCAATTCTATCCACCAAAGGCCCGGATACTTTTGAAAGATACCGCTTAATCTGGCCCGGCGTGCAATTACATCGTCTGGAGTCACTGCCAAAATATCCACAGGGACATGGATTCATCGCAGCTACAAGCATAAACTGGGCCGGGAACCTGATTGTTTTTTTGGCACGTGAAACAATAACAAAACCATCTTCCAACGGCTGGCGAATCATCTCGAGTACGTGCCGGGGAAATTCGACAAACTCATCCAAAAATAATATCCCGAAGTGAGCCAGAGACAATTCCCCGGGCCTGGGCATCGGTCCGCCGCCAACAAGGGCAGGGCCGCTGGCCGAATGGTGCGGCATTCGCACAGGCCGGATAGCTAACAGCGCTTTGTTTTTTCCCAAAAGCCCTACTGATGAATAAACGCAGGTAGTCTCAAGCGATTGTTCCAGAGTCAAAGGCGGTAAAATCGTCGCTAATCTTTGTGCGAGCATAGTCTTTCCGGCTCCAGGCGGGCCTATCATCATAATGTTGTGACCTCCGGCAGCAGCAACAGTAAGGGCCCGCTTAACAGATTCCTGTCCCTTTACATCTGCAAAATCGACATCATAACTTGCTTCCACATTAAAAAGTTCTTCGACATCGACGGTCGTTGGCTCCAAAGGCAATTCTCCCGAAACGTAACCGGCCACCTGAGCAAGAGAACCTACGCCGAATACTTCGATACCGGTAACGACCGCAGCTTCTTTGGCATTTTCCAGGGGAACAACCATTCGGCGAAAGCCGTTTGCCGCTGCGGTCATCGCCATGCTTAATACGCCATTGACCGGTCTTACCCTGCCGTCCAAAGCTAATTCTCCCAGAATAATCATGTCATGGATATCCGAACCAAGAAAAGTATTCTGGCCGATAAGCATCCCCAGAGCGATAGGCAGATCAAAGGCAGGGCCGGCTTTTTTCACGTCAGCCGGTGCAAGATTTATCAGCGACTGGGTCTTGGGATGCTTGAAACCGCTATTAATAATAGCACTTCTAACTCTTTCGATGCTCTCCTTCACAGCTGCATCGGGCAAACCAACGATGATGGACTTTTCAAATCCGCCCCGCCCGACATCAACTTCAACCTCACAAATTATTCCCTCAATACCTTCCAGCGTAACGCTATGCAGCCTGGCTAACATTTCTTCACCCCGCGCAAAATCAACCCTCTTGCCCTATCCGATTCGCTTTTTCAAACAGGAATCAACATGTTTTTCCATCTAAACGACGGCCAAATATTATCTTTCCAAAGTGTCCGCTGACAGTATAATAACATCTATATTGAAGATAGTCAAAGGAGTAAAACAATATGCCAACAGTAAAAGATGTAATTGTCAAAAAACCATCCGATGAAGAATCCGCTCTCTGCCAGTCCTGGCCGACATGGCAGTGCGAACCCAGCACATTCGATTGGGTTTATACGGAAAAGGAAACATGCCTTTTAATAGAGGGCAAAGTAACGGTTACAGACGGCAAAGATTCGGTAAGTTTCGGCCCCGGCGATTTTGTTGTCTTCCCCGAAGGGCTCGAATGTAACTGGAACGTGCAGGAAGCTGTGAAAAAGTACTACAACTTCGGATAAATACTAATATTTGAATTATTGGTTAAACTTTAAATTCACCGGGCTCAAAGTCGAGTTTGCGTCCGGCTTCGGCTGCTTTATTGACCTTCAGCACGGTCACAGCGGTTTCGTATCCGATTTCCGCCGGACAATTGAGTTTAGCCTTGCCGCGAATTGCATCGAAGAAATTCTCCAGATGCGGCTGATGTATCAGCTTTTCCATCTGAACGAGAATTTCATACTGAGGTGCTGGTAGCGAGGGAAGCACTTCAAGCACGACACCGGCGGAAACAGGTTCTTCCGGCTCTTCTTCAACTTCCTTAATATAGCCTTTTTTGCACCATTTTTCCCATTTTTTCGCCGATACCCACTTTTCGCGATATATACCATTCCATGAACTGCCGGCTTCAGAGATATTGAGCATTCCTTCATTGCCCATAAATGCTTCGTAATAGCCGGCCCTGCTGTTAGTGCTTATTGTCTGGTAGAACGCTGTGACCGGCCCCTGAGCAGTTTCATATTCATAAATGGCCATGATGGTGTCGTACCATTCGTGCGTCTTTTTATCGTAAAAGTTGGTTCGCCCGCTGGCCATAACGGCCTTAGGAACTGCTTCGAGGAACCAATTGTAAATATCAATCTGATGCGAGCCTAAATCAACAATTGGGCCGCCTCCCAGGCCCTTGTACCAGCGCCAGTTTTTGAATTGCTGCATGGATTTATAACCATACTTTTCCAGAGTGGTCTGGTCGATTTCAGCATTTTTCGGCCAACCAAAAGGTTCTCTTGCCATTCGGTTCCACTGTCCGTTGACGGCTGTAATTTGTCCTAACAGCTTTGCTTCTTTGACAAGCTTTTCAAAACAGAATATATATCGTGGATTGCTTCGCCTTTGATGGCCGATTTGAAGCAGTTTTCCTGTTTCTTTAGCAGCTTGTACAATACGCCTTGCGCCATCGAGAGTATTGGACATTTCTTTTTCGCAATAGACGTGCAATCCGGCTTTAAGACATTCAACCGCATGCTCGGCGTGCCAGAAGTCCGGTGTGGCAATGATGACTGCATCAAGGTTCTTTTCCTTATCGAGCATTTCTTTATAGTTAATATAAGTATTGTGCTCGTGCTTGTAGGCCTTGAGAATCCGGGAAGTCTGCCTTTGATGATAGGCCGTCCAGATATCACAGACCGCCTTAAATTGAACGCCGGGAATTCTCAGGCAGGTATTCATCAAAACCTGCCCCTGACGCCCGGCACCAAGCAAGGCAACGTTGATATCACCAGGCTTTGTGCTGTTAACTGTTTGTCCCCAAGCCATCGGTGATAAAACCAATCCCGCCCCGGTTGCAACGGCAGAATGAAGAAAACTGCGCCTGTCAATTCTCATTATGGTTTTCTTACGCTTCATTTATCTCTTAAGACGTGTTTAGTAAGATTTTTAGTATAGAAAAAATTACCATCATTTTTATTCACTTCCCCGATTAACAATTTCGAACGGACTTGGCTTTTGAGTAATTGCACTGTAAAGACTAATGAGAGGCTGCTTTAGGAATAAGTTTGGAATCTCCTAAGTTCGAAAATATACCAGATAATGCTTGACTAAAGGGCTATTCAGCGACAAAATACATTCTCTTACCTACAATAATTGGTGGATATAAAACCAGAATGTTCACCTCGTGAGATGGTGTACTTTTCGCTCTATCCCACGGGGCAAAGGAGAGTAACAATGCAAAAATTCATATCAATACCGCTGAACTCGATAATTCTCCTTTTTTTGTCCTCTTGTGTTTTATTGCCTCACTCAGTGTCAAAAGCTCAGCCAATTGCGACTATCACGGTTGATGCCGGGGCATATACTCGGATTGACACCCCGGTTTCGGTAACGCTCGAAGGGATACCATTGGGTTTTCCTGACGAAAAATTCTATTTAGTCGAAGTCGGCGATACCAAAAAGAATCGTATCCCAACTCAATTTGAGGCAGGCAGTCCACCTAAATTGTGGTTCATTCTTTCGGGAAAAACCGAAGCCGGAAGTAAAAAAGTATATGAGCTTTATGCTGGCAGAGATAGAACAGACATAGTAAATATAGAAACAAGGAAGGATAACAAAAGACTTGTTGTACAACGCGAAGGAGATAGAATCCTGAGCTATTATCATGCGGTTATGTCACCACCCAAAGGACACGACCAGATTTATCAGCGTAGTGGATTTATTTATCCAATTTGGTCTCCCTCCGGTAATATAGTGACTGAAATACATCCCAAAGACCACATCCATCATTTTGGAATATGGATGCCCTGGACGCATACAGAGTATGAGGGAAATTTAGTTGACTTCTGGAATATTGATGACGGCACGGGGACGATTCGTTTTTCAAGATTTATTTCTACGACAGAAGGGCCGGTCTACGGCGGATTTCAGGTCGAACAGGACCATGTTGCCTTGAAGACTTCAACCGGTGAAAAGGTGATACTTAAAGAGGTTTGGGACATCCGGGCTTATAATATCGGTGGGTCGGGAAAGGATTACTGGCTCTGGGATTTCAAATCCACACAGAGAAATATCACGGACATTCCCCTTCATCAGGACAAATGGCATTATGGCGGATTCGCATACCGTGGTGCCCCACAGTGGAGTGGGCCGACATCTGCTTATCTGACCAGCGAGGGCAAGACTCGCGCCGATGCAAATGGGACACGGGTCCGATGGTGCGATATGTCCGGCAGTATCGATGGGCAATGGGAGGGCGTGACAATAATGAGCAATCCGAATAATTTCCGGCATCCTGAGCCTATACGAATCATACCTGATGCTAATTATGTGTATTTCGTTTATTGTCCTTCGGTGGCAGGCGAGTGGGAAATGAAACCTGGCGAGGATCATATATTTCGTTATCGCCTTTATGTACACGAAGGAAAAGCAAATATGGAGGATAACGAGCGGGTGTGGAATGATTACGCCGAGCCGCCTCAAGCCGGCATCGAGCTTGGTGACTCCAGGAATGCCTTTGTACTTTTTGACGGCAGAGACTCCTCTCAATGGGAAAGTGAAAATAAAGAACCTATTGGTTGGAAGATTGAGAATGGAGCTATGAAAGTCGTACCCGGGACCGGCAGTATTATGACTAAAGACAGCTTTGGAGATTTTAAGATGCATCTGGAATTCAAGCTGTCACGATTGGCCGACAGTATCAATGGCCAGGACCGTGCCAACAGTGGTGTTTATATTCAACGCCGGTATGAAATACAGATACTTGATTCTTACGGCTTAGAGCCTCGAGACAATGGCTGCGGTGCAATTTATGAAGTTAAGGCGCCGAATACAAATGCCTGCGCAATGCCCAACGAATGGCAAAGCTATGATATTATTTTCCGAGCAGCACGATACGACAAAGATGACCCATACGTGAAAATTGAGAATGCGAAAATAACCGTATGGCAAAATGGTGTGCTTATTCACAAGAACATCGAGATTCCTAACAAAACAGGTGAAGGCAAGCCCGAAGGGCCTGAACCGGCTCCTATTCTGCTACAAGACCATGGTAATGAGGTATGGTTCCGAAATATCTGGATTTCTCCGCTGTAGGGAGAGAAAAATTAAAGATGTGTTATCGAGCCTGGTTAAAAAAGCCGGAATAACAACAGAAGAACAACATCTGCAGAAAGCATATCGTTAATTTTTACAATTTGCAGTTTCATTCTTACCGATGAGTTGTATCATTGTAAATTATTTAAATTGAAAAGTGGTATATATTCAACATTTCTTTTAAATTAATTGAAGAATATTCTCGGTGTTTATTTCAAAGGAGGTGACATATGATTAAGTATCGATACATTCCTTTGTCGGCTCTGATTATCGTACTCCTGCTTATGCATTCTGCCAACATAACACGGGCAAGCGAACATATATGGCCACAGTTTCGCGGACACGGTGGTCTTGGAATCGCCCCGGACGACCAAAACTATCCGGTTGAGTTGGATATGTCACGTAACCTTCTCTGGAAAACAAAAGTTCCAAGGGGGCATTCCTCACCCTGTATATGGGATTCTCGTATTTTCATCACAAATCGCTCCGGTAAAAACCTGGAGACGATTTGTATTGAGCGTGAGAACGGCACAATTAAGTGGCAAAAGGCTGTAGAACCCGAGACGATGGAAAAAGTCGACAACTCTAACAGCCATGCCACCCCGACACCTGTATGCGACGGAAAAAGGGTGTACATTTACTTCGGCTCGTTCGGCCTTTTAGCCTATGATCTTGACGGCAACGAGATATGGAGGAAACCTCTTCCCATACCTGAAATCCAGTACGGCTCCGCAGCGTCACCAATACTGGCAAACGACATGATTGTGGTAAACTGCGATCCAGCGGAGGGGGCGTATATACTTGCCGTAAACCGAGACACGGGAAAAACAATATGGAAACAAGACCGTCAAATCGAACAAGCAGGCTGGTCAACTCCGGTGTTTTGGAAACATGGAAACCAGGAGGAACTCATTGTTCTCGGAAGTCACAAGCTGATCTCCTACGACCTCAAGGACGGACAAAAGCGATGGTGGCTGTATGATCTGCCCGTTCGAGCCACCTGCACCCCCGTTTACGCAGATGACACACTTTTTGTAGAGTCCGCTGCGGCTATTACAGGTGACCCTGTAAATCCCATAGAATTACCCGATTTCAACGAGCTTCTCGTGAGCTATGACGGCAATAAGGACGGCCGCCTGGTGCAGGCAGAGATCCCCGAAGACCTTGCATTCATATACCGCATGGGACCTCGCTTCACAGGAGTCAAAAAACGTTTCTCAAACATCGATACCGACCGAGACGGAGCTATCAATGAAGCGGAATGGAAACAGGTGGCCAAACAAACTGCGATGATACAACCCAGACGAATTGACGCCCTTGTTGCTATCCGCTGCGGTGGCAAGGGTGATATAAGTCAGTCACACATAAAATGGAGAGTAAACGAAGGAATCGGCCAGGTTCCATCGCCTCTTGTATATAAGGGACGAGTGTACTTAGTCAAGCATGGTGGTAATGTGACATGTTTCAATGCAGAAACAGGAGACCGAATATACGGCGAGAAGCTTGGACCAAGAGTATACTACAATTCTTCACCGGTCGCGGCTGACGACAAGATATACTTCTGTTCACTAAACGGCGTTGTAATCGTCGTACAAGCCGGGGACACATTCAAAGTCCTGGCACGCAATAGAATCGAAGAGCGCATCTATACTACCCCTGCTTTGGTGGATGGAAATATCTATCTGCGTACCGATAAGTGCATGTACGCCTTTGGTGAGTGATTATCTATTATGTTTTACATAGTGCTATCAAATGAGGATTTTAGCTGGATAAGTGCCACAGCCTTAAATTTTTAATATTGTATATCCAGTTTTGATAAAAGCCCGGAGTTAGAAATAGTCAGACGACAAAATCATAACAAGCAACATTAAAAATCCGGAATCGGTTTAGAGATATCATGCTTTAAGGAGGAGGTCGAATTTCCCCGGAAAAATTGAATTGCTTACCTAACACAGCAAGTTATAATGTAGAAAAATCGGCACTATCAAAGAGAAGGGGCACTTTTTGTGGGTTAAATTGCCTAAAAATAGAAGTTATATTGATTTTGCACTATATAAAATTTCCGTGAATAATATTCTTTCAAAAGTTAACGGTTCATTTTCCTAAAAAATACCACGCACAATCTTAGATAAGGAGAATAACAAATGGCAAGACCTGTGACACTATTTACCGGGCAATGGGCGGATTTGCCCCTTGAAGAATTGGCTAAAAAGGCATCAAGCTGGGGATTCGACGGATTGGAACTGGCCTGCTGGGGCGACCATTTCGAAGTGGACAAAGCACTTAAAAACAAAAATTACTGTAAAGAGAAAAAAGAGATGCTCAGGGATTACGGTCTCAAGGTGTGGGCTATTTCTTCACATCTTGTAGGGCAGTCTATTTGTGATAATATAGACCAGCGACATAAAGCGATTTTGTCGGAGGAGATATGGGGAGATGGTAAACCAGAGGGAGTCCGCAAACGTGCTGCAAAAGAAATGATTCGGACTGCCAAAGCAGCGAAACAGATGGGAGTAAAGGTAGTCTGTGGTTTCACGGGAAGCTCGATATGGCATCTTCTTTACTCATTCCCGCCGGCGTCGCCTTCAATGATTGAAGCCGGCTACGAAGATTTCGCAAAGAGATGGACACCAATACTTGACGCGTTTAAAGCAGAAGGTGTGAGGTTTGCACTTGAAGTACATCCGACAGAGATAGCTTTCGATATTGCCTCGGCCGAGCGTGCACTCAAGGCGGTCAAAAATCATAAGTCGTTCGGATTCAATTATGACCCGAGTCATCTTGGCTATCAGGGTGTGGATTACATCAAGTTCATTCGCACTTTCGGCAGCCGTATTTACCATGCTCACATGAAAGATGCCTGGTGGGGACACGGCGATGGCACCGTGGGCGTTTTCGGCGGACATACCGAATTCGCAGATCCCCGCCGTTACTGGGACTTCCGCTCTATCGGGCACGGTGACATCTGTTTCGAGGAAATTATCGTTGCACTAAATGATGTCGGATACACGGGGCCGTTATCCATTGAGTGGGAAGACAGTCGAATGGATCGCGAACACGGCGCTCAGGAGGCCTGCGAGTATATAAAAAAGGCCGACTTCAAGCCCTCACAGGTCGCTTTTGATGCAGCGTTTGACAAATAACAGATGCAAAAAAAACAGACTTTATATAAATTCATCTTTGAAGCGTCGTCACATTTTATGAAGCACAGAAAAAATAGAAAGGAACAAAAACCATGCGAAGGTCAAGCGCAATCAGTATTACACTATTTTCCGTTTGGTGCGCAGTAATGATTATGAATATATCACTGACAGCCACCTCACGAGGGGCC
>Ga0307422_1001226_pt1 | contig 13566 bp, 9 predicted proteins | sample SalMarWE160290MG_FD_202153 | JGI IMG/M metagenome (GOLD analysis project Ga0307422, IMG submission 202153) | Salt marsh sediment microbial communities from the Plum Island Ecosystem LTER, Massachusetts, United States - WE1602-90 | ecosystem: Environmental > Aquatic > Marine > Intertidal zone >...
ATTGGTTTATTTATGATCGGTCTGGCAGAAATTATAACCGGTATTTTAATTTACAATGTGGATAGTATCTATCGTAAATGGCTAATGTTTTTACTTTCATTTATGGGAGTAACAGCATTTATTACCGCTATTTTACCTATGGATATTGAACCGGTACGGACAATTCCGGGTACAATTCACAACTATACAGCTGGTATCCAGTTTGTATTATTTCCTGTTGCAGCTTTGTTATATGGATTCAGGCACCGAAGTTTTTCGGCACGGCTATTTTCAATATCTATCGGCTTCACTGTAGTTATCATTCTTCCCTTCATTACTTTTACTGTTTTTACAGAAAACCCTGTTATATTTCCATTTTACGGGCTGCTTCAGAAAGTATACATTTTGATGATCCTTCTTTGGTTAGGCGTAATTGCAACTTTCAAACTCAGAAATGCAGTTTAATGCACTTTCGATGGAATAAGATTTCCGATTTACTCCAATCTTCCTTAATTTTAATTGAAAAACCTAATGCATGAAATTAAAAAGCATTAATCCTTTTAACAACCAATTAATTGAAGAATTTAAAGAACATTCAGAAAAGGATTTAAACATCATTATAGAAAAGGCTGCTGCTGCTTTTCTGGCATGGCGATTTAGCTCTTTTCATGAAAGAGCCACATGTATGATGGAGGCTTCAGAGATACTATTGAAGAATAAGGAAAAATATGCCCTGACTACCACATTGGAAATGGGAAAACCCATAACCGAATCCGTTGCTGAGGTTGAAAAATGTGCCTGGTTATGCCGTTACTATTCTGCTATGGCAAAAGATCATCTGAAACCTGAAATAATCAAAACAGATGCCTCAATGAGTCGGGTTCAGTATGAGCCTCTTGGCACTATTCTGGGCATAATGCCCTGGAATTTTCCATTCTGGCAGGTATTTCGTTTTTTGGCGCCCACAATAATGGCAGGCAATACTGCTTTGCTGAAGCATGCATCCAATGTACAACGCTGTGCCTTGCATATCAACGATATCATGAAAGAAGCAGGCTTTCCTGAAGGCGTATTTAGCGTATTGCTTATCGGATCCTCCAGAGTGGAAAATGTAATCAGGAATGATTATATTAAGGCTATTTCATTAACAGGTAGTGAATATGCCGGTTCAAAAGTAGCTGCCCTGGCTGGTTCAAACATCAAAAAAACAGTATTGGAATTAGGAGGCAGCAACGCTTTTATTGTGCTGGACGATGCCGATTTAGACCTTGCGGTTGACCTCGGAATCAAAGCCCGATTCCAGAATTGTGGCCAGAGTTGTATTGCTGCAAAAAGGTTTTTTATTCATAAGAAAGTTGCGACGGAATTCCTGTCTAACTTTAAAAAAAGTATGGAAGCCTTGCGTGTAGGTAATCCTCTGGAAGAACATACGAATTTAGGTCCATTAGCCAGTATGGCTCAGGCTGAAATACTGGAAAGGCAGGTGGAAGATTCAATTTATATGGGCGCCAAAGCAGTAAACAAACCTAAGCATAAGGAATCATTCTATTATCCTTTACTGCTTACCGATGTCAAACCCGGTATGCCTGTTTTTGATGAAGAAGTATTTGGACCGGTGGCCCCGATAATGACATTCGACAATGAACAGGAAGCAGTGGAGCTTTCCAACCAGACTAAATTCGGACTGGGAGTAAGTATCTTTACCTCAAATATTTCAAGAGCTGAAAAATTGATTCCCTATTTTGAGGACGGTGCTGTATTTATTAACGAATTAGTAAAGTCGGATCCCCGCCTGTCCTTTGGCGGAACTAAAAAATCGGGTTATGGAAGAGAGTTATCACTTCTGGGTATACGAGAATTTGTGAATGCAAAAACAGTATATTTTCGTTAATGAAACAAGACAATTTTTTTTAATTTTTTTTGTTTTTTACTTAAGGTAGTCATACTAATATAATTCAACCTGGTTAATAAATATATAACCAATTGATTGTTAGTTACGTATATAGACTGATGTAAACAAAACTATTTTCTAATTAAAACCAATCGATATGAAACAAATTATTACAACTTGGGCGTTTCTATTAGCTGTTAATCTTACTGTTTCATCACAGCTTATTGTCAATCACACCTGTACCGATATTACACAGATTCCTGAATCTGCCATTGTACAGGCTAAACAACAGTTGCACATAGCCTATGGACATACCTCCCACGGCAGCCAGGTTACCGATGGCATGACCGGACTTATAGATTTTGCCAATAACGGGGGCCGGGGACTGGCATTACCTGAAAATATTTTTCAATGGAACAACGGTGGTTCCGAGGGAGCTCTCGATCTGCACGATTATGCCATGGGTGGCGATGTGGGTTATTGGCCCGACTGGTATAATAATACTATTGCATACCTTGATGATCCGGCAAATGCTGATGTGAATGTTATTATGTGGTCGTGGTGCGGTCAGGTGGGTAGTAAATACAGTAATGGTGTGCTTTGGGATGAATTTCTGGAACCCATGAGTTCGCTGGAAAATGATTATCCGGAGGTTACTTTCGTCTATATGACAGGCCACCTGAATTACTGGGACAGGGAAAATGTAAATGCTGCCAATGATTCAATACGTTCCTATTGCCTGAATAATAATAAAGTGCTGTTCGATTTTGCCGATATTGAAAGTTATAGTCCCGACGGAACAAATTATAAGGATAATGCCGATGATGCCTGCGATTATTACAATGAAAGCAGCGACAGCATTGGTAACTGGGCAGTGGAATACCAAAACTCACATACACAGGGAGTCGACTGGTATGCATGCGGATCGGCACACAGTGAGCCTTTGAATGCCAATCTGAAAGCCTATGCAGCCTGGTGGATGTTTTCCTCCCTGGCAGGATGGAACTATGATCCTCCCGCTACGATTATTCAGGAAAAAAATGGGCTGAAAGGCAAGATATACCCTAATCCTGCTAAGGATTATGCCTGGTTTGAAATTCCCAATGCTTCCGGAGAAGATATAAGAGTTGACTTAATTTCACCTAATGGCGCTGTAATTGAAAGTAACCTAACATCAGTTGAAAACGGCGATAGACTTATATTCCATGTCGTCACAGATAAGCTGGAACCATCTATTTACTATTTAATGGTTACTACTCCTGATATTTCGGAATCGTACAGGATGCTGATTATTAAATAAATGTGAATTAGTGCATGAATGAGAAACAGGCAATGGCGATGATTGCCTGTTTTTTTTATCCTTGGAGCTCCCAAAAATCCTTTTCCGATCCTATTTATTTCCCAATACATCTAGGATTGAAGCCAGCATTGAATTAACAAATCAGCCAGAAATTAATTACATTTTGCATGAATGTATGCTGGTCAATTACCCTACCTTTTGCCTATAATCAGTAACTCAACACTAACTTAATAAATCTATAGCTATGAAGAAATTCCTACTTGTTTTAGTAATGACAATGATAGGCTTTGCGTATAGCATAGCACAGGAGTTGATTGTCAATGGAAATATGCAAACTGAAGCTTCGTGGATTACCTTCTGGCGTTCCGATGCACCAGATGTAGGCACTGTAACATTTAATTATACTACCGATGTACCTGCTGGTGGATCAGGCGGTTGTTTGAGTATTAATAGTTTTGGACAATCTGGAGCTCACGTATATCAGGGAGTAACAATAACACCGGGACATACTTATTCATTTACCGGAGCATTTAAAAATTCCAGTATCAATGAATTACAATCTACCTGGGTGGAGCTGATCCTTTCGCGAACCGAACCTCCTGAAGGAAGCGACTTTACTGCGGGAACCGGCGATTATATTTATGCTATGAATGTTTGGATGGATCCTCCATATGATACTCTTAAGTATGTGGGCTTCGACGGTACCTTTCAGGAGCATTTTCAATTCAAATGGGTCGGAGGCGGATCTGCAGGTGATTCTATCCTTACAACCAGTAATCTCTATATCCCCGATACTACCTCAACACCAAACTGGTATGTAGTAATAAAAGCCGGATGCTGGGCAGATGCTGCAGGCGATGAATCGGTAAGTTTTAATTTACTTTTTGACGATATTAGCCTGTGGGACCTAGCACAAGATCCACCTCCTGCGATAGATCAATCTACTATTGTAAATCAATTCTTTGGGATCTACCCGAATCCATCTGAAGGTATTGTTAACATTAGTTTTTCAGATGAAAATAGTATTACCTATACGGTATATAATACTTTAGGAATGATTGTAAAATCTGGTTCTTTGGAGTCTACTAAACTAGATTTTGGTGACCTAAGCAAAGGTCTTTACTATCTGACTTTGGCATCAGGCACAATAACTGTGACACAGAAATTGATTTTAAAGTAGTTTACTATTCTTCGAATAAAAGGAGCTGTTAAAAATCAAAACGGCTCCTCTTTTTTATTCAGCTTATGATAATTCTGTATTTAGATTTTTGCTATTATATCTGCTATGAAAGAGCATGAAAACAAGAATTTATTTTGTTAATAATCAATTAAAAAATCAGAATTAATTTATATTTTACATAAATATATAAGATTAATTAATCTGTAAAATTATGTGCCTCTATATCCGGCAAGGCTTCTGATTTTTATAGCTTAAAACAGGGATAATCGATTCCCAGGTAAAAACTCATCAGAATAAGGTGATGTTTGATCAGATTTGTGATTAGAAAATTACTTCTCACATATTCTGTGGCATGATATCCAAGCCTCTTCTTTTCTTCGGGATGCGTAAGTAAATGTTTTATATAGATCTTGATCTTATTCTATTTCGAACGGATTCACAAGGTACCCTGTTTTGTCGTTTATAATTTGAAGTTTAATACCTCCTACGCTACTGCCTATTACCGGAGTTCCCTTCCACATGACTTCTGTGACCATCATATAGAATCCTTCCTTAGTAGATATATGTATAAAAACATCGACTATTTACATTAGATTTCCAATATTTTCATCCTCCTTCTAGATGTTAACTAAGGTAAATATTTGTTCGTCATCAGTAATTAATCAGTTTAATTTTCTTAAATTAAACTTCAATATTAATCAGAACCTAATTCTAATAATATTGGAAATCTTCTTCAGAACCCTCATTATTGCTGCATTTGCAGGCGCTATATTAAAAATTATTGCGTATAGACTACGGATACCAGCCATCATTACCCTTTTAATTGGAGGTATAGTTCTTGGGCCAGAGGTTGCAAATGTTATTGATCCTACGACATTAGATGAAGGCCTAAAATTTATTGTATCAATCTGCATTGGCATCATCTTATTTGAAGGAGGTTTGTCGCTCGAAATCCAAGGATATAAAAAAGCCCCAAACCTGATTAGGAAACTTCTTAGTCTGGGTGTACTTATCACATGGCTTCTTACTGCATTGGCGGCCAGATTTTTATTAGGATATTCCTATGGTTTTTCCCTTCTTCTCGGCAGCATGATAATAGTAACCGGGCCAACGGTCATATCTCCCTTATTACAGCGTATTCATGTGGAAAAAAAACTTAAACACATTCTTAACTGGGAGGCAGTGTTGATTGATCCTATAGGAGTTTTTATTGCTCTTCTGTGTTTCGAGTGGTTAACTATCGAAGGTTCGAATCTGAACCAACTTATAGGTTTTTCGATACGACTAATAACCGGAACAGGTATCGGACTGACTGGTGGATTGTTATTATACTATCTGTTTAAAAAAAGAGTAATCCCAGTAGCCCATAATATAACTTTCACATTATCCTTTATTTTTTTACTGTATTTTTTATCAAATTTTATCTCGTATGAATCAGGTTTACTAGCAGTTGTTGTTGCCGGCATCACTTTCGGGATTAAAAAACCGCACGGTTTTAGCAATATCAAACACTTCAAGGTAGAACTTTCAGAACTGGCACTCGCGATATTATTTATAATATTGTCAGCCAATCTTAATATCTCATATTTTCTTAATTTAGGTTCTAAAGAAATACTGCTTATAGCATTCGTTATTTTTGTTATCCGTCCAGTCAATATCTTTATATGTGCATACAAGAGTACTTTAAACTTTAGGGAAAAGTTGTTTTTATCCTGGATTGCTCCTCGTGGAATTGTTGCTGCATCGATTGCTTCCTTATTTGCTCTTGAGCTTAGAAAGTTAGGAAATGAGAATGCCGCCTTTCTTGAAATATTTGTATACAGTATTATTATCTTGACTGTAATAATTCAGGGATTTACAGCCGATCCATTATCAAAAATTTTAGGTTTAAAAATTGACGAGGAAAATGGATGGCTAATAGTAGGTGCCCACCGTTTATCCCGTCGAATAGCGAAAATAATAGAAGTGAATACGGGTCAGAAATGCTTTCTGATCGATACAAATTACAAATCGGTGAATAATGCTCGTAAACAGAACTTGTATGCTGTACACAACGATGCCCTGATTCTTGAAGATGTATCCACAGAAATTCTATCTTCTGTTAAGAATTTACTTGTTCTTACCGATAACGAAGAGCTAAATGTAATGATTTGTGAAAAGTGGTTACTGTATATTAAAAAGGACCGAATGTTTCGCTGGACTGAAAAAGAATATGGAAAGAAACAGGTGGGTATACCCATCTGGGAATTTTTAGAAAAACCTTCCCGGATTTCTGTTGATCTGAAAAAAAGTGATCTCGAATTGGAAGTTCAAACTGACGAAAATGATAATAAGAGAATAATGCTTTATAACAATATACTGTGTGTAATCAATAAGAATTTTATAAGCTTTCCAAAATCCACTCAAAGCCAGAGTTAATGCTTTATGATGAAGCGATATTAATAAAATATTAAATTCAATTATTTCTTACGACTATATTGAGCAGAGAGAGAACAGCTTCACTCCATAAAGTATTATTCGATAAATAGGTATGAAAACAAATAAATTCTTCTTCTATAGTTTAAAACAGGGAAAATCGATTCCCAGGTAAAAACTCATCAGAATAAGGTGTCGTTTTATCAAACTTGTGATTAGAAAATTACTTCTCACATGTTCTGTGGCATGGTATCCAAGCCTCTCCTTTTCTTCAGGGTTGGTAAGTAAATGTTTTATATAGGTTTTAATCTTGTCTGTTTCGAAGGGATCGACAAGGTATCCGGTTTTATCGTTTATAATTTGAAGTTTAATACCTCCCACGTTACTGCCTATTACCGGAGTTCCCTGCCACATAGCTTCTGTAACTACCAGGCCGAATCCCTCCTTAGTAGAAATATGTACAAAAACATCGGCTATTTGCATCAGAGCACCAATATTTTCATCGTTATTAGAAATATTGAGTAAAGCAAATATATCCTCGTCATCATCAATTAAACTGTTAATCTTCTTATACATTTCCATACCCTCAGGATCGTCGGTGGCTGAGTTGCCAACAATGATGAGTATAGGCTTTAATTTTGCACATTCACGGTCAGCTTTAAGCTCTTTAAATGTTTTAACTATGGTTTCCTGGTTTTTATGTATATCGTAGCGTGATACTGCGAGTATTATGGGTCTCTCAGGATCGATATTGTGTTCGTTCAATAAATCATTTAATACTTCCAGTGATTCCTCAGTAGTTTTTTTTCGATTCTTGGTTGTAAGCGGATCGATAGACGGAGGAATTTGAAACACAGGTTTCTTTATACTTCCCTTAACAAAATCGGGATGTGAAAATATAACTCCGTCATAATTATTAATATAAGGTAGTAGGAAATTCCAGATCAGATCATTAGCTTCAGATGTATCGATATGACAGCGCCATACGAGTTTTCCTTCATATTCGCCATGTACAATCGAAGCACAGGGTTGTGCGTCGTGTACCACAGTATAATCGGAAATGATGCGATTATTCTCAAAATTCCTTCTGTTAGTATTTACATACAGATCCAGCAACTCTTCGATTGTGAAATACTGATCCAGTCCCTGTATGATATTATGAAATTTTTTTGTGACAATATAAAAATCGTCCGAAGCTTCAATACAGTACCAGATACAATCGAGTCCCAGTCCACGGGCTATAGGTATCACACTATTTAACATTTCAGCTACACCTCCTCCGGTAAAAGTAGAGTTAACATGTGACCATTTTTTACCTTCCAATTTTCCGGCTGTCTGTTTGAGGCTTTCAACCTCCTTCGCACCGATAATATCTTCATAAGACTTAATATGAATCTCATTCAATACCCCATATTTCTGTCTATATTGTTCACTGAGATGACTATACATAAATGAAAAATTTAAATAATTAAAACATATTTTTTAAGTTAGGGATATATTCTTTATAATCCGAAAATTGAGCATAAGAATTTTACACCGAAACCGACTCAGATCATTTTTAAGATGGATTTGAATTTCACATCTATGCATGTGGTGAATAATGGAGAGGATCTACTATCTCCCGGTATTTAAAAATTATTTTCTTAAAATCATCTCATGTATCACGCTTCAGGGCAGGATTTCTCAGTAACGCCGAAGGATGGTAAACTGGTATGGTCAAATAGTTATTCCAGCTTAACCGCGTGCCCCTCACTTTTGTAATTTTCATGCCTGGATCTATCAGACTTTTTAATGCTGTAGCGCCTAATAGTATCAATATTTTAGGTTTTATCAGTTCAATTTGTTGTTTTAAAAAGGGTAGGCATTTACCTATTTCTTCGGGGAAAGGGGTTCTGTTACGCGGTGGCCGGCATTTAAGAATGTTACTGATATAGATATGCTCATTCCTATTAAATCCACTGGCCGCCAATATTTTATCGAGTAATTTTCCTGAAAGTCCGATAAACGGATGTCCCTGAATATCTTCATCTCTGCCAGGCGTCTCTCCAATAATAAATATTCGGGCATTTGTACTGCCTTCAACGAATATTACATTTTTCCTGGTTTTGGATAAATCACACTTTGTGCAATTCAGCACTTCCTCTTTTAAATCCTCCAGGCACATCAAATATTTCTTTTTATTTTACGGCTTCAAAGCGATAATTGAGGATTTTCGACTCAATTATCTTGAGAAAACGTTTTCGAATAAAAAACAGAACTGCGTTTCCGTATCACTCAAATGCGACAAATTCGAAAGGGAAAGAGGTATCCATTCTCAGATCATCTCCAAGTTCTTTCATATCATCATCTCCAAATTTATAGAACCACTTAATCAGTACTTCTGTCCCCTTCTGGTGTGCTTTGTCAAGTTTATAAAATATTTCCTGAAAAATCTTTGTTGAAGATGAACTAATAAACTCCATTTTAAATTCAAACTTTGTAATGGGTTTCGGGCTTTTCATGTAATTTGTGATCTCGTCCAAAACTGGTGAGTAAAAATCAAAAGAGCTGGCAGGTAGAGACCGGCCACTTATTTTAAAGATGCCCTTTTCTGGATCGAAATCAACTACCGGAGTATCATACGTTCCTTTGATTTTTAAAGTAGTATTCATTTGTCTGCCGGATATTGGTTATATCTCTAATTTAATAAAAGAATTGAAGTTTTAATAATTATCCGGAGCATTTATATAAACAGAAAAAATATGTTTTAAAAATAGTATTGTACTAAAATAGCAGGCTATTTCTATTTTATTCTTAAATTTAATTCAAATCAAACCTTCAAAGGGCATGAAGAAATTACTTGCACCGGCAATTATTCTTTTGCTTTCATTTCTTTTCATCTCTTATCATTTTCAACCTGCTAAAAATCAGATAGTCGCATTTGGCGCTATTAAATCTGACAATGAACGAATTAGTGGAGTATCAGTTATAGTATTGCACAATAACGAAGTTGTTGAAAATATGGTAACCGGACGTCTGGGAGCCTATGGATTTTCACTCCAATTTAACAGCGAATATACTATAGTGATTGTTAAAAAAGGATATCTCAAAGAGACTATCCAAATTGATACGCATGTTCCGGAGGATGTTATTTCTTATGGGGCCGATATTTTATGGGAACCCGATTTTACTCTCTATAAAATTATGCCGGGTTTAACAATTGATGAATTTAAAGCACCTCTTGCAAAGTATATATTTGATGCTGAATACTGGGGCTTTCTGGAAGATAGAAGTTACAGGACAGAAGTTGAACCTATAGTTACCGCAGTAATAGCAGATATTGATACCTTACGGAAAATAGCTTATTTGTTTGAAATGCGAAAAGCTGATTCTCTTTTTAATATACAGAACTATGAAGAGGCAATAATTGTGTACCATGGGGCGCAGAGATATAGTAATGATGATAACTATGGAGACAAACAGATTAAAGCAGCGAAAAAGTTACTTAAAAATCAGTATACAGGGGCAGAAGGTTATATGCAAGCTTTACGTAAGGCTGATGAATTTTTCAGAAAAAATAACTGGAATGAGGCCAATCTATACTACCAGAAAGCATTGATCTATAAGCCTAAAGAAACATACCCTCTTGAAAAATTATTTGAAATTGACTCTTTAAAATCATATGCCTGGATGATCGAGAACTCACTTTTTGAAGAAAGTATTAATAAAGGAGATTCCTTTTTTATTGCAGGAGATTATAGGCAATCTCAAGAATATTATTCTGAAGCTCTGACAATATTTCCCCGTAAGGTATATCCTCAACAGATGATCCATAAGATTGACAGCATTAAAAGACAGGAGTCAGATAAAGAAATAGAAGTAGTAGCTGAAAATCCTGTCGTTATAGAAATACCGGAGGCAGAACCGTTTGAAAATACAACAGTGGAGTTTAAACATTCTGTCAATACAGATTTCACTGATGAAACTGAAAACCAGCAGGATACTCAACAAATCATTCCTGAAAGCATGCCATTTACTGCAATAGAACAGGAAGTTACGGAAAAAGATACAGTGACTGGACTTATAACTCAATCAGATGATACAGAATCAATATCTGATGCTTTACAGGGACTGGCCTATAATGGTGAGGAAACAGAAGATAATGTACAGCAACTCGAACAAGCTTTGAAAGAAAGAATACAGGCAGGTGATAAAAAAGGTTCTTCTAATATATTAACAGAAATAGGAAAGGTCTACCAAAGTGATTTTGAACTAGCTAAAGCGCTCGAATCATACAACCGTTCACTTATTATAAAGCGGGAACTGAAAGATAAACCAGGTGAAGCTGAAGTAATGTGTAATATTGCAAGTGTTTTATACGATTCAGGCAGTTATACTACTGCTATTCAGACCTTTGAACAATCGCTAGAAATATCGGAAGAAATCAATGATCCGGCCCAGAGCGCTGAAATTCTAGCAAGCCTCGGTACAGTATATGAAAGCACATACCGTTACGACGAGGCTATTGAAAGCTTCAACAGATCGCTGGAAATAAAGAATGAGATGGGAGATAAAGAAGGCACCAGTGAAATTTACAAAAAAATTGGTACTATATATTTCGAACAAAACAATTATAAAAAGGCTATCGAGGAACTCGAAAAATCATATTTAATCGATGTTAAATTAGAGAATAAAGACGAAATGGCCTCGGGTTTAAATAGTATGGGAGCTGCATATTATAGTATGAATCAATATGAAAGAGCCTTTGAATACTTTGAAAGATCGCTGAATTTTACACGTGAGGCTAATAATCTACAGCTTGAGGCAATCACGTTAAATAATATGGGTAATGTTAGCTTTATTAATAAGAGATTCAATAAAGCTATTGAATACTATGAAAAATCATTGAATATAAAAACTGATTTATCTCTCAAAGAAGGCATAGCTACTACCCTATATAATATAGGCAATTCTTACTTTGCTTTAAAACAATTTTCAAAGGCACTAGAGTACTATAATTCGAGTCAACAAGTAGCTGAGGAAGTAAACTATAAATTAGTGATCTGGAAGAATTTGGAAGCCTTTGCCAAAACCTTTGCTTCCATGGGCAGGTACAAAGAAGCCTTTGAAAAATACAGAGAATATACGCAGTCGAAGTATGAATTTTCGGGCCAGACATTGCAGCTTATTGAACTGCGGGAACAATACGAGTCCAGTAAAATTGCAGTTAAAACACTTAAACGTGAGTTGCAGAAGCAAAACCGTATTGCCCAATATGAAGCTGAGCGCAACCGCAAGGAGATGCAGATTATTCAATTGGAGATGGACAACAAAATGCAGCAATTGAAAAGAACTCGTGTAATCGTTATCTGTATTATAGTTGGCAGTATATTAATTCTGATATTTTCTGTGGTAATTACAAGGCAATATCGTTTAACTCATAAAGCCTATAAATTAGTCGCTAATCAGAAAAAACACATTACCGACGGAATATCTTATGCAGCAAGAATTCAAAAGGCAGTTTTGCCACCAAAAAAATACACTCAGCGTGTTCTTCCTGAATATTTTATTCTGAATAAACCCCGGGAAGTTGTTGGAGGCGATTTTTACTGGGTAGCAACCCATTACAATAAAACCGTCGTAGCTGTATCCGATTGTACAGGTCATGGAGTTCCAGGTGGATTTATGAGCATGTTAGGAATTGCTATACTCAATGAAATTATTTCAATTGAACGACCACTTGAATCACATGAAATTCTAACTCAATTGCGCGATCGTTTGGTAGAAGCACTGCATCAAAAACAGGGTTTATCTGACTCGATGGATGGAATGGATATTACATTGGTGATCCTCGATCTGGAGAAAAAAGAGTTGCAATTTTCTGCTGCCTATCATTCTTTATACCTGATCAGGGACGGTGATCTTGAAAAAATTAAAGGTGATCGTGTACCCATTGGATATCATAGGTTGACTAAGCCCTTTACTTCACAGTCAGTTAAACTTATGCCGGGTGATATGATATATCTAACCACTGATGGATTCATCGATCAGATTGGTCAGAAAACCAAAGATCGTTTTATGTTCTCAAAGTTTAAAAATGAATTACTGGCAATCCATAAAAAGCCACTACGTGAACAGGAAGCACATCTCGAAAAAGTATTGACAACCTGGAAAGGTAAAATGGATCAAACAGACGATATCCTGGTTATGGGATTACGTTTTTAACTATAAACATTTAAAACAGTGCAATGCCAAGCAGTGGAAATGCGAAGAAATACATGAGAATTGTAATAATGATAATGCCGGTTAAATTTAGTGTGAATCCAATCCTTGCCATATCTTGAATTTTAAGATAACCACTTCCAAAAACAATAGCATTGGGGGGTGTTGCCACAGGCATCATGAATGCACACGAAGTTGAAATAGTAGCGGGTACCATTAAAATAAATGGATTTAGCCCCAGACTAACTGTCAATGCTCCCAAAACAGGTAGTATCATAGTTATTGTGGCTGTGTTAGATGTGATCTCAGTGAGAAAAGTCAGCAACAAACAAACAGTAACGACAATTATTAATGGTGAAATATTGCCGAGAACGCCAAAAGAGCTTCCTATCCATTGGTCTAGTCCGCTTGACTCAAATCCTTTTGCAAGCGCAAAACCACCTCCAAAAAGGATTAAAATACCCCAGGGAATTCGTTGAGCCCACTCCCAGTTCATGATAAACTCATTTTTTTTCAAATTCAAGGGAATAATGAATAAAAGGAGGGCTCCAATAAGCGCAACAGTAGAGTCGTTTACATATTTACTTATTCCTAACCATG